>Ga0081540_1000328_pt1 | contig 49223 bp, 48 predicted proteins | sample TabmetS2T1R1_FD_71024 | JGI IMG/M metagenome (GOLD analysis project Ga0081540, IMG submission 71024) | Tabebuia heterophylla rhizosphere microbial communities from the University of Puerto Rico - S2T1R1 | ecosystem: Host-associated > Plants > Roots > Rhizosphere ...
CCACAGCCCGACGAAATCCATGAACTTGAGGTCCACCATCACCGCGCCGCGGTCCTTGGCGAGCCCCAGGACATCCTTTGCTTTCATGCGCCCTCCTGGCGGCGACGAAACGTGTGGTGGCGGATAAAGCACCAGAGCCCGACAAAGGGAATGGCCTCCGATGCCCCAGCAACGCCGGCAGCTTGCACTGTGCCCCCCGGATTGAAACGGGGGCGGCACCTGCCTACGCTTGAACTCTTCGAGCCACCATGGCCGAGCCGCTCTCCGACCGCGCCCGCGAGGTCCTGCACGCGATCATCCGCGAGTACATCTCCACGGGTGGTCCGGTCGGGAGCCAGCAGCTCGCCCGAAGCTCCGGCTTCGAGGTGTCATCCGCCACGCTCCGCAACGTCATGGCGGACCTGGAGGAGCTGGGGTATCTGGACAAGCCGCACACCTCGGCCGGCCGCGTTCCCACCGACCGTGCGTACCGCTTCTACGTCGACACCCTCATCCGCCTCCGCGACCCGAATCCCCGGGACCGTGACCTCATCCAGAAGGGCATCCCCACCACCGGGGCTCCCCTCGAGGACGCGCTCCAGGGCGCCGGGCGGATCCTCCACTTCCTGACCCGCCACGCCGGCGTCGTGGTGACCCCGCGGCCGACCTCCGGAACCTTCCACCGCATCGAGTTCGTCCGGCTCCGCGAGGGGCGGGTGCTCGCCATCCTCGTGGACCAGGACGGCCAGGTGCACAACCGTCCGGTCGCGCTGGATTTCGAGATGTCCCCCGAGGAGCTGGTCCGGGCGTCCAACTACCTCAGCGAGCTGCTGGAGCGGCTGCCGCTGGAGCAGGTCCGCGCCCGGATCGAGCAGGAGCTCGCCCAGGACCAGGCGGCCTATGACCAGCTGGTGGCCAAGGCGCTGAAGCTCGGCCTGCTGGCGACCGGCGTCCCTCCGACCGAGAAGGTCTTCATCGAGGGCACCGGAAGCTTCCTCGACGCTCCGGAGTTCGCGGACGTCGAGCGCATGAAGGCCCTGTTCCGCACCCTGGAGGAGAAGACCCGGCTGATGGCGCTCCTCGAGCGCGTGCAGCGTGCGCGGGAGATGCAAATCTTCATCGGGCATGAGAGCGACCTGTCTCCCGGCGGCGACGTGTCGCTCGTGGCTACCCCCTACGGGCCGGAAGACCGCTCCCTCGGCACCGTGGGAGTCATCGGACCGACGCGGATGAACTATCAGCGCGTCATCCCCCTGGTGCAGTTCACCGCCCAGGTCCTCTCGTCGGTCCTGAAGGACTAGGAGAGAGCCGACTGGACGCGACGCTTCCCGCCCGCGAGACGGACCGTTGGCTTCCGGCGACTCTCTTCGGCTGCACGCTGGTGACGGTCTTCTGCACCTACCTGCTCTACCAGGCCGGGGTGTGGACGGACAGCGGGGGCATCCGCATCAGCAAGGACGCCGTGGTGAGGTCGCTCCAGTTCACCGTGGCGGCGGTCAGCATCCTGGGGGCCCACGAGTTCGGGCACTACATCCTCGCGCGGCGGCACCGGGTCAGCGCCAGCCTGCCGTACTTCATCCCGCTCCCGCTGCTGGGCTTCGGGACGCTCGGGGCGGTCATCCGGGTCCGGGACCGCATCCCCACCCGGAACGCGCTGGTGGACATCGGAGCATCCGGTCCACTGGCAGGCTTCCTGGTGTGCTTGCCCTTTCTGGCCTGGGGATACGCGCACAGCCGCTTCACCCCGCTTGCTCCCACCGGGGCCACCGTCCTCGGGCCGATGGCCCTCTGGAACGTCGTGCAGCACGGAATCCCGAACCTCGACCCGGCCATCTATGGGGACAACCTGCTCCTCCGCCTCTTCGAGCGTGCGTTTCTGGGTCCCCGCCCTCCCGGGATGGACGTGGAGGCCCACCCCTTCGTCTTCGCGGGCTGGTTCGGATCGCTGGTCACGATGCTGAACCTGTTCCCCGTGGGGCAGCTCGATGCGGGGCATCTGACCTACGCCCTGTTCGGCAAGGTTGCTCGAGCGATCGGCGCAGTTGCCCTCCTGTTGCTCGGTGCCCTGGCCCTGCTGGTGTCGTTCACCTGGGTCGCCTGGCTGCTGGTGGTGCTGCTGGTGGTCGGGGTCAAGCACCCGCCCGTCACCTTCCCCGAGGAACCCCTCGGCGCTGCACGTGGGTGGTTGTGCGTGGCCACCCTCGTCGTGGCGGCGCTCTGTTTCCTGCCCGCCCCCTTCGTCGCACTGCTCTAGACTCGCGGTGTCCTCTAGACTGCCCCTCGACCCGCGCGCGTCGAGTACCGGGTCAGCCTGCTCTCCCCGATGAAAGTCCTCTGTCCCTCCTGCGAGCGCCTGGTCGAGCTGGTCGATCTCCGCGTCGAGCGGGGAGCGCTGGTCGCGCGCTGTCCCGCGTGCGGAGCCGAGCAGCGGCAGGAGCTCCCCGCCCGGCCCGTGACGGTGCCCTCTCCCAAGGCGGCGGCGAAGGAGGCCGCGCAGAAGAAGGAGTCGGGAAAGAAGAAGAAGGGAGCCGCGCGGCCAGCCCCGGCGCCCGTGGACGACGAGGACGAGAACGACGAGGGGCCGACCATCATCCTCCTCACCCCGACCTCGGAGGCGGTGCCGCTCGCGATCGCGCCTCCCGGGTCGGCCGCTCCGCCGCCCAGGCCGGCCGCGGTCGCGCGGTTCGAGTCCCCTTCCAAGCCGCCGGCCATCGCTCCGGTCGCCGTGGCAGAGGCGTCCCCCCCGCCGAGGGGGTTGGTGGACGCGGAGTTCGCCCATCTGCTCGGGCAGCTGGGGAACGTCCATCCGCCCGCCCCACCTCCTCCCTCGCCGGCTCCAGTCGCCGCGGCCCAGGCGCTGAGGCCCCGGAACACGGGGGCCACGCCCGTGGTGGTCCCACCGCCGCAGCCAGGCGTGAGCCGTGGCTCCACCATCCAGATTCCGCCGGGCCACTGCCCCAAGTGCATCACGCCTCGGATGCCGCAGGCGCTCATCTGCAACGCCTGCGGTCTGGTGTTCGCCAACTTCCGGGCGGAGGAGCACCAGCCGTCGGCGGCGCTCGAGTCGGCGTGGCGCGCGCTGGAGGACCGCTGGGCCAAGCAGGACGAGCACGAGAAGTTCCTGCAGATGGCCTTCAACATGGAGGAGCTGGCGAAGGCCGGGCGCCTGTACCGCATCCGGCTCGCTGCCCTTCCCGACGACGCCCAGGCGAAGGTGGCGCTCGAGTCGATGGTGCGCATGGCGTCGACGGCGGCTGCGGCCGCGGCGAAGACCGACCCGGCCGAGCTGCAGCGGAACCGGCGCAAGGTTCTGGCAGTGAGCGCGATGCTGTTCTTCGTGATTCCCATCGCCGCGCTGCTGGTCAATTTCCTCCTCAAGGCAAAATGAGAGCGCTCCGACCGGGATGTCCTGTGCGCTGCGGCGCCCGATCCTCTCGCTGCGACGCGCAGCCTCGTCGCTCCGCTGCTCGACGTACCTCGGGGTACGCCTCCGCGGCTCGCTCCTCGGGTGCGCCGTCTCGCTTCGGTCTCGGCCGCCTCGCGGTGCACACGACACCCCGGCCGGAGCACTAGTGGACGAGATCGCCGCGGTCCTGGGCCCTGGGGGCCGGCTGTCCCGCGCGCTCGCGGGGTACGAGCACCGCCCAGAGCAGCTCACCCTCGCGCGCGAGGTGGCCCGTGCCTTCGACGAGCGTCGGATGCTCGTGGCCGAGGCGGGGACCGGCACCGGCAAGACGCTCGCCTATCTCGTCCCGGCCATCCTGAGCGGCCGGCGGGTCGTCGTCTCCACCGCGACCAAGAACCTCCAGGATCAGCTGTTCCACAAGGACCTGCCGCTGGTCCGTGACACCCTCGGGCTTCCGGTCCGGGCCACGCTGGTGAAGGGCCGCGCCAATTACCTGTGCCTGCACCGGCTGGAGCGCGCGCGGACCGGCGCGCTCCTCGACTCACGCGAGGACGCGGACGCCTTCGCGATGCTCCTCCGGTGGGCGGAGCGCACCGAGACCGGCGACCGCGCCGAGCTGATGCTCCCCGAGGGTTTTGCCGGCTGGCGCCAGGTCTCCACGACGCCCGAGGGCTGCCTCGGCACGCGTTGCCCCCAGCACACGGCCTGCTTCGTGACCCGCTTGCGGCAGCAGGCCGAGGAGTCCGAGCTGGTGGTGGTGAACCACGCGCTCTTCTTCGCGGACCTGGTGGTGCGCACCGGTCGGGGGAGCGGTGAGGGTGTCCTCCCGCGCTACGAGGCGGTCATCTTCGACGAGGCGCACGGCCTCGAGGACGCGGCCACCGAGTTCTTCGGGACCACGGTGAGTCCCCACCGCTTCGAGGAGCTGGCGCGAGATGCGCAGGCGGCGCTTCCGGTGGAGGATGCGCGGTCGGGCGTGCTCTCGGCGCTGGCGGTGAAGGTGCGGGCCGAGGCCGAGGCGCTGTGGGCAGCGGCGCCGCGGGCGGTGGGGATGACCGAGGAGGGAACGGTCCGGCTCACTGCGCGGGCGTTCGCCCCGCTCACGAAGCAGGTGGAGGCGGTGCTCGAGGGCCTGGGTGCGCTCGGCGGGTACGCGTCCGGCCACGAGGAGGCAGACCTCGGCGCGGTGGCGCGGCGCGCGGCCGAGCTCGGGGCCGAGCTGGACTTCGTCCGACGGGCGGAGGCGGCGGACCACGTCTACTGGGCCGAGGGCCGTGGGCGCGCTCTCTTCCTGCGTGCCGCGCCGATCTCGGTGGCCGATGCGATGCGCGAGCGTCTCTACGGCTCGGTGGACACGGTGGTCTTCACCTCGGCGACCCTCCGGACCGGAAACTCGTTCGAGTACTTCTGCCGGCAGGTGGGTCTGCTCGATGACGAGGGGGAAGCGGTGGCGCCGCTCACCCAGCTGGCCGTCCCGTCCTCGTTCGACTACGCGACCCAGTCGGCGCTCTACCTGCCGACGGGCTTGCCCGAGCCACGCGAGCCGGGCTTCCCCGAGGCGGTGGCGGAGGAGGTCGTGCGGCTGGTCGAGGTGACCGCCGGGCGTGCCTTCGTCCTGTTCACCTCGCTGCGGAACATGGAGCGGGTCCACTCGCTGCTCTCCGGCCGCCTCCCGTACCCGATGCTGCTGCAGGGCGAGGCGCCCAAGCCGGTGCTGCTCGACGCCTTCCAGTCGTCGCCCAGCGTGCTCTTTGCCTCGGCGAGCTTCTGGGAGGGCGTGGACGTGCCGGGGGAGGCGCTGTCGCTCGTCATCCTCGACAAGCTTCCGTTCGCGTCGCCGACTCACCCGGTGGTTGCCGCGCGGATCGAGGCGCTGGAGGAGGCGGGGCGCGAGCCGTTCTCCAGCTACCAGCTCCCGGAGGCGGCACTGGCGCTACGGCAGGGATTCGGGCGGCTCATCCGGACCCGCACCGACCGCGGCATCGTCGCGCTGCTGGACGTCCGCGTCGGGCGCAAGGCGTACGGGCGGCAGCTGCTGGCGGGTCTGCCGCCCGCGCGCCGGTTCAAGGAGATCGGCCCGATGGCGGACTGGTTCCGGAGCGGCGGTTCCGCATCGAGTGGATGAACCCGGGACGCCGCCTTCGCGGATCTCACCGGCTCGGCAGGCCCACGTCGCGCTAGGGTCCGCCCTCCATCCCAGGGAGGCCGCTGACTCGTGACGCTCCGCCCCATCCGCCTGCTGCTCCCACTCGTCGCCGCCGCGTGCGCCTCGGCCCCGCCGCCGCCACCGCCGACCACTCCGGCGAAGAGCGAGACCGCCGCCAAGGCCGCCGATGCCGTGGTCCGCCAGATGCCGTCCGGACTCGACGCCGCCTCGCTCGACGAGACGGTCAAGCCCTGCGACGACTTCTACCAGTACGCCTGCGGCGGCTGGATCGCCGCCAACCCCATCCCCGCGGACCGGAGCCTCTGGGGCACCACCGCCGTCCTGGCCGAGCGGAACCAGGACGTCCTGCGGGAGATCCTCGACGCCACCGCCGCGGGGAATCCGCCCGAGGGCACGCCGTACGCGAAGCAGCTCGGCGACTTCTACGCGACCTGCATGGACGAGGCGGCGCTGGAGAAGGTCCTGCCAGAGCTCAAGGCCCGCCTCGCGCGGCTCGACCGGCTCTCGGGGAGCAAGGCGCTCGCCACCGAGGTCGCGCGGCTCCAGCGCTCCGGCGCCGAGACCCTCTTCGAGTACGGCTCCATCTCCGACGCGAAGAAGTCCACCGACGTCATCGCCGCCGTCCGCCAGGGCGGGCTCGGCCTCCCCGACCGCGACTACTACGTGAGCGACACGCCGAAGATGAAGGAGATCCGGCAGGCCTACCGCGCCTACGTCGCGCAGATGTTCGGGCTCCTCGGTGACTCCCCGAAGCTCTCCGCCGCGAAGGCGGACCAGGTGATGGAGCTGGAGAGCAGGCTCGCCCGCGCCGCCCTCGACCGGGTGGCCAGCCGCGATCCGATCAAGACCTACCACCGGATGAGCCGCGCGGAGCTGAAGTCCCTCGGCAAGAGCTTCGACTGGGACCGCTACTTCGCGGAGATCGGCACGCCGACCGTGGAGGCCATCGACGTGAAGCACCCGCCCTACGCGACCACGGTGTCCGACCTGGTCCGGGAAACCTCGCCGAAGCAGCTGCGGACGTACCTGAGCTGGGCCTTCGTCCGGGCGCAGGTCCTCGCGTTGCCGAAGCGTTTCCAGGAGGCGACGTTCGCCTTCCAGAGCAGGTACCTCACCGGCGCGAAGGAGGACCTGCCGCGGTGGAAGAAGTGCGTCGCGGCCACCGACGCCGCGCTCGGAGAGGCGCTCGCCGTGCCCTTCGTCCAGCGCACCTTCGGCGAGGACGGCAAGCGCACCACGAAGGCGATGGTCCAGGAGATCGTCCTGGCCTTCGGGTCCAATCTCGATGGGCTCACCTGGATGGACGACGCGACCAAGGACCGCGCCCGGTACAAGGTCAAGAAGCTGTACGAGAAGATCGGCTACCCGGATCGCTGGCGGAACTACGACCAGCTGGTCACCGATCGGAAGAGCTTCCTGGGCAACCTGATGCGGGCCTCGGCCTTCGAGACGGCGCGCGATCTCCGGAAGATCGGCAAGCCTCTCGACCGGAGCGAGTGGCGGATGACTCCGCCAACGGTGAACGCCTACTACAGCGCGTCGCTCAACGAGATGGTCTTCCCGGCCGGCATCCTCCAGCCGCCCATGTACTCGCGCCGGGCCACCGACGCGGTGAACTTCGGCGCCATCGGCATGGTCATCGGACACGAGCTCACCCACGGCTTCGATGATCGCGGACGCCTCTTCGACGGCGACGGCAACCTCACCGACTGGTGGTCACCCGAGGCGGGCAGCTCCTTCGTCGAGCGCGCCTCCTGCGTGAAGACCCAGTACGACGGCTACGTCTCGGTGGACGACCTGCATCTCAACGGAGCTCTGACGGTGAGCGAGAACGTCGCCGACCTCGGCGGCCTCAAGATCGCTTACGCCGCGATGCAGGACTGGGCGAGGCAGCACCCCGAGCGGGTGGTCCGCGACGCGCGCTTCACACCCGAGCAGCAGTTCTTCCTCGGAGCCGGCCAGGCCTGGTGCCGCAACATCCGCCCCGAGGAGCTCCGCCGCCGCGTCACCGTGGATCCCCACTCGCCCGCGCGGTTCCGGATCAACGGCCCGTTCTCGAACATGCCGCAGTTCCAGGCCGCCTTCGCCTGCAAGGAGGGTGCGCCGATGGTCCGCCAGACGCGCTGCGAGGTGTGGTGACCTAGCGCGCCGCGGCTCGCAGCCCGCTCTCGGGAAACAGCTCGGCCGACTCGAGGTGCACGAGCGGGATGTCCAGCGTGCAGAGCAGGCCGGCGTTCTCGTGCCTGACCTGAAGCACGTGGTCACCCTGGTACAGGTGCTCGAGCCGCTGGCGCAGGTGAACCAGTCGGTCCGCCGCCTCCGTGACCTCCGCCCCCGGATGCGCGGTGGCCAGCTGGTGCAGGCGGATGCGTAGCCGGTCGTAGGCCACCGTCGCCGACAGCTCCAGCGCGCCTTCCCAGGGCGATGCGGGAAGCTCGGCCAGCTGGAACAGCGCCAGCGAGGGAACCTCCGCCGTGAGCGCCTCGGGCGGGATGTCCACCCGGCTCCGCAGGCGCCCCGGACTGCGGATCTGCTGCAGCGCCAGGTAGGCCTGCAGGAACTCCAGCTCCTGCCTCAGCGCCACCCGCTCCTGGCCGAGCGTGGCCAGCGTCAGCCGCAGCACGTCGCTGAGCCGGGCCAGCAGCTGCACGGCCTGGGTGGAGGCGCCGGAGCGGACGAAGTCGGCGGTCGTCTTCAGCGTGTCCTCGAGCAGCAGCGGGTGGAGCTGCACCCGCATCTGGTCCAGCTCGGCCCGGGCCAGCTCGGCCTCGAACCGCGCCGACGTCAGGGCCTCGCGCCGCAGGCGGCGGCGGAGCTCGATGGTCCCCAGGATGCCGACGATCCCCAGGTAGTTCACCCCGGGCATGATGATCCCGCGGAGCTGGTTCACGAAGACTCGCCCCACCGGCATCTTCCGCACCGTGGGGGGCCCGGTGAAGCGGCTGAGGATGGCCCGTCCCGCGCTCCAGTAGACGTTCGTGGCCACGAAGCCCGCGATCAGGGCCAGCACCAGCACCACCGGCCGGACTCGCGAGGCGACCATCCGCCGGACGAGCGGAGAGGCCAGCGGGACCACCGGAACCCAGAGCAGCCACGAGGACCACTGCCAGACCCGGTAGACCGAACGAACCTCCGGCGGGACCATCGAGCGCATCTGCACCCACTCGAAGAGGGCGAGCACGGTGGCACTCGCCACACCGAGGCCCCAGAACGCGAGCCGCGACCAACCTGGGTGGGCGGTCGTGGTGGTGGCGGGGCTCGGGGTCACCGCACCTCTCTATCGCAGTTGCCGGATGCGCGCCTGCTGGCTGCGGGCGACGGGCAGCTCGGCCCCGGTCGCCAGCACTGCCACCAGCCCGCCGCTGCCCGTCCGGCGCAGCTCGCGCAGCACCCGGCGGTTGACGATGGCCGTCCGGTGGATGCGGACGAAGCGGGTGCCGTCCAGCCGGTTCTCGAGCGCGGCCATGGACTCGCGGTGCAGGTACGTCCGGGCGCCCACGTGCAGCTCGACGTAGTAGTCCGCGGACTCGATCCAGTCGATCTCCTCGGCCTCGAGGAAGATGATCCGGCCGCGGTCACGCACCACGATGCGTGAGGACGGCGCGGTGACCAGGCCCGCCTCGACAGCCTTGGCCCGGAGCTGTTCGCCGATGCGCGCCGCCTCCTCGCGCGAGAGCTGCTCCTTCGCCCGGGCCAGCGTCTCGCGGAACCGGGAATCCTCGTAGGGCTTGAGCAGATAGTCGAAGGCGTGCACCCGGAACGCCTCGAGCGCGTACTGGTCGTACGCGGTCACGAAGACCACCATCGGGAGCGGTGCCTCGGCGCGGGCCAGGACCTCGAACCCGCTTCCTCCCGGCATCTGCACGTCCAGGAAGCAGAGCTGCGGATGCGTGCGCGCGAGCAGCGCCACTGCCTCGTCCCCGCTCCCCGCCTCGCCCACCACCTTCACTCCCGGGTCCTCGGCCAGGAGCATCCGCAGACCCTCTCGGGCGAGCGGCTCGTCGTCCACCACCGCCACCGTCACTGGCTCAGGCACGCACCACCTCCGCACCACGGAAAGGAATCGCGAGGAGCGACTCGACGCCGCCCTCCACCCGGTTCGCAACGCGGAAGCGGTGCTGACCTGGGTAGAGATGCTGGAGCCGCGCCCGCACGTTGCGCAGTCCCACGCCGCCCGGAGACTCCGAGTTCGGGCCGAGGCCCACCCCCGTGTCGCGCACCCGGAGCACCAGCTGCTCGCCCTCGCGCATCGCCGCGACCTCCACGGAGCCACCGGCGATGGAGGGAGCGATGCCGTGCCGCACGGCGTTCTCCGCCAGCGGCTGGAGCACCAGGCTCGGCACTCTCGCCTCGAGGGTGTCGGGATCGATCCGCATCTGGAACTTCAGCCGGTCCGGGAAGCGGATCTGCTGCAGGCAGAGGTAGCGCTCGAGGAAGTCCAGCTCCTGGCGGAGCGGCACCTCCTGCTGCCCGGCAGTGGCCAGCGCGAGCCGGAGGAGATCGCTGAGGCCGGCGATCATCCGGACCGCCGTATCGCCCTCGCCCTTGCGGACCAGCATGGAGATGGCGTTCAGGGTGTTGAAGAGGAAGTGTGGGTGGAGCTGGACGCGCAGAGCGTCGAGCTCGGCCTTGGCGAGATCGGCCTGGAGCCGTGCACCGGCGAGCTCCTGCGCGCGGAGCTTCCGGCGGAGGTCGATGGCCAGCAGCACCCCCACGACCATCACGTAGACCATCGTGTCGAGGAAGGCGCTCCCCTTCACCGACGCCATCCACGCCTCGCCGAGCGGCATCCTCTGCATGCTGTACGGGCCGATGAACCGGGACAGCAGCGCCAGGCACCCCTCCTGGAGGAACACGAGCGCGGTGCAGCTCACGACGTGCAGCACGCCCACGCGCAGCACGCCGTGCCGCTCCACCGTGAATCGCCGGACCAGCCAGGCCACCACCGGGGTGATGAACGCCCAGAGCACCCAGCCGGCGTACAGGAAGAGGAAGCGCTGGGTCCCCCAGGGGCCCTTCATCTCCAGCTCCCAGGCCTTGGACTGCAGCCCGACCGTCACGCCGGGGATGGACCACAGAAGAACGAGGCCGGCGAACCGGCGCAGAGACGCGAGCATTGGGAACCGCCGGGAGAACGTGCGTATCTACGGGCGATTCCGTCGGCAACCCGGGGGCTGCAGCGAGCGAGGCAGCTCCCGCAGTGGACGGCGAAATCCCGGGGGAAGCCTACAGCTCCCGGGACATGAGAAGCCGCAGCTTCCCCGACTTCTTGCTCACCACCGTCGCCACGGTGGTGAAGCCGGCCTTGCGGTAGAAGGCCACGGCCGGGGCATTGGCCGGATCCACCCGGAGTGCGAGGGTTTTCCGGTACATGTCCCGGGCGACCGCCAGGGCGTGGTCGAGGAGGGCCATCCCGACCCCCCGGTGCCGCAGCTCTGGCTTGACCACGATGTTCCGCATGTACGCCGCCCCGGCCACCGGTCCGTCCCGCTCCACGGTGACGTAGCCCACGATCTGGCCCTGCAGGCGCGTCACGTGGATGAAGGGCCGCAGCTGACCGATGGCCTGGAGCGATTCCTCGGGAGTCTCGCCGCGCTTGGCCCAGGGCTCCGAGGTACCGCGCAGGGACGCCACCGGCTGCAGCTCGGACTCTCCCAGGGGCCCGAACTTGAGGGCGGCGGGAAGGTCGGCCGGAAGGCTGGCGACATCGAGCGGCGGCAAGGTCGGTTGCTCCGTCACTGTCTCCACCCGCTTCATCGTCATCTCCGCCACCCCCTCGTACCTCCCGTGGATCCTAACCCCAGGCTTTGCATTCGTGCACGTTCCGAAAACGAGGCCCCTTTTGTGGGCCAGGGTCGTACGGGGACTCCATTCTCGACGTGCGGTGGCCTCCTGTATTCTTCGGGGCTGACTCCGACCGTCGCCACCCCGTGCGCGGCTGGGGCCTTGCCTCGTGCAACTGAACCACGCCCAGCGCGAACTGACGGTCAAGGTCGTCTACTACGGCCCCGGTCTCTCCGGGAAAACGACCAATCTCCAGATGATCCACGCCCGCACCGCGAGCGAGGGACGGGGGAAGCTGTTGACGGTCGAGACTCACGACGACCGGACCCTGTTCTTCGATCTGCTCCCGGTCTTCTTCCATACCAAGGGGGGCTACACCGTGAAGGTGAAGCTGTTCACGGTCCCCGGGCAGGTCATCCACAACGCCACGCGGCGTGTCGTGCTCCAGAACGCCGACGCGGTGGCCTTCATCGCCGACAGCCGCCGGAGCGCCGGCCAGGAGAACAACCAGTACTGGGCCAACCTCCAGGACAACATGCGGGAGAACGGGCTCAACGCGGCTCAGGTCCCGATCGTGATCCAGTTCAACAAGCGGGACCTGCCGGACAGCAAGACCGACGCCGAGCTCGACGAGACGCGGGCGCGCGGCAAGGAGCCGGTCGTCGGCGCGGTCGCCATCCAGGGTGAGGGCGTGCTGGAGACGCTGTACGCCGTTCTCCAGCTGGCCTACCGGAAGATGGACGAGCAGGCCGGGCTGAGCCGGAACATCGGCCTGACCGAGGCGGAGTTCCTCAAGCTCATCTTCGCCCGCATGGATCTGGGCGGCACGCAGATCTCCGACTGGCTGGCCGGAAGAGGTGGGCCGCGGTGAGCGAAGGGGGCGACAGCGGTCGTCCTGGGCCTCAGGGCGATCAGACTCCCCGGCTGGACCAGCGGCCCCCCTCGGTCCTCGAGCGCCGGCTCGCGCTGAGCGACATGCTCGACACCAGCACCTTCGCCGAGCTGGTGAAGAGCTTCGCCGAGCTCTACAAGCTGGGGGTCAAGGTCTTCGACGAGAAGGGCAACCGACTCGCCGACATCAAGAGCGGCAACGGCGACTTCTGCGGCTACGTCTTCTCCTTCCCCGAGGGAAAGCGCTGCTGCACCCAGACGGTGGCCCGGGTGAAGGACGGCCCGCTCGCGACGACCCAGAACGCGCGCGCGCCGCAGGCGCCGGCAGGGCTCAAGGTGCACGGGATGATCGCCGTCCCCTGCTTCACCGGCCTGCGCTACCTGGTCCTCCCCATCCTCTGGGAGGGCGACGTGCTGGGCCGGGTGGTGTTCGGGCCGTTCGTTCCCGAGGAGATGGGGGAGCTGCCGCCGACGCTGACCGATCTCACCCCGGGGATCGATCTCGCGCAGTCGCAGTCGTATCTGGCGAAGATTCGCCGCGCCCCCGAGTCCACCATCGTCAAGGTCCTGCTCCACTTCTCCCAGCTGCTGGAGACGCTGGTGGCGGCCGGCCAGAAGACGTTTCTCACCAGCCAGGTGCACATCGAGGCCACGCTGGAGAACAACCGCGAGCTCGAGGCCCAGAACAAGCGCCTGGAGCTGATGAACGTCCAGCTGAAGGACATGGACCGGCTGAAGTCGAGCTTCCTGGCGACGGTGAGCCACGAGCTGCGCACGCCGCTCACGTCGATCATCGGCTACTCGGAGATGCTCTCCGAGGGGCTGGTGGGAACGCTCAACACGGAGCAGACCGACTACGTCCGGACGATCATGGAGAAGGGCGACACCCTCCTCAAGCTGATCTCCTCCATCCTGGACGTGACGCAGATCGAGGCCGGGAAGGTGCGGCTCACCTTCGAGCCGGTGAACGTGGGCGATCTGGTGTCCACCGCCGTCTCCAGCATCAAGCCGCAGGCCCAGAAGAAGGGCCTGACCATCGACCTCAAGCTGCCGGCGCGGGCGGTGGAGGTCCGCTGCGATCGCGAGAAGATCCGCCAGGTGATGGTGAACCTCCTGTCCAACGCGGTGAAGTTCACCCCGAAGGGCGGCTGGGTCCAGGTGCTGGTGACGGAGGTGAAGTTCCAGGCCGAGCTGGACGCCGAGGGCTGGCAGTTCGTGGTGCAGGACTCGGGCGTCGGCATCCCGACGGACCAGCTGGACAAGATCTTCCAGAGCTTCTACCAGGTGGACAACTCGAGCACGCGCGAGTTCGGAGGCGCGGGTCTGGGGCTGGCCATCGTGAAGAGCTACGTGGAGGGTCACGGCGGGAAGGTGCGCGTGCAGAGCGAGCTCGGTCAGGGCTCGCGCTTCGAGATGATCCTGCCGGTGAGCCCTCCACCGCCGCGCTCGGTGATCTCGCCGCCGCTGTCCGAGCCCCCGCCGCCCCCGCCCGATCGGTTCTGATCGGCTCCCCGTGACGATGAGCCCGGAGTTCCAGCTCATCGAGGCCTTCGTCCACGCGGCGGCGGCTTCCCCGCGCGCACCCCGGGGCCCCGGCGACGACGCGGCGGTGCTTCCCCGTCAGAGAGGCGCGAGCTGCGTGACGGTCGACGCGGTCGTGGACGGCGTGCACTTCCGGCGGGCCAGCAGCCGTCTGGAGGACGTGGGCCACAAGGCCCTGGCGGTGAATCTCTCCGACCTCGCGGCGATGGGGGCGCGACCGCGCTGGGCGCTGGTGGGCCTCGGCGTCCCGCGCGGGTTCCGCCTGGGAGACGCTCGCAGGCTCGGGGTCGGCTTCGGCGCGCTGGCCCGCGCGACGGGGACGGCGCTGGTGGGCGGGAACGTGACCCGCGCGCGGGAGCTGTCCCTGACGGTGACGGTCGGTGGCGAGGTCGCTTCCCGGCGCGCGCTCCTGAGATCCGGCGCGCGGCCGGGTGACCGCGTCTGGGTCTCGGGAACGCTCGGCGATGCCCGGCTGGGCCTTTCCCTCCTCGAGCGGAGCGGTGGCCACGAGGCGCGACGGCTCCGGCGCTTCCCCCGACTCTCGCACGGCGTCATCGAGAGGCAGCGGAACCCGGTGCCTCGCATCGAGCTCGGCCAGGCGCTGGTGGGCCTGGCGTCGGCCTGCATCGACCTGAGCGACGGGCTGGCCCAGGACGCCGGGCACCTGGCGGCGGCGAGCAAGGTGGCGCTCGACCTCGACGGGGGCGCGCTCCCGACCTCCGCCGCGCTCGTCACCGCCTACCCCGAGGCGCGCGCTCGCGCCCGCGCCGCCGCGACCGGTGGGGAAGACTACGAGCTGCTCTTCACCGTGTCCGCCACGCGCGAGGCCGCGGTGCGCCGGCTGGGCCGGCGGCTGCGGCTCGAGCTCACGGCGATCGGCGCGGTCCGTCGCGGGAGCGGCGTGCATCTGCGTGGCGCCGGGACGGCGCCAGTTCGCGGATTCGACCACCTCGCCTGACGCGCCTTCGGGATGGGAGCGAGCCCGTCTGCCGGGCAGGTGGGCGTGAATCTTCGTCATCGGAGACCGCCGAACTCCGGCCCCGTGTCCAGCTTCACGCCCATGTCGCGATCCTCATCCGCCTCCACCCTCGCGGCGGCCTCGCTGCTCGGGGTCGCGACCGGAATGCGTTCCCTCCTTCCGCTCGCGGTCCTCTCGCTGACGAGTTCCCGTTCCCGGGGCCTCCGGATACTCCTCGTCTCGCTCGCTGGCACGGAACTGGTCGGCGACAAGCTGCCCTGGACGCCCAGCCGCCTGGCTCCGCTGCCGCTCGGCTTCAGGGTCCTCGCCGGCGGACTGGGGGCGACCTGGCTCACTCGGTCACGAGGCGCGCCCGTACTCGCTGGCATCGGCGGCGCGCTGGTCGGTGCGCTCCTCGGCTCTCGCGCCAGGACTCTGCTTCCTCCCGCCACCGGGACGCCGGATCTGCCGTGGGCGGTCGCCGAGGATCTCTCCGCCGCGGCGCTCGTCAGAGCTGCCGTCGGCCTCGCGATGGGCTGACCGGCCTCTCGAGACCCCGGGGGAGGCGCTCCACAGGCGATCCCGGGGGGGAATCACCGGCGGTGGTCCGGGCGCCCCCTCCGGATCCAGCAAAATCGAGCCCTCCATGGTCGAGACCCGTTCACCCCGTGTGGGGAGGAGTGTTCCGGTCACGGGTCCGCTGTCCGGAATGTGAAATCCAGTCCGTCCTACGCCAGAATCGCCGCCCGAATGGCCCTGGTGCCCCCGCCGACCCGCAACGGAACGGTCCGCCGTTCCGTGCTGGACGAGTTTCCCGCCGCCCGGACGAGCCGCCGGCCCGCGCCGGTGCGGAAGCTCGCCGCGGCGCTCGAGGAGCGGAGCCAGCCGGTGTCGCTCTCGCTGCAGAGCAAGATCCTCGTCTCGCACTTCCTGCTGGCGATGGTGCTGGTGGGGGCCCTCCACTTCGTGCGCAACGCCAGCTGGGCGGTGCAGGTTCTGGTCTCGGGCGCCCTCACGCTGGTGCTGGCGCTCCTGCTCCCGGCGGTGCTCGCCCGCGTCACCCGCCTGCGCTCGCTGAGCCGGAGCGCGCTCGACATCTCGCGGGGGGACCTCGTGTCCCCGGTGAGCACCGAGCCGAGCCTCGGCCGTGACGAGATCGACGAGCTCACCACCGCCATCGGCAACATGCAGGAGAACCTGCGAGAGCTGGTGGGACACATCCAGCACACGGCGGCCAGCGTCGCGGACTCCGCCAACGAGCTGCAGCGTTCCGCGGAGAACGTCAACGCCGCCACCACCGAGGTGGGCACCTCGATCCGGAAGATCGCCCTCGGCGCCGGCACCCAGTCCGACCTGGTGGCCCGCGCCCAGAAGGTCATCGGCGAGATGGCGGGGAGCATCCAGCGGACCGCGCTGTCCGCCGAGGACGCCGCGCTCGCCGCCGGCGAGACCTCGGTCGCCGCCGAGCAGAGCAGCAAGGCCGCGCGGCTCGCCGGGGAGAAGGTGAACAAGGTCTTCAGCCGGGTGGAGAGCGCCAGCCACGAGGTCTTCGCCTTCGGAGAGAAGACGCAGGAGATCTCCAAGATCGTCGACGTCATCACCCAGGTGGCGCAGCAGACCAACCTCCTCGCCCTCAACGCCACCATCGAGGCGGCACGTGCCGGCGAGTACGGGCGCGGCTTCGCGGTGGTCGCCGACGAGGTGCGCAAGCTCGCCGAGTCCGCGGGCAAGAGCGCAGAGCAGATCAGCAAGCTCGCCCGTGACATCTCCGGACAGTCGGTGGCCGTCGTCTCGGCGATGAAGCAGTCCATCGAGGAGCTCACCGACGGCCGCGAGGACCTGGGCACGATCGTGCGCTCGATGGGGAGCATCACCGACACTGCCCGCAAGGGTGCGGAGAAGGTGCACCTCATCAGTCAGAGCGCCCGGGAGCAGCTCGCCGGCAGCGAGGAGATGGTCAAGGCCGTCGGGGAGATCTCCGAGGTCGCCGAGGCCAACGCCACCTCCACCGAGGCCGCCGGCGGCATCATCGAGGACCAGACCGCCGCGGTGGCCCGCATGACCTCCGCCGCGCAGGAGCTGAACAACCTCAGCCTCGAGCTGCAGAGCGTGGTCCGTCGCTTCCGGCTCGGTTCGTGAGCGCTCCGGGGCAGCAGCCCGCCTCGCGAGGTGGGACGGCATCTGACCGGGGTCCCGTCCAGCACGTCGTCTTCCTCGTCGAGACGACCCGCTACGCGCTCCCCCTGTCGGCGGTGAGCCAGGTGGTGGTCCAGCCCGAAGGACTGGTGCGGGTCCCCCGGGCGCCTCCTCCCGTGCTCGGGGTGGTCAACCTTCGTGGCCGGGTGGTCACCGTGGTGGACTTCGCGCTGCTGCTCGACTTGCCACCCCCCGGCCAGCCCCAGCGCAAGCTGATCCTCCTGGAGCGGGGGCGACGGGACCTGGCGCTGAGCGTCACCGACGTCGAGGGCTTCGAGACGGTCGACAAAGTGTCATCCCAGCCACGCGAGTCACGTGCCCCGGTGCGCGGGGTGACCCGGGTCAAGGGTGTGGCGGTGACGGTGCTGGACGCGGATGCGCTCGACCTCGCGGTGACACACCTCTTCGACCGCGGCTAACATCGGTCACACCGCACCCCACCGGACCATGCCGAAGCGAGTGATGATCGTCGACGACGCGGTGTTCATGCGGAACATGATCCGCGACATCTTCAGCTCCGGCGGCTACGAGGTGGTGGGCGAGGCCGCGCACGGCATCGAGGCGATCGAGAAGTACCGCTCTCTCAAGCCGGACCTCACCACCATGGACATCGTGATGCCCTACAAGAGCGGCATCGAGGCAACGCGGGAGATCGTCCGGGGCGATCCGAAGGCGGTGGTGGTCATCTGCTCGGCGCTCGGGCAGGAGTCGCTGGTGATGGAGGCGATCGAGGCCGGCGCCGCGGATTTCATCGTCAAGCCGTTCCGCGCCGAGGACGTCCTCGCCGTGGTGAAGAAGGTGCTGGGCGAGACGCCCAAGGTGTAGCCCTGGCAGCGACGCTCGACATGTCCCGCTACCTCGGCCTCTTCGTGGCCGAGGCCTCCGAGCACCTCGAGGCGCTGGCGAGGGATCTGGTCTCGCTCGAGGGAACGCCGGCCGCGGAGACGGTGGACTCCCTCTTCCGGCACGCGCACTCGGTGAAGGGAATGGCCGCCTCGATGGGGCTGGAGCCCATCGCCCAGCTCGCGCACCGGGTGGAGGACCTGGTCGACGTCGCCCGGCGGGTGCCGGGTGCGCTCGGGCGCGAGCGCGTGGATCTCCTCCTCGCCACGACCGACACGATGCTCGCCCTGGTGCGAGGCACCGGTGAGGGAAACGCTCCGGCGGCTCAGCCGGAGCTGCTGGCGAGGCTCTCCGATGCGGTGGTCGCGCTCACCGGCCAGCAGCCGCGGCCCACCAAGGTGGCGAAGGTGGATCCGCTCACCTCCGGCACCGCCGCGCCGATCAGCGCGCGCCGCTTCGAGGTCCGTCTCCGCATCCTGCCCTCGGCGCAGAGCCCGGGGCCCCGCGCCTTCCTGGTCTACAAGAGGCTCACCGGGCTGGGCACGGTGACCAACCTCCGCCCGCCGCTGGAGGACCTGCGAGCCGGCGCCATCCCCGACGGACGGGTCGCACTGGTCCTGGAGACCGACGGCGGCCTCGAGCCGGTGCAGACCGCGCTCGGGCTGGTTCCGGAGGTGGAGCTGGTCTCCGCCGAGCCGGTGGTGGAGGCACCCACCGTCCCGCAGGCCACGCCGCCCGCTCCTGCCGAGGCCGCGCGCACGGTGCGCGTCCGGACCGAGCTGCTCGACGACTTCCTGGAGATGGCCGGCGAGCTGCTCCTCGCGACGGCGCGCCTGCGGGACATCGGCCGGAACTTCCCCGAGCACGGGCGCCCGGCGCTGGACGAGGGCGTCGACCGGCTCCACTCGCTGGTGAAGGACCTGCACGGCAAGGTGATGGGCGCGCGGATGACGCCGCTGGCGGTCGTGACCGACCAGCTTCCCCGCGCGGCCCGTGATCTCGCCAGGAAGCGTGGGAAGGACGTGGAGGTGACGGTGACCGGCGCGGAGATCGAGATCGACCGCGCCATCCTCGACGCCATCGCCGAGCCCCTCCTGCACGTGCTCCGGAACGCGGTGGACCACGGCATCGAGACTCCCGAGGACCGGGCCGGCGCCGGCAAGCCCCCTCGCGGCCGGCTGGGCATCTCGGTGCGCCGGACCCGCGAGCGGGTGGTCATCGAGCTGGAGGACGACGGGCGAGGGATGGACGCCGAGAAGCTGCGCCAGTCGGCGATCGCCCGGGGAAGGCTCTCCGCCGAGGCGGCGGCCCGCCTGTCCACCCGCGAGGCGCTGCTGCTGGCCTGCCTCCCCGGTGTCTCCACCGCGAGCGACGTCGACGACGTCAGCGGGCGCGGCGTGGGGATGGACGCGGTGAAGCGCTCGGTGGAGTCGCTCGGCGGCACCCTCGAGCTCGATTCCCAGCCTGGCCGCGGCACCCGGGTCACGCTTCGCCTGCCACTCACCGTGGCGGTGGTCCAGCTGCTCCTGGTTCGCGCCGGCGGAGAGGTGCTCGGGCTCCCCATCACCAAGGTCCTCGGCGCGGTCGAGGTGCCCGAGAGCGCGCTCCAGCGCTCTCCCTCGGTGGATCTCCTCTCCTACGGAGTGCACCTCGTTCCGGCGCACGACCTGGCGCGCCTCCTCGAGCTGCCGTCCGGCCCGCGGCCCCGCACCCGGCCGTGGGTGGTGATGGAGTCGGAGGAGGGCACGGTGGCCCTCGGCGTGGAGGCGCTCCTCGGACAGGAGGAGGCGGTGCTCAAGGCGCTCTCGCGCCCGCTGGACCAGGTGGCGGGCCTGGCCGGGGTCACCATCCTGGGCAACGGCCGCCCGGTGTTCATCCTCGACGTCCCGAGGCTCCTGGCCTGACGGCGAACGGTCCCGAATGCTCGCCCTCGCGGTCCACCTCCTGCTGGTCGGCACCCCGGTGCTCTCCGAAGCGGACCTCCGCATCGTGGAGCGCCTGGCCTGGCGCGCCGGTGTTCCCCGCGGCGCCGTGGAATCGCTCTCCACCGACGTGACCGGCGACGGGGCTCCTGACGTGATCCTCCTCACCCGCACCGGCGACCGGCTGGTGCTGTTCCTCGCCGAGGGACCCGTCTCGCCGGTGGGCCGCTGGTGGAGGGTGGACCTCCACCGCGGGACCGGCGCCGGCGAGCTGTGCGTGCCGGCCAGCGCCGCTCGCGTCCACGTGGAGGACCACGGCATCGTGTCCCACGCGCTGGAATGCGACCGTGAACGCACCGGCGCCTGTCCCACCCCTCAGGGGCGTGCCCTGCGGGTGGACGCCTCCCCCGCACCAGGGGGACGCTCGCGGAGCGGCGCAGGGGCGCCGCGCGACCATGCTCTGGGTCGCTGTCCGGCCGTGCACGTCTTTTTCGATGGCAGCGATCTCCGCTTCTGGTCCGGCACCGGAGCGGGCGGGCGGTCCCCCACCGCCAGCATTCCCGCCGGCCCCGATGCGCCCTAGCCTCAATCCCGTGCCCGCCGAGCTCACCGAGCCCCAGGCAGACGCGCTCCGAGAGCTGACCAACGTCGCCGCCGGACACGCCGCACGTGCGCTCTCCACCCTCCTGGGGGGCGAGAAGTTCGGCCTCTGGCCTCCGCTGGTGCGGCTGGTCGATGCGCCGCAGCTCACCGCGCTCCTCGGCGGGAAGGGCACGCGGCTCACCTCGGTCAGCGCCGAGCTCCGCGGCGACGTCGGTGGGGCGCTCGGCCTGGTCTTCACCGAGCCCCACGTGCAGACGCTGACCTCGCGCCTGCTCGGCGCCGCCGGCCAGCGCTTCCAGACTCCCGAGGTCGCGCTCCGCGACGCGGCGAATCTGGTGAACGCCGCCGCGCTCGACGCGGTCCTTCGGCTGTGCGGCGTCCGCGCGTTGCCCTCGGTCCCGGTGGTGGGCGAGGGTCCAGCGGAGATGATTGCCCGGATGTGCATCCCCGAGGAGCGGGGCTGGGTGCTCGAGGCCGAGCTCTACGCCTCTCCTCTCTCGGGCCGGTTCCTGCTGCTCCCGGACGCCCCGGGCCTCGCGGCGCTCCTCCGCGGCCTGAAGATGGCTTAAAGCCCCTCTGTCATCCGTGGACAGGGACAGGCTCAGGAAGCTCCTCGAGGACGTCAAGCGCGGGCGCACGGGCGTCGACGAGGCCACCCGCGCGCTCACCGACCTTCCGTTCGCCGAGCTCGGCTACGCGACGGTGGATACCCACCGGAGCGTCCGCTTCGGCTTCCCCGAGGTCGTGTACGGCGAGGGCAAGTCCCCCGAGCAGCTGCTGGGAATCGTGGAGGTGCTCGTCGGCAGGAAGCAGCCGGTGCTGGTGACCCGCCTCGGGGAGGAGAAGGCGGTGGCGCTCCTGGAACGGTGGCCGAAGGCGCGCTGGCATCCGCAGGCGCGAATCTTCCATCTGCCGCAGGGCCGCCCGCGCGCCGGCCGGGTGGCGGTGACCTGTGCCGGGACCAGCGACCTTCCGGTCGCCGAGGAGGCCGCGCTCACCGCCGAGGCGATGGGGGCGACCGTGGCCCGGATCTACGACGTGGGCGTGGCCGGGCTTCACCGGCTGCTCCGGCGCCGGAGCGAGATCCAGGAGGCCCACGTCGCCGTGGCCGTGGCGGGGATGGAGGGAGCGCTGGCCTCCGTCGTCGGTGGGCTGGTGGGCATCCCGGTGGTGGCGGTGCCGACCAGCGTCGGCTACGGAGCGAACTTCAAGGGACTCTCCGCGCTCCTCACCATGCTCAACTCCTGCGCCCCCAACGTCGCGGTGGTGAACATCGACAACGGCTTCGGCGCGGGGTTCTACGCGGCGCTGGTCTCTCGCAGCGTCGCCCGGACGGGCAGGGGTCGATGAGCACCGTGCTCTACCTCGAGCCGGTCGGTGGCATCGCCGGCGACATGTTCCTGGCCGCCATGCTCGACCTGGGCGTGGACGCAGGCGCGCTGGAGGAAGGGCTGCGCACCCTCGGGCTCGACGGCTGGGGATTCGAGGTGACCCGTGCGGTGCGGCAGGCGATCTCCGGCGTGCACCTCAACGTCGAGGTCTCGGCGAACGTCCCCCACGTGCATCGGGCGCTGAGCGAGATCCTGGAGCGGATCGAGGCGAGCGCGATGGCGCCCCGGGCGAAGGTCCAGGCCCGCGCGGTGTTCGAGGTCATCGGCCGGGCGGAGGCGAAGATTCACGACGTCCCGCTCGAGTCGGTGCACTTCCACGAGGTGGGCGCCGTCGACAGCATCATCGACGTCTGCGGCGCGGCGCTCGCCCTGGAGCTCCTCGGGCAGCCGGAGGTGATCTCCGCTCCGCCACCGCTCGGCAGCGGGATGGTGGAGACGATGCACGGGCGCTTCCCGGTGCCCGTGCCCGCGACGCTGGAGATCCTCCGCGACCTCCCGGTGCGCTTCGAGGGCCAGGGAGAGCTCACCACGCCCACCGGTGCCGGCCTGCTCCGCGCGCTGTCCCGGCCCGGCCCGCCGCCCCCGATGCGCCTGCAGCGCACCGGCTACGGCCTCGGCCGCCGCGAGCTCCCCGACCGGCCCAACGTGCTTCGCGCCACCCTGGGGACTCCGGTCGAGACGTCCCCGGACGTCTGGGAGCTGGCGGTCACCCTCGACGACGCAACTCCCCAGCTCCTCGGCTACCTGGTGGAGACGCTCCTCGGCCACGGCGCGCTGGACGCGTGGGTCGCCCCGGTGACCCTGAAGAAGAGCCGCCCCGGTCACGTGCTCTCGGTGCTCGTCCCTGCGAGCGAGCGCGAGCAGGTGGTCCGCCGTCTCCTCTCCGAGTCCCCCACGCTGGGAGTGCGAGCCTGGCCAGTCCAGCGAACTGTGCTCGACCGTGCACACGTGGAAGTGGACACTGCCCACGGAACGGTCCGGGTGAAGATCGGAAGCCTGGACGGAGAGACGCTGAACGCAGCCCCCGAATACGAGGACGTCCGCGCGCGGGCAGAGGCAGCGGGCGTCCCCTTCAAGCTGGTATGGGCAGAAGCCCTGGCGGCGTACGCTCGCCGCCGCTGACCGCTCCGGCCAGGCCGGAGCCCGACGATGGAGGACGAGATGCCCGAACAGCAGTGGGACGACAAGCTGCTCGAGTACGTGCGGAGGACGGGCGAGGACCTGAAGCGCACCGGCGAGGAGTTTCTCGACCAGGCGCAGCGGACCTTCGACGACCTCCGAGACCCCGCCCAGCAGGAGCGCCTGAAGGCACGTGTGGCCGAGCTGCGCACCTGGGCGATGTCCAAGTTCGAGGAGGCCCGGACCCGGGCCGAGGACGCCCTGGGCATCGAGCGCCCGAAAGCGGCACCCACCCGGTCTGCCAAGACCCGTCAACCGGCGGGCAAGAAGGGCAAGGGCGCCTCGCGGACCACACGCCGGACGGCAAGCCGCAAGGGGACAAAGCGCGGCGGGCGCTGACCGGAAACCGCCTGACGGTCGGCACCTGTGTCACAATCAACGTTTACGGTGAGCTCCGAGAAGGGCAAATTCTCCACGGAAATCGGCGAGGACGTCATCGCTGCGGCTCTGGAGAGCGTCGAGAAGCAGCGCGAGGCGGCCGCGGCGGAATCCGCCGAGGTCTCGCTGGAGGACGGCGCGGCGGAAGAGCTCGCCGCCCTGCAGGCCCGGGTCGCGGCGCTGGAGGCTCGTGAGCGAGAGCTGTCCGCTCAGGTGGAACAGGAGAAGGAGCGCACGCTCCGGGGTCTCGCGGACCTGGACAATGCGCGGAAGCGCGCTCAGCGCGAGCGTGAAGAGGTGGTGCGCTTCGGGCTGGAACGCGTCTTGAAAGACCTCCTCCCGGTGATCGACAACCTGGACCGGGCGCTCGAGCTCGGCGAGCGATCCGGCAAGTGGGAGGGCCTCGCCGAGGGCGTCAGGATGACGCGCAAGCTGCTGGAGGACACCCTGGCGAAGCAGGGCCTGAAGGCGTTCAGCGCCCGCGGACAGCCGTTCGACCCGCATCAGCACGAAGCGATGGGCCACGAGGAGCGAACCGACCTGGCACCGAACATGGTGAGCACCGAGGTGCTGCGCGGCTTCACCCTCCACGACCGGCTGGTCCGACCCGCGCTGGTCATGGTCGCGCGGCAGCCTGCGTCCCCGGCATCGGCCGAGGCCGCCGCCCCGTCGCAGGAGCCCGCGGGGCCCGCCGAGAGTCGCACCGCCGTGGCGGACGCCGTGCCCGCGTCGCCTGAGGCTGAAGCCCCCGAGGGGAACACCTAGGATCATGGCGAAGGTCATCGGAATCGACCTGGGAACGACCAACAGCTGTGTCGCCGTCATGGAGAGCGGCGAGCCGGTGGTCATTCCCAACAGCGAGGGCAGTCGCACGACGCCGTCGATGGTCGCCTTCACCGAGAACGGCGAGCGGCTGGTCGGACAGATCGCCAAGCGGCAGGCCATCACCAACCCCGAGGCCACGCTCTACTCGGTGAAGCGGCTCATCGGGCGGAAGATGGACGCCTCGGAGACCAAGAAGGCCATCGCCCTCAGCAGCTTCAAGGTGGTGCCCTCGCCCAACGGCGATGCCTGGGTGGACGTCCGCGGAAAGCTGCTCAGCCCCCAGGAGATCAGCGCCCAGGTCCTGTTGAAGATGAAGTCCACCGCCGAGGACTACCTGGGCGAGCCGGTCACCGAGGCGGTCATCACCGTCCCCGCCTACTTCAACGACAGCCAGCGGCAGGCCACCAAGGATGCCGGTCGCATCGCCGGGCTGAACGTGCTGCGAATCATCAACGAGCCCACCGCCGCGGCGCTGGCCTACGGGATGGACAAGGGCCCGGAGGGCAACAAGACCGAGCGGGTCGCGGTCTACGACCTCGGCGGTGGCACCTTCGACATCAGCATCCTCGAGCTGAACGGCGGCGTGTTCGAGGTGCGCAGCACCAACGGCGACACCTTCCTCGGCGGTGAGGACTTCGACCAGCGCATCATCGACTGGCTCGCCAAGCGGTTCATGGAGCAGACGAGCATCGATCTGCGCAAGGACCGGATGGCGCTTCAGCGGCTGAAGGAGGCCGCCGAGCGCGCCAAGCACGAGCTCTCCAGCGCGCCGGACACCGAGGTCAACCTTCCCTTCATCATCGCCGACTCCAGCGGACCCAAGCACCTCACCGACTCCATCGACCGGCAGACGCTCGAGTCGCTGGTGATGGACCTGGTGGAGAAGACGCTGGAGCCCTGCCGCATCGCGCTCAAGGATGCGGGCCTGACCACCCAGGCCATCCATCAGGTCCTGCTCGTCGGCGGCATGACCCGGATGCCGCTGGTGCAGCGGCTGGTGAAGGAGTTCTTCGGGAAGGAGCCCCACAAGGGAATCAACCCGGACGAGGTGGTGGCGGTGGGCGCGGCGATCCAGGCCGGCGTGCTCAAGGGCGAGGTGAAGGACGTCCTCCTCCTCGACGTGACACCGCTGTCGCTGGGGGTCGAGACCGCGGGCGGCGTCTCCACCCGCATCATCGACAAGAACACCACCATCCCCTGCAAGAAGAGCCAGGTCTTCTCCACCGCGGTGGACAACCAGCCGCTGGTCTCGGTGCACGTCATCCAGGGCGAGCGCGAGATGGCCTCGGACAACAAGACCCTGGCCCGGTTCGAGCTGGTGGGCATCCCTCCGGCGCCCCGAGGCGTGCCGCAGATCGAGGTCTCGTTCGACATCGACGCCAACGGCATCGTTCACGTGAGCGCCAAGGACCTGGGCACCGGGAAGCAGCAACAGGTACGCGTGGTGAGCAACTCCGGCCTGACCGAGGGCGAGATCCAGCAGATGATCCAGGACGCGCAGTCGAACGCCGCCGACGACAAGCGGAAGCGCGAGGTGGCCGATCTGCGGAACAGCGCCGAGGGCCTCATCTACACGACGGAGAAGAGCCTCGAGGAGTACGCCCACGTCGTCACTCCCAAGGACGTGACGGAGATCCAGGCCGACGTGGAGAACCTCAAGGAGCTCATGAAGCAGGAGGATCCGGCCAAGCTGAAGGAGGCGCTCCAGCGGCTGGAGAGCAGCGCCTACCGGATCGCCGACGCGATCTACGCCGACCAGGCGAAGTCCTCGGCCTGATCCAGGTAGACACCCCGCGAACGCATCCGGTGCGTGAAGAAGTGCGCGGGCTCGGGTGGCCTCCGGATCAGGGGCTTCGCTGTGCGCCAGCAGATGCTTCGCGGCCGTTCGGCGAGCCAGGAGGGTGAGACCTCGCTATCCGTGGCTTCGCGGGAGGCGCAGTGGTGGGCCGGCGAAGCGTTCCCTCGGATCTGGTTCGGAACATCGAGCTCCTGGTTGGAGTGGCGCTTCCGCTGTTCCTGACCGGGGTCTGGCTCCAGGACCACCTCACCGGCTCGGGTCACTGGGCGCACCCGCTCGAGTCCGCGTTCTTCGAGTGGCTCTCGCTGGTGCCCCTGCTCGGGTTCCTGGGGCTCCTCCACTCGGTGGGCATGGCCGTGATGGCCGCGGTGCGGCCCCGGGCGGCGAACCGGGGCACGGTGCTGCTGGGTGCCGCGCTGATGGTCCCGCTGCTGGTGCTCGCCGGGCGTCCGCTCGGGCTCCTCACACACTACGCCGTTCCGCTCGCGCTGGCTCTCCTGGTCTATGGGTTGACCAGCCACATCCCCGGCAGTCGCACCTCGCCGATGGAGGAGCTGCACAGCGCGCCGCTGCGCGAGACGGAGCTCCTCGGTCACCGGGCGGGCCCGTGGGTGGTGCCCACCGTCGAGCCGCCGCCGCCCCAGGCCGCGCCGCCGGCACCCCCGGGCTCTTCGCCACGTCCGCGCTGATGCCCGAGGTCAGGCCTCGGGCAGGGCGAGCGGGACGATCTCCCGGCCCGACACCCGGAGGAAGCGCCAGACCAGGGCGGCAGCGACCGCGGTGAGCCCCGCGGCGAGGCCCCACCAGATGCCCACCACGCCCCAGCCCATCCCGAAGCCGAGCAGCAGGGTGAGGGGGAGCCCGACGAGATAGTGCCCGAGGACGTTGGCGGTGAAGGTGAAGCGGCTGTCGCCTGCGCCCCGGAGCACGCCCGCGCCGACGCCCTGCACTCCGTCGGAGATCTGGAACACCGCCGCGACCCGGAACAGCGGCACGGCCAGCGCCGCGATGGCCGCCGAGTTGGTCATCGTCGCCACGATCAGCCCCGGAATGAGGAGGTAGGTGATCGCGGCGCAGCCCATGAACGCGGCGCCGGCGGCGAAGGCGAGCAGGCCGGCCCGCCGCGCTCCAGGTGTGTCGCGGGCGCCCACGGCGAGCCCCACCCGCACGCTTCCGGCGTTCCCGATGCCCATGGCGAAGGTGAAGGTGACCGAGGACCAGGTCAGGGCGATCTGGTGCGCCGCGAGGCTCTCCGCGCCCAGGCGCCCGGCGAGGAATCCCGCGAGGGCGAAGACGCCCACCTCGGCTCCGAAGTGCAGCCCGATGGGAACGCCGACGCGAAGGATGCGCCGCTCGTCCTCGGGCAGGCGGCGGTGCAGATCCGCGGGACGCTGGGGGATGGCGATCTGCCGGATGACCCAGGCGAGGAAGAGCACCTCGCCGATCTGGACCAGGCTGGTGGCCAGCGCGGAGCCGCCGGCGCCCATCGGGGGGATCCACCGGAGCGGACCCGTCCAGGCGGGGAGCCGCGCGCCGCCGAAGACCAGCAGCAGGTCCCCGAACAGGTTGAGCACGTTGGCCAGCACCGTGGCCCAGACGAGCGCGCGCGCCGCACCGACTGCCTGCGCGTAGCTCCGCTGGGCGTAGAAGACGAGCAGCGCAGCGATGCCCGGGACCCGCCACCAGACGTACTCGCGGGCGGCAAGGGCGACGTCCGCCGCGATTCCGAGCGGCTCGAGGAGGTAAGCCAGCGCCAGCGTGGGGAGCACCAGCACCGCGCTCGCCCCGAGCGCGACCCGGAGCGCCTGCCAGTACAGGCGACGGGCACGCAGCGGATCGCGCGCGCCGAGCGCCTGGCTGATCAGCGGGTCGGCCCCCATCAGGACGCCGATGCCGACGATGCACATCGTGAACACCACCGCGTTTCCCAGCGCGGCGCCGGCGAGCTGGACCGCGCCCGCCCGGCCCACCACCGCCGTGTCCACCAGGCCCATCAGCGCCTGTCCGGCCTGGGCGAGGGCCAGGGGCAGCGCGAGGCGGAGGAGGATGCGCAGCTCGTCGGCCGAGCGCGCCGGAATGGGCGAAGCGGACATGTGCGGTGGGCCTCTCCTGAGCAAACTGCCGCCCGCCTGTCCACTTGCGGCCGCTGCGCACCGGCCTCCAGACTGGGCCGCCTCGTGAGCGCCTCAGCGATCGACTTCTGGTTCGACCTGGCCAGCCCCTACTCGGCGCTCTCCGCCCTGCGCATCGGCGACGTCGCGAGAGGCCTGGAGGTTCGCTGGCACCCGTTCCTCCTCGGGCCGATCTTCAAGGCGCAGGGATGGGACGACACGCCCTTCAACCTCTTCCCGGCGAAGGGTCGCTGGATGTGGCGAGACGTTCCTCGCCGCGCCGCACGGACCGGCCTCGCGTTCCGGCAGCCCGGCCACTTCCCCCGCCACTCGGTCCTCGCCAGCCGGGTGGCCCTGGTCGCGCTGGAGGAGGGCTGGGGCGAGGACTGTGTCCGGGCCATGTTCCGGGCCGAGTTCGAGGCCGACGCCGACATCGCCGATCCCGCGGTGATGGCGGGGGTGGTGTCCGCGCTGGGGCGCGATGGGGCGGCGGTCGTCTCCCGGGCGACGAGCCAGCCGATCAAGGACGCGCTCCGGGCCAGCACCGACCAGGCCGCGCGGCAGGGCATCTTCGGTGCGCCCACCTTCCTGGTGGACGGCGAGCTCTTCTGGGGTGACGACCGGCTGGAGGACGCCCTCGCCTGGGCGCGGGGAGAGCGCGCCGCCGCGGCCCGTTCGGGGTAAGGAACGAGGGAGATGCGCGGTCCTCGGACTTCGGCAGGGAAGGTGGTCGCCTGCGCGGCGGGCGCGGTGGCGGTCTGGTTCTTGACCATCGCGGCTGGCTTCTCGCCCCGCCGGAACCTGCCCGATACGGTCGGCAAGCTGCTCTTCGAGGTGGTCTGGCTGTCCTTCCCGGGGCTGGTGGTGGGGGCGTTCTGGGCCTCCCGCGGGCCACAGGGCCGCTTTCCCGTCCTGGCCGGGCTGGTCACCGCGGCGGCGGTGGTCTGGTCGGCGCACAGCTTCGACGTCCAGGCCGACCCGCTCGCTGCACTGACCATCGTGTTCGCCCCGCTGCTGGTGGCCTGCGTGGCGCTCGCGGGCATCCTCGTCACGGTGGGGGTGGCGTGGCTCCGGCGCCGGGGAGGGCGGTCAGACGCTTCACCTTGACCCTCCTCGTACAGTCCACCTACAAGACCGCGGCTTGTTCCCTGCACGTCACGAGGTTCCCATGCGCTCTGCCCTGGCCGTCGTGCTGACCAGCTGTGCCCTCGCCCTCGTTGGCTGCGAGAAGAAGGGCTCCGCCCCGCCGTCCTCCGGGGGCGCCTCCGGGGGGACCGCTGCCGCGCCCGCATCGGGGGGAACTCCGGGCGTCACCGGCGACACCATCCTCCTCGGCGAGGTGGGCTCGCTCACCGGCTCGGAGGCCACCTTCGGCATCTCCACCCGGAACGCCATCGACCTCGCGATCCGTGAGGTCAACGCCGCCGGTGGTGTGAAGGGCAAGAAGATCGACATCCGGGTCTACGACAACCAGAGCAAGCCCGAGGAGGCCGCTCAGGCCGCAAACCGGCTCATCAACCAGGACAACGTGCTGCTGATCCTCGGCGAGGTGGCGAGCAGCAACTCCATGGCCATGGCCGAGAAGGCACAGCCGGCCAAGGTGCCGATGATCTCCAACGCCTCCACCAACCCCAAGGTGACGGAGATCGGCGACTACATCTTCCGCGTCTGCTTCATCGACCCCTTCCAGGGCTTCGTGATGGCGAAGTTCGCGCACGACAACCTCAAGGTGAACAAGGTGGCGGTGCTGCGCGACCTGGGCTCGGCGTACAGCCAGGGGCTGGCCGACGTCTTCGAGCGCAAGTACACCGAGATGGGCGGGAAGATCGTCGCCCGCGAGACCTACACCAAGGGCAGCACGGACTTCCGGAGCCAGCTCACCGCCATCAAGCGGGGCTCGCCGGACGCGATCTACATTCCCGGCTACTACAACGACATCGGCCTCATCGCACGGCAGGCCCGTGAGCTGGGCATCACTGCCACGCTGATGGGCGGCGACGGCTGGGACAGCGAGAAGCTGTTCGAGCTGGGGGGCTCGGCGGTGGAGGGCAGCTACTTCAGCAACCACTACAGCCCGGACGACCCGAGCCCACGGGTCCAGAAGTTCATCGCCGCCTACAAGGCGGCCTACGGCTCGGTGCCCGATTCGCTCGCCGCGCTCGGCTACGACGCGGCGATGGTGGCGGTGGACGCCATCAAGCGCGCGCCCAGCTTCGATCGCGCCGCGATCCGTGACGCGATTGCACAGACGAAGAACTACCACGGGGTGACCGGAAGCATCACCCTCGACGAGAAGCGAAACGCCACCAAGTCCGCAGTGGTCCTCCAGGTCGGCAAGGGCAAGACGAAGTACGTGGACACGATCGCCCCCTGATGTCGGACTTTGCGCAGCACCTCATCAACGGGGTCGCCGCCGGCACCATCTACGCGCTGGTGGCCCTGGGCTACACGATGGTCTACGGGGTGCTGAAGCTCATCAACTTCGCCCACGGCGACGTGATGATGGTGGGCACGTTCATGGGCTACGCCGTGGCCCAGAAGCTGGGTGACGAGCACCAGTCCACGCTGTGGGGCGCGCTGCTGATCTTCCTGGTGGCCATGGTCGGGTGCGCCGTCCTGGGCTTCCTCATCGAGCGGTTCGCCTATCGCCCCCTGCGAGACAAGCCGCGGCTCACCGCGCTCATCACCGCCATCGGCATCTCCTTCACTCTCTCTTACGGCTTCCAGCTCGACATCCCGCCGCTGCCGGGTGCCGCGCCACGGGCCTTCCCGGAGATCATCATCCCCAAGGAATGGCTCATCGTGGGTGACCGGGCGGTGGTCATCTGGAACTGGCAGGTCATCAGCCTGTCCATCGCCATCGGGTTGATGCTGATGCTCCAGGGCCTGGTGTACCGGACCCGGTTCGGCCGGGCGATGCGCGCCGTCTCCTTCGATCACCGGACGGCGGCGCTGATGGGCATCCCGGTGGACCGGATCATCGCCCTCACCTTCATGCTGGGCAGCGCGCTCGCGGCGGGGGCGGGCATCCTCTACGCGATCAAGGACACCGCCATCCAGCCGCTGATGGGGCTGTACGTGGGGCTGAAGGCCTTCGTCGCCGCGGTCATCGGAGGCATCGGAAACGTGCCGGGGGCCGTCGTCGGAGGGCTGCTGCTCGGGCTGGTGGAGGAGTTCGTCGTCGGCTACTCCTCGAGCAGCTGGCGCGACGCGGTGGCCTTCGGATTCCTGATCGTCGTCCTGCTGGTGCGGCCGGGGGGGCTCTTCGGCAGCGTCACGGCGGAGAAGGTCTGAGCGATGCCTGCCTGGCTCCGCGGCCTGGTGCCGGTCCTGATCGCGATCGCGGTGCTCGCCGTGCTGCAGCTGGTGCTCGGCGAGTTCCCGTTCTTCGTCTATCTCGCCTCCATCGTCGGAGTGAACGTCATCCTCGCGGTGTCGCTGAACATCGTGAACGGGATGACCGGCCAGTTCTCCATCGGCCACGCCGGGTTCATGGCCGTCGGCGCGTACACCGCAGGGAAGCTCAGCCTGCTGCTCAAGGACGTGGCGATCGCCGGGCTTCCCACGATGGTCTCGGACCAGGTGCAGTTCGTGGGCACGCTGCTCGCCGGAGGTGTTGCGGCGGCGCTGTGCGGTTTCATCGTCGGGCTGCCCTCCCTGCGCCTGCGGGGGGACTACCTGGCCATCGTGACGCTGGGGTTCGGGGAGATCATCCGCGTCATCGTGCAGAACCTCGACATGTTCGGCCGGGCACTCGGTCTCTCGGGCATCCCGCAAACCTCGAGCTTCTTCGCGGTCTGGTTCTGCGTCTTCCTGGTGGTCCTGGTTGCACGACGCATCGTGGGCAGCACTCACGGCCGGAGCCTCTGGGCGATCCGGGAGGACGAGGTGGCCGCCGAGGCGATGGGAGTGAACACCACCGGCTACAAGGTCCGGGCCTTCGTCATCTCCTCCTTCTTCGCCGGCGTGGCGGGGGGGCTGTTCGCCCACTTCGTGCCGATCATCAATCCCGGCTCGTTCACGTTCGTGAAGAGCATCGAGGTGGTGGTGATGGTGGTCCTCGGCGGTCTGGGGAGCACGACCGGAGCCATCGTCGCGGCGATCTTCCTCACCCTGCTCCCGGAGGCGCTGCGGACGCTCTTCCTGCAGCTGGGTGGCCTGGGCGCGGGCGCATCCCTCGCGCAGAAGGTCGACCAGATCCGGATGCCGGTCTACGGCATGCTGCTGGTCATCCTGATGCTGGTCCGTCCCCAGGGGCTGTTCGGCACCCGTGAGGTCTGGGACGTGTTGCCGCGGTGGTGGCCCGGGGCACGCAAGGGGATCACGTGAGCGGTGCGCTGCTCCAGGCGGCGGGGGTCGGCATCGAGTTCGGCGGGCTGCGCGCCCTGCACGCATTCGATCTCGAGATCCGTCAGGGAGACCTGAAGGGGCTCATCGGACCGAACGGCGCGGGCAAGACCACCGCCTTCAACCTCCTCACCGGGGTCTACGTCCCCACGCACGGCGAGATTCGCGTCTGCGGCGAGAGGGTCAACGGGCGCCAGCCGCACCAGATCAACCATCTCGGACTGGCGCGTACCTTCCAGAACATCCGCCTGTTCCGCGCCCTGACTGCCCTGGACAATGTGCGGGTGGCGTGCCTCTCGGACGAGACCCCGCTCTTCTCTCGTTCGCGCATCGACGAGCTGCGGCGCCGCTCCGCGGGGCGGAGCCCGGTCGCGGGCGCGATGGACGCGCTCAACAACTACGTGGACTGGTGGCGGGCGTTGCTGCTCACCCCGGGGTTCCAAGAGGAGGAGCAGGAGATCACCCGGCGTGCCGAGGAGCTCCTCAAGGTGATGGGGCTCTCCCAGCGCCGCGACGAGGAGGCCCGGAACCTGCCCTACGGGGAGCAGCGGCGGCTGGAGATCGCCCGGGCGCTCGGAACTCGCCCGAGGGTCCTGCTCCTGGATGAGCCCGCGGCGGGAATGAACACCCGGGAGAAGGCGGACCTCATGGTCCTCATCCGCCAGCTCCGGGACCAGTTCGAGCTGGGCATTCTGGTCATCGAGCATGACATGAAGCTGGTGATGGGCATCTGCGAGGACATCACCGTGCTCGACCATGGCGTCACCATCGCCAGCGGAGCGCCCGAGCGGGTGCGGCAGGATCCGAAGGTCATCGAGGCGTACCTCGGGGACAGCTATCTCGCGGCCCACGGGATGCAGGTCCCACCCCGTAGCCCGACCACGGAGACGCCGGCCACATGAGCGCGCCGGCCACGCTCGGGACCCGCGAGACGCGAGGCCAGCTGCTCGAGGTGAAGGACCTGCACGTCTCCTACGGCGCGATCACCGCGCTGCGCGGGGTGTCGCTCGCCGTCGGGCAGGGCGAGGTGGTGGCGCTCATCGGAGCGAACGGGGCGGGGAAGACGAGCACGCTCCGCGCGATCTCCGGGATGCTGAAGCCGCGCTCCGGTCACATCCGCCTCGCGGACCAGGAGATCCAGGGCCTCAGGTCGAACCTCCTGGTCCCGAAGGGGATGGCCCATGCACCCGAGGGGCGAGGGATCTTCCTGAACCTCTCGGTGATGGAGAATCTCGAGCTGGGGGCCTACCTCCGGCGGGATACCGCGGAGATCAAGAAGGATCTCGATTACGTCTTCGGCCTCTTCCCCCGGATGCGGGAACGGATGAAGCAGCAGGCCGGGACGCTCTCCGGCGGCGAGCAGCAGATGCTCTCCATCAGCCGGGCGCTGATGAGCCGGCCGAAGCTGCTGCTCCTCGACGAGCCGTCGCTCGGGCTCGCGCCGCAGGTGGTGGAGACCATCTTCCGCATCCTGCGCGAGGTGAACGGACGCGGGGTGAGCATCCTCCTGGTGGAGCAGAACGCGCACCTCGCTCTGAACCTCGCTCACTTCGGCTACGTGCTGGAGACGGGCGAGGTCGTCATGCAGGGCGAAGGGAAAGCGCTGCTTGCAGCGCCGGAGATCCGCAAGGCCTATCTGGGAGAGTGAGCGGCGGCGTCAGTTGAACGTCGCGCTGAAGGTCAGTCCGGGGGCCACGGTGGTGCGTGGCGCGCCGCCGTCCCTGTTGAAGGTCAGCAGACACTCCGCGGCGATGCCGAGGCCCCAGTGCTCTCCGACCCACCACTCCTTCCCGAGGGCGAACTTCATCCCTGGTCCCCAGTCGCTGCTCACGCTCACGTTGCCGGTCTCGAACGACAGGCGGCTGATCCCCGGCGCGAAGGACAGATAGACGTTCGCCGGCATGAAGTAGTGCACCACCGCCACCGCGTACCCGTAGAGGAGGAGCGTCTGGCTCGGTCCATCCACTCTCTTGGGCGTGTAGCCGCCCCAGACCTCACCGGCGAGGATCCAGTCCTCGGCGATCGCTCCTCCCACCGCGAGCCCCAGCGGAACCGACACCCCGCTCACCGGTGGCTGAGGCCCATCGGACCCGCTGCTCGAGCTGTGCAGGTATCCGACGCCGATGTCGGCACGGAAGAAGAACCCGAGATGGCGGTGCGCGGTGGATTCGACCGGCGCGAGGGCCTGGTCCTGCGCGAGCGCGGCGCCGGGCAGTGTGGCGAGCATCAGGACGGCCAGAGAGCGCATCCTCCCCCCGAGGCGTGTGTCAGAGAGCTTACCTCGACGCGCTCTCGCTCCGAAACAACAGCGCCCACCGCTGCCCGGGGAGGGCAGGGTGGGCGCGAGCGCCGGCATTGGAGGACCGGCGCGGACCAGGGACGACCCCGGTCAGTTCACCTTGACGCTGATGCTCTTCGGCTTCGCCTCGGCCCGCCTGGGGACGAAGATCCGCAGCACGCCGTTCTTCTGCTCGGCGGTGACCTTCTCCGAGTCGAGCGTGGCGGGGAGAGTGAAGCTCCTGGCGAAGACGCCGTGGCTGCGCTCGATCCGGTGATAGCCCTCGCGCTTGTCCTCGCGCTCCAGCTTTCGCTGGCCGCGGACGGTCAGCACGCCGTCCTCCAGGCGGACATCCACGTCCTTCGCGTCCACCTCGGGAAGGTCGAACTTGAAGGTCACACCGTCGACGTCCTCGAAGACGTCGACCGCGGGGGTCCAGCCGTACGACTCCGTGCTCCGGGTGAGACCGAGGCTGCCGTCGAACAGACGGTTCACCTCGTCCTGCAGACGCGCGAAGTCGCGCGCCGGATTCCAGCGCTGCATGGTGCTCATATTCGCTCCTGTTTGATTCGAAGGTGTGGCTCGCCTCTGCTGCTCGAGCGAAGCCAACGTAAATCGGCGATCAGATGCGTCAAGGCGTGCCGGATTCGCTCGATGCGACGCGGATTTTCGTCGCGTTCAATGTGACCGCAACGGGCGGGCGCTTCAGCCGGCCAGGGTCCAGCGCGCCAGCGTGGTGTGAACTGCCCCGCTGGGAAGGGTGTCGCTCTTCATCAGCGCGACGTCGCGAAGGACGAACGCACCGTGAAGTCCCTTGGCCAGCGCGGAGCGGCAGCGCCCCAGGAGGAGGTCTCCGTGTGCCGAGCGCGCCCGAGCGACCGTGAGATGAGGGCGAAAGGGACGCTCTGCCTCGAGAGGCACCACCGGTTCCGCGGCCCGGCGAACATCGGTGACCAGCGCCTGCAGCGCCTCGACATCCCCCGCGAGCGTGGTCGCCAGCACCCGCGGGGAACGGGATGGGCCGAAGGTCTCCACCTGGCCCAGCGTGAGGTTCAGCGCCCGGTGGCGGCCGCACACCTCGCCGAACGCAACCTGGAGCGGGAGAGCCGTCGCGTCGGGAACCGCACCCAGGAAGAGGAGCGTGAGGTGGAGGCTCTCGGGCGGTAGCCAGCGGGCCTGCGGCGTCGCGGCACGCACCGGCTCCAGCTGCGCGTTCAGCGTCTGCTTGACCGCGTCCGGGACCACGCCGGCGAGGAACAGCCGCACGGCCCCGGATGCTAGCTCGCTCCCGCCTCAGCGGCTCGCCGGCGGCCCCACCCCCGCGGTCCGGGGCTCGAGGTGCTTCGCGAAGGGGGTGATCTGCAGGGCGGAGTGGATCTCGTCCGGGTAGAACAGCGCCCCGTCCTTGACCACCAGCCGTCCCTTGCGGATGGCGTGGATATCGGTGAGCGGGTCCCCATCCACCAGGTAGAGAGCGGCACGCTTGCCCACGGCGATGGTCCCCAGCTCCGCGTCGCGACCGAGGAAGCGCGCCCCGCCCAACGTCGCCGCGCGGAGGACGTCGACCGGGGCGAGCCCGGCGGCCACCCAGGATTCGAGCTCGCCGTGCAGCACGAGCCCGGCGAGCTCGTCCGTCCCCGGGACCAGGGGAACGCCCTCCCGGTGCAGGGTGACCAGGATCTGCTCCAGCTTCTTCCAGCTCGCGTCGTATCGGGCGTACTGCTCGGGCTTCACGTCGAGGACCAGGGTCCGCCGGTCGCGCTGCACCGGTGCGGGCACATGGTCGATCCACGGTGCGTCGGTGGGAGACCCCTTCCCGGGACGGCCCACGAAGAGCGGCGCGAAGGTGGCCATGGTGGGCTCGAGTGTCGTCTTGCGCTCCTTCATGAGCTGGACCAGCTTGCGGAACTCGGGGCCCTGCAGGTCCAGATCCGCGAGCCGCTCGCCGATGACGGTGAAGCGCAGCGGAGTGCGCGGGTCTTCACCCTGCTTGAGCACGAACATCAGCACCAGCTGGTTGATGTGGTTGATCTCGTCGTAGCCGTCGCGAATGGCCTGGTCGGCGTTCATGAACGCCGGGACGTGTCCGGAGACGTGGAGCCCGAGGCGGTGCGCCTCGTCGGCCATGGGCTTCACGAATGCCGGAGGCATCGAGTTGTAGATCTTGATGCCCCAGAACCCGTGGTCGGCGTACCAGCGCACCCGGTCCACCGCCTCCTCGGGAGTCCGGACGGTGAAGCCGCCGGAGGCGGAGAAGGGAGACTTTCCCTCCAGGAAACCGCTGGCGAAGACGCGCGGGCCCACCAGCTCACCCGAGTCGAAGCGGGGCATCAGCCGGAGAAGTGAGGTGTTGTCGTTCCCCGGGTCGCGCACCTGGGTCACCCCGGAGGCGATGTCCAGGAGACCGTCCCAGTCACCGGTGTGTGCGTGCGAATCGATGAGCCCGGGAAGCAGCGTGCCGCCCTCCGCATCGACGACCGTCGCCCCCGGGGGAGGCGGGTCCGAGCGAACGCCGACGATGCGGTCGCGGTACAGCACCACGTTCTTCCCGGTGGTGGCGGTGCCCGACACGGGATCGAACAGGCGTGCATGGGTGATCCACACCGGTCCGTCCGGGCGGTGGGTGAGACGCTTCGAGAGGTCCCGCAGCAGCTGGGCGTTGAGCTCCCGCGCGATGCCGGACAGCTCGGCGAAGCGCCCCGCATGCTCCTCTCGGGTCAGCACCGCGTAAGGGTTGACCGAGGCGACCAGGGTCGTTCCCCGCACCAGAAGCAGGGAGGGGTTTCCAATGGACGTGCCCCAGAGGGCGTAAGCCTGGAGCCGCTCCTTCGAGGGACCGATGGTCACCTCCCGGAGCTTCTCCAGTCGCAAGGTCCCAGAGGGGAGCGCGGCCCGGGTCAGCCGCTTGCTCCCGAGCATGACCTTGACGAAATGCAGGGCGGTCCAGGGGCTTCCCCGGTTGTCGACGTAGAGGGCGTCGCCGGCGGGCGCCTCGCCACGGTCGTCGATGCTCGTCCAGCGCGCCCGGCCGGCCTCGACGCTGAAGGTTTCCTTCACCGGTGCACCGAAGGTCGAGCTGCCCTCGATGCTCCTGGAGGTCGGTAGCCCGTTCGCCCCGAGGACGATGTGCTCGCGGATCTTCGACCCGCGGCCGTTGTCGTCCACGCGCCAGTCCACGTCCACCGTGCGGCCCTCGGTGGTCACCGTGAGCGTCCCGGTGCGTCCGGTCGACGTGACCAGCGCCATCCGCTCGGTGGTCGCGGCGAGCGCCGCGGACGGCAGGAGCGAGACCAGCAACCACCACCAGCGCCCACGACCCATCTTCGTCATCTCGGATCCTCCGGGGACGAGGGACCCTAGTACGGGCAACTGGCTCGCATTTCGGCTGCGCAGCGAACCGCCGCGTGACCTGGACCTAGTACGCCTTCGACCACACCCAGGCGCCGGAGCTCGGGCTGCCGCAGACCACGCAGCTCCCCGGCTCCTGCTTCAGGTCGAAGGGCCGGTTCCGCGAGGTGACGCCGCCGGTCTCCTCCTTGATGCGCGCCTCGCAAGCGGGAGCGAGGCACCACTGCGCGACCAGGAATCCGTCGTCCGCCCGCTTCTTCATCTCCTCCAGCGAGCCGACCACGAAGGTGTTCGCGTCCCGGAAGGCCTTCGCCCGCTCGAACAGCGCCTTCTGCATCGCGTCGAGCTTGGCCTTCGCCACGGTCACCGCCTGGTCCAGCGGGACGGCTTCCTTGCTCCGGTCGTCGCGGCGGACGAGCACGCACGCGCCCTTCGCCAGGTCCTTGGGGCCCAGCTCCATCCGCAGACAGACGCCTGCCAGCTCGTACTCGAAGTACTTGAACCCGGGGCCCTTGCTCTCGTCGTCGTCGACCAGCACCGAGAGACCGGCCCGGCGAAGGTCCTCGGCCACCGCCTGCGCCTTCGCCGTCACCGGCCCCCGCTCCTCCCCCTTGCCGATGACCACGATGACCACATGGGTGGGCGCAAGCTTCGGAGGGATGACCAGACCCGCGTCGTCCGAGTGAGTCATCACCAGGCCACCGATGAGCCGGGTGGAGGCGCCCCAGGACGTCTGCCACACGAAGTGCTGCTGCCCGTCGCGCCCCTGGAACTGCGTCCCGAAGGCCTTGGCGAAGTTCTGTCCCAGGTTGTGACTGGTGCCGGCCTGCAGGGCCTTCCTGTCCTGCATCATCGCCTCGATGCTGTAGGTGCGGAGCGCGCCGGCGAACTTCTCGCTATCCGACTTCTGCCCGGCGAGCACCGGCATCGCCATCCACTCCTCGGCGAAGGTCCGGTACACCTCGAGCATCCGCAGCACCTCCTCCTGCGCCTCGGCCTCCGTCTCGTGGCAGGTATGACCCTCCTGCCAGAGGAACTCGGTGGTCCGGAGGAAGAGCCGGGTGCGCATCTCCCAGCGCATCACGTTCGCCCACTGGTTCAGCAGCAGCGGGAGGTCTCGGTAGCTCTGGATCCACCGGGCGAACATCGAGTTGATGATCGTCTCCGAGGTGGGCCGGATGACGTAGGCCTCCTCCAGCTTCTTGCCCCCGGCGTGGGTCACCACCGCGAGCTGCGGAGCGAAGCCCTCCACGTGCTCGGCCTCCTTGCGGAGGAAGCTCTCGGGGATGAGCAGCGGGAAATAGGCGTTCTTGTGCCCGGTGGCCTTGAACATCCCATCGAGCCCGCGCTGGATGTTCTCCCAGAGCGCGTACCCGTTCGGGCGGATGACCATGCAGCCCTTGACGTCGGAGTAATCCGCGAGCTTCGACTTGAGGACCACGTCCACGTACCACTCGGAGAAGTTCTTCTCCCGAGGGGTCAGCTTCTCGGCCATGACGGTTCGTTCACCCTTCGCTGCAGAGGAAGGGGGTCACGTACCGGAGAGGCCGGGGGGACGCAACTACGGGGTCTTCGCCGGGGTCGCCGCGGGCGCGTTTGCCGGGCTCGCCGCGGGCGCGTTTGCCGGGCTCGCCGCCGGCACGTTCGCCGGGGTCGGTGCCGGGCTGGTGATGCCCGGGATCTCCTGCACCGGCGCGAGCGTCTGGACCTTCTGGTTGGGATCCAGCGTCACCCGCATCGGCTCGGGCACGCCGGGACCGAGGTCGAAGTCCAGCTGGAGCATGCCGCTGGGAAGCGTCTGGCTCTTGCTGAGCGTGGGCTGGACCCCGGTGCTCGCGACGACGTAGTCGCTGCCCGCCTTCACCGCACCGTCGAAGCCGAGGTTGGAGATCGCCGCGGAAGACGGCGCCGGGGCGGCATTGGGAGGGCGGTCGCCGCGCCCGGCGGCCGCGCACGCGACGGAGAGCGCGACGGAGAAGAGGAGCACGCCGAGCCATCCGGAGGAGCAGGAGCGCACGGGGCGGAGCCTGGGCTTGCAGTCCAGTGCCGTCAAGCGGCTAGCGGGTCGGCTGGACGACGCCAGGGACCTCGATGGTCTCCATCGACTTCACCTGGTGGTTGAGCCGGTCCACGGTCACCCGGACGGGGAACTTCCCGGGCCCGAGGTCGAAGGTGAGGAGGAGGAGATTGGCCGGGAGCTCCTGACTGGAGATGAGCGTCACCTCGCCCACACCGGAGGACTGCCTCACGTAGTCGCTGCCCATCCGCACGGCCTGATCGAACCCGAGGGTCGCGATCATCCCCGGGGAGGGCGGTGGTTCCGGAGCCGGGGGGCGGTTTCCGTGCCCGGCGGGTGCGCACGCCGTCCACATCACCAGGAGCCCCGCCGCCCAGGTTCGCGTCATCTGGCGAGGAGGGTGGTGCCCCGGCAGGGACAGGTCAAGCAGGACGACCTGCGGTCCTGGCCCGTGCGCCTCCCGCGGCTGATGGGAACGTTGAGGCTGGAACGGCCCGGTGGCGCGCGGGCATGGCAACACGCGAGCGCCGCGGTGGCGCGAATGTGTCGCAGCGAGTGCGTGCGTCGCCTACGCGTTCTGAAACGTCTCGCCTGCAACTGGATTTGTTAACGTCGTCACGAATGCCGCGACCTCGCCTCCTCGTCGTCGATGACAATCTGGAGCTCCTCTCGCTCCTGACGCACCTGTTCGAGGACGCGGGATACGACGTGGTGTCGGCTTCCAAGGCCAAGCAGGCGCTCGACGTCGCCCGGGGCAACGCGCCGGCGCTGGCCGTGCTCGACGTGCTGCTGCCGGACATGATGGGTTACCACCTGTCCGATCAGCTCCGGAAGGAGTTCCCGAACCTGCCGGTCATCTTCGTCACCGGCGTGTTCAAGGGCGGCAAGCACGGCGCGGACGCGAAGCAGAAGCACGGGGCGGTGGCGTGGTTCGAGAAGCCCTTCGAGGCGCGCAAGCTCCTCGAGGCGGTGGCTCGCCATGTGCCCGCGGCTCCTCCCGCCGCCACCGGGGGCACCGAGGAGTTCGAGGTCGAGCTGGACATCGACATCGAGGAGGAAGAGCAGCCGGACACGATGGAGCTCACCGGCAAGATCAAGATCGCCGGTGGCGACGGCGACGTCAGCGCCGAGCTCCACGGTGCCGATCTTCGCGCCCGTCCGATGGAGCGCCTTCCGGACACGCTGGTGCGCACCCGGCCGGCGGGGCATCCGCAACCGCCGCCGCCGACCAAGGCGCTCCGCCGCGGCGAGCTCCGGGACAACCTCCCCTCGCTCGTCACCGCCTTCTTCCAGACCCGGGAGACCGGCGAGCTCGGCGTGCAGCGGGGCCAGGTCAAGAAGGTCGTCTACTTCGAGGGTGGGATGCCGGTGTTCGCCCTCTCCAACCTCCTCTCCGACCGGCTGGGGCAGTTCCTGGTCCGGACCGGGAAGATCCGGCCGGAGCAGCTGGCGGACGTGGCGCTGATGGCCCAGCAGACCAAGCGGCGCACCGGTGACATCCTGGTCGAGCGCGGCCTGCTCCGCGACACCGAGCGCCTCTACTACGTGGGACAGCAGGTCAAGTCGATCATCTACTCCCTCTTCGCCTGGGAGGAGGGGACCTACGTCATGTCCTTCGGGGGAAAGGCGCGCGGCGAGACGGCGCTCAAGCTGGACGTGAACCCGGCAAACCTCATCGTCCGCGGGGTGAAGAAGCTCTACAAGTCCGACCGGGTGAAGCGCATCCTCGCGCTCGAGGATCGCCTGGTGCCATCGCGTCAGCCGGTGTACCCGCAGTCGGACATCGAGATGGAGCGCTGGGAGTCGGATCTCCTCGCCCACGCCGATGGAACGCGCACCGTCGCCGAGCTCATCGCTTTCGCCCGCCGTCCCGAGCCCGTGGTGCAGCTCACCCTGGCGTCACTCCTCGCCGTGCAGGCCCTGGAGAAGGGCGCCGCCTAGCCGAGCAGCTTCGGCAGCAGCGGCCAGCCCCAGAGCAGGCCCATCGCGACGCTCAGCACGCCCGCCACGGCGCTGGTCCAACCCCGGGCGCGCGGACTCCGGAAGAGACGGGCCAGCGGCCACCCGGCGACGCCGGAGAGCACACCCATCCCCAGCACCGATCCACCTCCGAACACGACGGTGTAGGCCAGTCGCTCGAGGTGGGTGCCGAAGCCGGCGAGCACCAGCGCGGTGAGCGCGCCACTCCCGGCCAAGCCGTGGACGATGCCCACCACCAGCGGGCGGACCGCGTAGGCGCGGCGACCGAGGTGCACGTGGGCGACGCCTGCCGGATGGACGTGCGGGAGCCCCCCGTGCTCGTGCCGTTCGAGCGGTCCGCGCGTCATCTCGGCCCGGGCCCGCAGCAGCGCCCGGGCGCCGAGGAAGAGCAGCATCGCGGAGACGAGCAGCTCGAAGGCCGCGGACAGCCGGTCCGACAGGGTGGTCCTGAACAGGGCTAGGAGCAGGCCCAGCACCAGCAGCGCGAGGGTGTGTCCGAGGCCCCAGAAGGCACCCAGCCAGAGGCCCGAGCGGGGGTCGTCCTCCTCGGTGACCAGGGTGGAAACCGCCGCGAGATGGTCGGGCTCGAGGGCATGGCGCATGCCCAGAAGCAGACCGAGGAACCAGGCGGTGACGGTGGTCAGAAGTCCTCCCGCGGCGACCGCTGTAACACGCTGCGCGTCGGAGCGCCCGGCGGCCTTGCTGGCGCCGGGCTGTCAACCTCTTCCGTTGAACGTCCGGCGTCGTCACCCCTTCCGAAAGCACCGCACCACACGGGAGAACGCGATGAAGCGAAGCGACATGATCGGAATCCTGGCCGTCGCCGGCGCCCTGGTATTCGGAGCGTGCGAGCAGAACCAGAAACCACCCAGCTCGGAGCGAGGCGGGACGACCTCGGCCCCCGCCAGCCGGGGCCCGAGCGGGGACTCCAGCGCCCGGGGGAGCGGGTCCAGCGGCATGGCCTCCGGCTCAACGTCCTCGAGCTCGAGCTCCATGGACCAGTCCGGGACCGGCGGCTCGGGTGACGCCGGCCAGGGCGGACGCGACGGCGGGATGCGGTAGAGCTCTCAGCTCGGAGCGTCGGGGCGCGTCGTCGGATCGCGGCCACTGACTGTGGCCGGCGAGGCGATCGCGAGCTCCGCCACCATCCGGCGATGCTCGGGAGAGCCGAGCTCGCCGAGGCGATCCTCGGCCGGACGGACGAACCGCTGGACCAGAACGTCGATCCGGGCGTGAGCGCTCCGGAGCCGCTCCTCCGGGAGGTGGCCCCGGCGCGCGGCCGCGACCAGTGCGTCCAGCACCCGGTGCTGGACTGCAGCATGGTGACACACGAGCAGCACGTCGACGCCGGCGCGCACCGCCTGCACCGCGGCGGCCTCCGGGTCGGCGATGGCCTTCATCTCCAGGTCGTCACTGACGACCACTCCCTGGAAGCCGATGCGCTCGCGCAGCAGCCCGCTGATGGAGGCCGGGCTCATCGTCGCCGGCACGTCCTCGCCCAGGGCAGGGAAGCGGACGTGCGCGGTCATCGCCGAGGCCAGCCCGGCGCGGGCGTAAGCGCGGAAGGGAACCAGCTCCACCGCCTCGAGGCGGTCGAGCCCGTGCTCCAGCACCGGGAGCGTGAGATGGCTGTCCTGCAACGTGTCGCCGTGACCCGGGAAGTGCTTCGCGCACGAGGCGACGCCGGCCAGTTCCATTCCCTCGGCCAGCGCCACGCCGAGGCGCGCGACCTCGTGCGGGTCGGGGCCGAAGCTCCGATCGCCGATGACGGGGTTGGCGGGGTTGCTGTCCACGTCGAGCACCGGGGCGAAGTCCCAGTCGAAGCCGGTGGTCCGCAGCTCGAAGGCGAGGAGCCGCCCCACGCGCCGCGCCGCCTCGACGTCGCCCCGTTGCCCGAGGGCACGCATCGGCGGGAGCGCGGTGTATGGCGCCCCCCGCATCCGCGCCACACGGCCACCCTCCTGGTCCACCGACACGGGGAAGGGACGGCCGGCGCGCGACTTCAAGGCCCGCACCAGGCCTGCCGTCTCGGGTGCCGGCCCCACGTTCCGGCCGAAGAGGATGGCGCCGAGCACTCCGGCGTCGATCAGCCCCGCCAGGTCGCCGTCCACCTCCCGGCCGGGAAACCCCACCACCAGCAATCGCGCGCACGCCTGACGGAGATCCATCACGGAATCCGACGAGTCTACCAGGCCTTCCGCCCCCCTCCGGCGTGGCTCATGGGAGGCAATACCGGACCCTGGACGCAAGCTGCACGAGGCGCTTGCGCCCCGGCCCTCCGACCTGGAATCACCCCGGATCCGCCATGGCCGACATCGCCCACACGCGCGACTCCACCGGAAGCTTCTACCGCGCCCGCATCGCCTCGTTGCTGGCGATTGCCCCGCTCGGCATCTGGACCGCGCTCCACCTCTGGGACAACCTGAGCGCCTTCGACGGCGCGGAAGCCTGGGAGCGGGCCGTCACCGGCGCGCGGCACCCGCTCCATCAGACCCTCCTGGTGGTCGTGGTCTTGCTCCCGCTGCTCCTGCACACCGTCTGGGGCATCGTCCGACTGGTCTCGTTCCGCCCGAACAACGTGCGCTACGGCAACTACGACAACCTCAAGTACCTGCTGCAGCGGCTGAGCGCGATCGGCCTGCTGGCCTTCATCGGTGCGCATCTGTGGCTCGCCTGGGCCGAGCCGCGGTTCGTGGAGGGGAGGCCCGAGCCGTTCGCCGACATCTCGCACCAGATGGCGCATCACACTCCCACGCTGTTGGTCTACGTCCTCGGGGTGCTCGCGGTGAGCTACCACCTGGCCAACGGCATCCAGACCTTCGCCATGGCGCAAGGGCTGGTCGCGAGCGCGGGCGCGCTCCGGCGTCTCGAGTGGGTGGTGTACCTGAGCTTCGCGCTCCTCCTGGCGATGGGCTGGGGAGGCGTGTACGCCCTCTGGCGTGCAGGCTGATCCGTGAAGGCACCGGACACGGGGCTCGGTTACCCTGGGCGCTGACGTGGACCGCGCTCCCCTCACCATCGGCTTTCTGATGGACCCGCTGGAGTCGGTGCTGGTCCATCACGACACGACGTTCGCCCTGATGCGCTCGGCGCAGTCGCGCGGGCACCGTCTGCTGAGCTTCGGTCAGGATGCGCTCTTCCACGAGGGCGGTCAGGCGCACGCCCGGGCGCGGGAGGTGGAGGTCTTCGAGGAGCAGGGACGCCACTTCCGGGTGATCGCCGAGCGAGAGGTGCCCCTCGGGATGCTCGACGTGCTCTGGATGCGGAAGGACCCGCCCGTCGACGTGACCTTCCTCCACGCGACGCAGCTGGTGGAGGCGACCGGCGGCCGCACGCCGCTGTACGTCAACTCGCCTTCCGGGCTGCGGACCGCGAACGAGAAGCTGTGGGCCCTTCACTTCCCCGAGCTCACGCCCGAGACCCTGGTCAGCCGCGATCTGGCCCAGCTGCGGGCGTTCATCGAGGCCGCGCCGGACGGTGCCATCGTCAAGCCGGTCGACGGGTTCGGAGGGCAGGGTGTGGTGCTGCTCCGGCGTGGGGATCGAAACGGGCAGTCGGTGCTCGAGCTGCTCACCGCCCGCGGACGGGACTGGGTGGTGGCCCAGACGTACATCCCGGCGGCGCGCGAGGGCGACAAGCGGATCCTCCTGCTCGACGGCGAGCCCATCGGCGCCATCAACCGTCTCCCGCTGGAGACCGAGAACCGGGCGAACATGGCGGTGGGCGGTCAGCCGGTGAAGAGCGAGCTCACTCGCCAGGACCGGGAGATCTGCGCTCGTCTTGCTCCCGCGCTCCGCCGCGAGGGACTGATCTTCGTCGGGATCGACGTCATCGGCGGCTTCCTGATCGAGGTGAACGTCACGAGCCCCACCGGCCTCGCCGAGCTGGCGCGGCTCGAGGGGGGTGACCCCGCGGGCCGGATCCTCGCCCACGTGGAACGCCTCGCGGCCGACCGCCAGGGAGGGGCGGCTGTCCAGGCCTCGACGCCCGGGGTTGGCACGGGGCGCTGACGGGCACAACCTCCGTCGATGCGTCCTGCGTGGCTCTCCCTCCTCCTCGCCGCGGCAGTGGCCTGCAGTGACGGGTCTGGCGGAGGCCCGGCCGGCGGTACAGGCGGAGGCCCCGACGGAGGAACCGGATCGGGTCAGCTTCCTCCTGGAGCGACGGCCAGCGTGCCGGTGAGCGTGCCCGCGTCGATGCGGAGCGCTCCGTTCGACGTCCCGCGGACGCTGACGGTGCCCGCGGGGTTCGCCGTCGCGGTGTACGCGCGCGTTCCCGGAGCGAGGTTCGTCGCGGTGACTCCCGAGGGGAATCTCCTCGTCTCCAATCCCGGCGCCGGAAAGGTGTCCCTGGTCCGCCCTGGCACCGGAGGCGGGGATCCGGTCGTCTCGGACTGGGTGACCGGTCTCAGCAAGCCGCACGACCTGGTCTTCCACAGCATCGGCGGCGCGCCGTGGCTCTACCTGTCCGAGTCGAACGGCGTCCGGCGGTACGCGTGGACCGGAGCGTCGACGGCCCCGGGCTCGGAGGCGGTGGTCACCGGGCTACCGGACAGCAGCACCCCGGAGCTCCACGGCTCCTACGGGCACGAGCTGAAGAACATCGCCCTGGACGGCCAGGACCGGCTGTTCGTCTCCATCGCCTCGAGCTGCAACGTCTGCATCAGCGACGCCGTGGCCGATCCGGTGCGGGGCGCGATCTACCTCTACGACGCCACCGGAGGGAGCGGTCGGCTCTATGCGCGCGGGCTTCGCAATGCAGAGGGCCTGGCATTCTTCCCCGGGACCAACGACCTCTGGGTGGCCGTGAACAACCGGGACAACCTCCCGTACCCGTTCGACGACGGCACCGGGCAGTACGGGCAGATCATCCCCAGCTGGGTGGACGACCATCCGCCGGACGAGCTCATCCGCCTGCGCGACGGGGGCAACTACGGCTGGCCCTACTGCAACCCCAATCCCGACTCCGGGAGCGGCCTGTTCGACATGCCCTTCGACCGCGACTACGACACCAACCGGGACGGGAGCCGCGCGGACTGCGGCGCGATGGACCGCGTGACGCTGGGAATCCAGGCGCACTCGGCGGCGCTGGGGCTCACCTTCCTCCAGGGGACGGGCTTCCCGGCGCCGTGGAGCTCGGGGGCGGCGATCGCATTGCACGGGTCCTGGAATCGCGAGACGCCGACCGGTGACAAGGTCATCCTGGTTCCATTCGTGAACGGGAACCAGGAGCCCTCCAGCGCCGTGGACCTGGTCACGGGATGGACCACGACCGCCGGAACCTACTGGGGGCGGCCGGTGGACGTGGCGGTGGACCCGGGTGGCGCACTGCTCATCTCCGACGACGCGAGCGGAACGATCTACCGCTTGAGCCGGAGCCCCTGAGCGTTCAGCTGGCCCAGGGTTCTGGAGCTGCTGCAGCGCCTCGACCGCGGAGGTCTTCTCCGCGCTCGACTGCCGGGTCTGGTCCTTCACGCCGGAGACCTCGAAGAGATGCACGGTCTGGCCCGGTGAGGAGCCTCTCAGCCGCCGTCCTTGCCGGTCCGCGGTCCGGCGGCCCAGTGCTTGGCAGTCCCGAACGTCGCCGGCTCGAAGAGCGCGGGCATCAGCTCGACCCCGGCCTTCCAGTCCTCGTAGTCCTCGAGCTGGTCGAGCTTTCCGTCCACGAGGAACTCGCAGCGAGTCCCCAGCCAGCCCCCGGCCAGGGGGACGAACTTGCCGATCCGGACGTCCATGAAGGGCGCTCCGGGAACCGGGACGAGCAGGGCGCGGACCACCACCTTCCGCTCGACGTCGACCCAGATCTGGGGAGACCGGGTGTCGTCGGACGAGCTCGCCCCGAGGATCCACACCGGCCGGTCTTCCCACCGTCCCGCGACGATCGGGCGCGACCAGTCCACGGCGGTGGGGGTGAGCTCGTCGACGGTCTTCGCGACCGGCTGGAGGTACACCCCCTCGATGAGCGGCAGGAGCGCGTTGCCGCCGCCGCGGTCGGCGACGAGGGCCCCGGCGCGGAACACACGAGTGCGGCGCGGCGTGTACAGCACCCCGTTTCCGGACGCGGGCGATCCCCGGTCGATGCGCAGCTCGGTTCCTGCGGAGGGTGTGTGGCGAAGGCTCTCGAACCAGGTCTCCACCGTGTCCCGGCCCTGCGGGTCCTTGCGTGAGGTCTTCTGTACGAAGGTGAGTGTCGTGTACCAGCGTCCGTCGTACGCCCGGCGCATCTCTTCGAGCGCCTCACGACCGGTGCTCGGCGGACGAGGCGCCTGCGAGGGTCCGGCAGCGAGAACCGCGAGCGAGGCGATCGTCAGGAGTCCCTGCATCCGGCAAGACTACCGGAGCGCGCACCGCCGGCATTCTCCGCGCCGGCGCCATGCACGACGAAGCAGGGAGCTGCCGGACTCCCCGTCTGCTTCCGAGGCTCAGGGCTTTCGGAGCAAGAGCCCCTCGGCGAAGAACGCCATCGCCGCGGTGACCACCAGCCAGGTCCAGATCGGCACTCGCCGGTCCGCGGTGCCCCCCGGGCCCCGTACCGCCTCCTCGCCGAAGTAGGCCTGCAGCTGGCCCTCGTCCAGACGGGTGAGATCGCTGTCCGCCGGATCCAGCGAGACCGCGAACTGCGAGCCGGGCACCAGCTGCGCCGCGGCGTCGTAGGTCCGGTACAGCCCCGGCTCGGGGAGCGGGCCGATCTGCAGGCCGTGGTCCGCCTCGGTCCGCACCGGCACCGCGGCGCCGGAAGGAGCCTTCACCGTCGTGACCTGCGCCTGCGGATCCGGACGGAGGACGACGGTCTGGCCCACGCGGCCCTCGAGCGTCTCGCGCTCGTCCAGCGCTCCGGCGAGCCACGCCGCCGCGCGCTGCATCAGCGGCAGGTAGCTGGTGCGGATCGCGAAGTCTCCCCAGTCGCGGTCGAGGGTGCTGGTGAAGAGCAGCACCCGCCCACGTCCCCGCCGCGCGGTGATGAACGCCGGAGCACCGTCGTCGTACGCGGCCAGCACCTCCGAGCCGTCCGCGCGCGTGCCGCCTTCCACCAGCATGTAGCGCTGGAAGCGCGCGCCCATGAGTCCCTCGCGCCCACGGCCCGAGAACGGCGCGAAGAGCGGATCGCCCCAGTGGACGTCCCCGAGCTTCGCCTGCCGCCCGTCGCCCGCGCCCGCCTCGGACCCCGCGGCCTTCACCAGGCGCAGTGGACGTGGGAGCAGATCGCCCATCCGCTGGGTCCAGGGCTCGGGCTCCACCTTGTCGCCCATGGTCAGGAGCAGACCGCCCCCGCGCTCCACG
>Ga0081540_1000329_pt1 | contig 49161 bp, 38 predicted proteins | sample TabmetS2T1R1_FD_71024 | JGI IMG/M metagenome (GOLD analysis project Ga0081540, IMG submission 71024) | Tabebuia heterophylla rhizosphere microbial communities from the University of Puerto Rico - S2T1R1 | ecosystem: Host-associated > Plants > Roots > Rhizosphere ...
CGGGGGGGGGGCCGAGGGCCGGGCGCCCCGCCACTCCCGCGCCGAGCACCAGCACCTTCGCCGGGGCCAGCGTTCCGGCCGCGGTGGTGAGCATGGGAAGGAGCTTGCCCAGCTCGGCCGCGCCGATGAGCACCGCCTTGTACCCGGAGACGGTGGCCTGGGAGCTGAGCACGTCCATGGACTGGGCGCGGGTGATGCGAGGAACCCGCTCCAGCCCGAGGAAGGTGAGCCGCCGCGCCGCCAGAGCGGGGAGGAGCGGCTCGGCCGGCTCCACCCCCAGCATCGAGACCAGCGCCGATCCTTCCGGGGCCTCGCCGATCTCCGCGGTCGTGGGCCGGCGCACGTGCGCCCAGAGCTCGGCGCCGGTGAGCGCCTCGGCCCTCGACGCGTGTACCCGCGCGCCGGCCTTCTCGTAGTCCGCGTCGGTCGAGCCGGCGGCGAGCCCGGCGCTGCGTTCCACCGAGATCTGGTGGCCGGACTTCGTGAGCCGCTGCACCACCTCGGGAACCAGCGCCACCCTGGCCTCGCCCGGCGCGGTTTCCCGTAGAACCGCGATGCGCATCCGCTACCCCCGCCTAGAAGGAGTTGCCGATCGTGAACTCGAAGAGGATGGGATCGTCGATCGGCCGCCTGGTGAGAGGAATGCCCCACTCGAATCGTAGCGGACCGACCGGCGAGAACCAGCGAATCCCGAACCCCGTGGACCAGAACAGTCCCAGCGGAAGCGAGTGCTGCTTGTCCTCGAAGAACCTGGCGTCCACCGCGAACGCGTTCCCGGCGTCGACGAACACCACGCCCTTCACGCCCACCTTCGGGACGATGGGGAACTCGAGCTCGAGGTTGAGGACGAACTGCTTGTTGCCGCCCACCACGAAGGTCGTCACCGGACAGTCGGGCCGGTTGCAGACCGGCACCAGGATGGTCGGGGAGATCGAGCTCAGCGAGTAGCCGCGGATGGTGTTGATGCCGCCCAGGTAATAGAGCTCGGACACCGGCAGCCGGCGATTGGGATCGAGGTTGGCGATGTAGCCGAGCGTGAGGTTGGTCTTGAACACCGCGCCGAGCGGCAGCGGGAAGTAGAAGCGCGAGAAGAGGGTGTACCGCGCGTAGTTCAGGTCACCGCCCAGGAAGTCGGGAGCGAACTCGGCCGAGGCGAACTGGTAGAACCCCTTGGTCGGGAAGAGCCGGTTGTCGCGGCGGTCCCAGGCCAGGCTGAAGCGCACCGCGGAGGTGATCTGCGTCCCGGTCCGGAACCGGCCGAAGAGCGGCGTGGTGTTGGTGTTGATGACGCCCGCGTTCGGACCGGTGCCCGTCCCGCCCGGAGATGCCTCCACCCACTCACGGGTGTACCCCACGCTGGCGATGAGGTCGTCCCAGATGTGGTAGCCGAGCCCCACCGAGCCGCCGAGCGCCTGGCGGGTGAAGTCGAACTGGTCGATCTGGGTCCGGTAGATGTCGAAGGAGAAGATCCAGTCGGTGTCGAGGAAGTACGGGTCGTAGAACGACAGCTGCACCAGCTGCCGGAGACTCGAGAGCTGGGCCGAGAGCGAGACCGTCTGTCCCCACCCGAGGAAGTTGTTCTGGGTGACCTGGGCGGTGAAGATGAAGTTCTCCACCGAGCTGAAGCCGAAGCCCACCTGGAAGCTGCCGGTGCTCTTCTCCTTCACCTCGACGGTCACCACCACGTGGCTGTCGTCGCGGCCGGGCTTGTAGGTGATCTCCACCGTCTCGAAGAAGCCGAGCGCGGTGACCCGCTCCTTGCTCCGCCGCAACCCGCTTCCACTGAACAGCTCACCTTCGTAGATGCGCAGCTCGCGGCGGATCACCTTGTCCCGGGTCTTGGTGTTCCCGGTGATCTCGATGCGGTCGATGGTCTGGAGCTTCCCCTTCTCCACCCGGAAGTCGAGGGCGACGGTCCTCTCCTTGGGGTCGACCAGCGTCTCGGGGTTGAAGTTGGCGTAGGCGTAGCCCTGGTCCTGGTAGATGTCGGCCAGCGACTGGTCGTCCTTCAGGACCTTCGCCCGGCTGAAGTAGTCACCCCTGCGCGACTCGAGCACTGCGTACAGCCGCTCCTTCGGGACGATCAGGTCACCGGAGAAGTCGATGCCCGAGATGCGGTACTGCTCGCCCTCGGTGATCTTCACCGTGATGTAGATGAGCCGCTTGTCGGGCGAGAGCGCGACGGTGGGCTTCTCCACCTTCACATTGAGGAAGCCGCGGTCGTAGTAGGCCGCCTCGATGACCGCGAGGTCCCGCTGGAACGCTTCCTCGCGGAAGGTCCCCTCGCCGGTGAGGAACCCGAAGAAGGTCCCCTCCCGGGTGATCATCTGCGCCTTGAGCTCGTCGGCCGAGAGCTTCTCCGCGCCGATCAGGTTCACCTGCTTGACCATCACCTTGGCGTGCTCGTTGATCACGAACACCACGTCGGCCTGGTTGGTCCCCTGGACGGGGACGATCCGGTAGGTGACCTCGGCGAGGAAGAAGCCCTTCTCGACGTACTTCTCCTGGATCTTCTTGACGTTCCGTCTGACCGCATCCAGGTCGAGGATCTGGTACGGCTTGAGGTCGATGCTGTCCTTGAAGTCGTCCTTGCTCAGCTCCTCGTTCCCCTGGAGCCGCCACTCGCGGATGGACGGGCGCTCCGCCACGCGCACCACGTAGGCGATTCCGCCGCCCGACAGCCGCTGGACGAGGAGCTGGATGTCCTGAAAGTAGCCCAGGCTCCAGAGCGACTGGATGTCGGCGCCGGTCAGCGCGGGGTCGAAGGGCTGCCCCACCTTGTTCTTCAGCGCCCGCTTGATGACCTCCGGCTCGACTCGGCGGTTACCCTCGATCCGCACCTGGGTGATGATGTCCGAGCCGCTCGGCACCTGGAGGTCGACCGTCCCGCCATCGGCCTCGGAACCGGCAGCGGGCGCACTCGTGGCGGGCTCGGCGCCGGCGGGAGCCCCCGCGTCCGGCGCTGCGACGGTGGGAGTCCCCGCGTCCGGCGCTGCGACGGTGGGAGTCCCCGCGTCCGGCGCTGCGACGGTGGGGGCCGCGGTCCCTTGCGGAGCGGCCGTCGCGGGCGTGCCTCCGTCCACGCCCTGACCACGCGAGGCACCGGGAAGGACGAGCACGAGCAGGGCGGCGGCCAGGAGCCAGGTGGCGGTCGTCTTGCGTGCGGAAACGTTCAACCTCGTCGGGAAGCGGCCGGTGGAAGGGCGCGCACTGTAGGGGAGGGAGGCGGACAGGGACAATGGTGAAAAGCTCTACGCCGGCTCGACCTTGCCCCCTGCAAGCCGCAGCCTCCGCGGCATCGAGCGGGCCAGCGCCTCGTTGTGGGTCACCACCACGGCCGTGATGCCCAGATCCCGGTTCACCTCGCGCAGCACCTGGTGGATGCCCTCGCCCGTCACCGGATCGAGGTTTCCAGTGGGCTCGTCGGCGAGCAGCAGCAGCGGCTCGAGCACCAGCGCACGCGCGAGCGCCACTCGCTGCGCCTCGCCACCCGACAGCTCGCCGGGGCGATGATCCACCCGCGCTCCCAGTCCCACCCTGTCGAGCAGCCCGCGCGCAGTGCGCATCGCTGCCGAGCGCTCGGCGCGCTGGACCAGCGCCGGCATGGCCACGTTCTCCAGCGCGGTGAACTCGGGAAGAAGGTAGTGGCTCTGGAAGACGAAGCCCACGGTGCGGTTCCGGAAGCGCGACAGGTCGGCATCGGGCAGCTCGAGCACGTCCACCCCGTCGACCCGCATCGTGCCGGCCACCGGGGCGTCGAGCGTGCCGAGCACGTGGAGGAAGGTGCTCTTCCCGGAGCCCGACGCGCCCACCAGGCTGACCAGCTCTCCCCGCTCGATGTCCAGGGACAGCCCGCGCAGCACGTCGATGCGCTTGCCGTGCAGCCAGTAGCTCTTCGACAGCTCGCGGATCTCGATGAAGGCCATCCGTTGGCGCCCTACTCTCCCTTGAGCCCTTCGACGGGCTCGACGCGCGAGGCCCGCAGCGCCGGGTAGATGGAGGCGAGGTACGTCACCAGGATGGCGATGAGCACGGTGAGCGCGGTCTGCAGTGGCTCGACCTTCACCGGCAGCGACGGGATGTAATAGACCTCCGGGTCGAGACGGAGCCCCACCTTCTCGATGAAGAAGCACCAGGCCAGCCCGGAGAACAGGCCCAGCAGGCCCCCGGCGAGCCCGATCTGTAGCCCCTCGGCGAGGAAGATCTTCACGATTCCCCCCTGGGGTACGCCCAGCGCCTTGAGGACGGAGATCTCCTTGCGCTTCTCCAGCACCAGCATCGTGACCGTGGCCACGATGAGGCCCGCGGCGACCACCACGATGATCGAGAGGATGATGCCCATCACCAGCTTCTCCAGCCGCAGCGCGGAGAAGAGGTTGCGGTTCATCTCCCCCCAGTCCTTGGTCCGGTAGGGATAGCCCTCCAGGGCGTTGAGCACGCTCGAGGCAATGCGCCGGGCGTCATCCACGTCCTTGACCTTGAGCTCGACACCCGTGGCCCCGGGGATGCCGAAGAAGGACTCGGCGGCCTTCAGGCCGACGTAGACGAACTTCGAGTCGTACTCGAACATTCCCGTGTAGAAGATGCCCGCCACGCGGAAGGCCTTCGACTTGGGGATGGGACCCGACGGGCCCATCCCACCCCCGAGCGGAGAGACCACCGTGACCGGGTCTCCGACCAGGACCCGCAGGCTCGAGGCCAGCTCTCGGCCGAGCAGGATCCCCGGGAGCGGCGGCCCTCCGGAGGCGTCCTTCGGCATCTGGATGACATCGTCTTCCTTGGGCGGCCGGTCGACCCGGTAGCGGGAACGCACCGGGATGTCCCCCGGGCTGGAGAGCCAGCGAATGTCCCCGCCGGGGAGGATGTTCCGGGGGAGGTCGGTCACGTCTCCGGTGGTCTCGGGGTCGACACCCTTGATGATCGCTCCGTCGACCTGGGCCTCGCTGGCCACCATCACCTGGCCGAGCAGGAACGGGGTCTTGCCGGTGACCCCGGGAACCTGACCGACCTTCTTCATCACCTCGGGGTACTCGGGCATCCCCGCCTGGGGATCTCCGTACTTGAGCACCACCACGTGGGCGTTGGTCCCGAGGATCTTCTTCTGCAGATCGACCTCGAAGCCGCTCATCACGCTGAGCACGATGATCAGCGCCATCACTCCCACGCCCACCCCACCCACGCTGAGGGCGGTCATCATCTCGGTGGGCGACTGGCTCCGCTCCTGCGCCTCGTGCAGCGCCTTGGCCGCGGCCACCGGATCCTGCCGGCCGAGCTCGCGGATGCGCGTGCGCTCCACCACCGCCTCGGCGGCACGGAGGATGCCGAGCATGATCAGCGGGGGGATGATTCCGAGGAGAAGGACGACCAGGCCCCCGAGCAGCAGGCGCGGCCGAAACACCTGCACGTGCCGCCGGGCGACGAACAGCTCGAATCCGGTGCGCAGGTCGAGCCGGCCCGAGGCGGTGGCCACGAAGCCGGTCAGGATGCCGAAGGTGAGAGCCAGCACCAGCAGGCTGAAGACCAGCCAGTAGCCGAGCTCGGGCCGGCCGAGCAGGTTGGCCAGGTAGGTGACCTCCCGGAGCCGCGGCCCGAGCGTGGCCTGCAGCGCCGGGATGGTGGGAAGCGCCGACAGGAGCGCCGGGAGGGGGACGCCGAGGTAGAGGACGGCGATCGTCGCCTCGGGCGCCGACAGCTTGCGCGAGCGCGACGCTCCGACGAAGCCGCCGAGAAAGGCCGTTGCCGCCGCCAGGGTGAGCGCCACCCCGAACGCCGCCGGTGGGCCCCACCCCACCCCGCGCGACGCCGAGGCAAGCGCGGTCTGGACCAGCACCAGCACCAGCTCGGCCCCGAGGATGCCCACGCCGTAGGCGGCCAGGGTGCTCAGATGGAAGTCTCGCCATCCGGCGAGCGGAGGGGCGTGGGCGGCCCCCGAGGGCTCGACCGCCACCGGCTCGGGCTCCGCGCGGCGGAGGCTGCCCAGCGCCACCAGGGCCCACCCCACGAGCCAGGCCGCCGCCGCCGGGCCGAGGAGCCAGAGCGCCTGGGAGGTGACCGACGGCCGGCGGGCCTCGATGACCCCCTGGACCGCCCCCACCAGAGGGCCCCATCCGAAGGCACCGAGGCCGAGGCGGGCCAGCACGGGGCCCCAGGCACCCGTCCGGTTCAGCTCCACCGCGGCGAGGATGACCCCGGTGAGGACGAGCGCCGCGCCCAGGCCCTGCACCATCCACCGGGCGTGGGGGCGTGCGGGAGTGGCGACAGGGAGCGCGAGCGGCTCGTCCATCAGCGTTTCTCGGGCTTGAGCAGCGGGAAGAGGATGACGTCCCGGATGGACGGGGAGTCGGTCAGGAGCATCGCCAGCCGGTCGACCCCCAGGCCCTCGCCGCCGGTGGGGGGCATGCCATGCTCGAGCGCGCGGATGTAGTCCTCGTCGTAGTCCATCGTCTCGACGGCCCCTCTCCGCTTGGCCTCCACCTGCGCCTCGAATCGCCCCTTCTGGTCCAGCGGGTCGTTCAGCTCGCTGAACCCATTGGCGATCTCTCGACCGACGATGAACAGCTCGAACCGGTCGGCGATTTCAGGCCGCTCGTCGTTTCGCCGGGCGAGGGGGCTGATCTCGGTGGGGAACTCGGTGACGAAGGTGGGCTGGACCAGCCTGGACTCCAGCCCGTGCTCGAAGAGGACTGCCAGCATCGCCCCGGGCCCCAGGGCGTCCAGGTGGCGGCGCTCGCTCTCGGGCAGCGTCGGGCCGATCTCCGCCCGGAGCCGGTCGGCGTCCTTGAGGTCGGCCTCGGTCAGCGAGGGGAAGGCCTGCCGGACCGCCTGGGCCATCGGCAGCCGCGGCCAGGGCGGCGTGAAGTCGATGACCTGGCCCTGGTAGGTGACCTTCAACGAGCCGGTCACCCGCTCGGCCGCCCCGGAGATCATCTCCTCCGTCTCGGCCATCATGTCCTCGAAGGTGGCGTAGGCCCGGTACCACTCGAGCATCGTGAACTCGGGGTTGTGCCGGGTGCTGATGCCCTCGTTCCGGAAGTTCCGGTTGATCTCGTAGACCCGCTCGATGCCGCCGACCACCAGTCGCTTGAGGTACAGCTCGGGCGCGATGCGGAGGAAGAGCGAGATGTCGAGCGCGTTGTGGTGGGTGGTGAAGGGCCGGGCCGCCGCGCCACTCACCAGCGAGTGCATCATCGGCGTCTCGACCTCGACGTAGCCCCGGTGATCCAGGAACTCCCGCAGGTACCGCACCAGCGCCGTGCGCCGGAGGAAGACCTCCTTCACCTCGGGATTGGCGACCAGATCGACGTACCGGTGCCGGTAGCGGGCTTCCAGATCGGCGAGGCCGTGCCACTTCTCCGGGGGGGCCCGGAGCGCCTTGGTGATCGGCAGGTACTCGGTGGCGGCGAGGGTCAGCTCTCCGGTCTTGCTCCGGAAGAGCGTGCCCTTCACGCCGACGAAGTCGCCCATGTCGGTGAGCTGGAAGCGCTCGAACTGGTCACCGAGGAGGTCCTTCTTGACGTGGACCTGGAGCTCGCCGCTCCGGTCGCGGAGCTTGATGAACGCGGCCTTCCCGAAGCTCCGGAGCGCAACCACCCGCCCGGCGATCGAGTAGCTCGGCCTCGAGGCCTCGAGCTGCTCCGCGCTCTCGGAGGCGTGCTTCCGGGCGATGTCACCGGCCAGGTCGGCCGGACGGAACCCGTTGCCGAAGGGATTCGCGCCCAGCGTGCGCCAGCGGCCGGCCTTCTCCAGGCGCTGATTGTAGAGCTCGTGCTCCTTCGCCGATTCAGTGTCGTCGCTCACGCTCAGGGAGCCTCTCCTACTCCGGAACGGCCCGGTTGGGATTCTTCACCCCGAGGAGCTGGGCGGTCACGAAGTCGTCCAGCCTCCCGTCCAGCACCGCGTCCACGTTCCCGGTCTCCACGCCGGTCCGGAGGTCCTTCACCAGCCGGTACGGAGCCAGGACGTAGCTGCGGATCTGCGAGCCGAAGGCGATGTCCTTCTTCTGCGACTCGGCCTCGTCCCGTACCTGGTTCCGCTTCTGCAGCTCGAGGTCGTAGAGGCGCGAGCGGAGGATCTTCCAGGCCATGTCCCGGTTGGCGTGCTGGCTGCGTTCGTTCTGCATGGCCACGGTGATCCCCGTGGGAACGTGGGTGAGGCGCACCGCCGAGGAAGTCTTGTTCACCTTCTGTCCGCCGGCCCCGCTCGCCCGGTACACGTCGACCCGGACGTCCTTCTCCGGGATGTCGATGACGATGTCGTCGTCGACCTCGGGATAGACGGTGACCGAGGCGAAGGACGTCTGGCGGCGGGCGTTCGCGTCGAAGGGGCTGATGCGCACCAGCCGGTGCACTCCGTTCTCCGCCTTGAGGTAGCCGTAGGCGTTCTCACCGGTGACCTTGATGGCCACGTTCTTGAGGCCCGCCTCCTCGCCGGCCACGAAGTCGTTGATCTCCACGGTCCAGCCCTTCGACTCCGCGTAGCGGGTGTACATGCGGAGGAGCATCGCGGCCCAGTCCATGGACTCGGTGCCGCCGGCGCCGGCGTTGATCTCCATGTAGGCGTTGGCGTGGTCGTTGTCGCCGGAGAGCATCCGCTCCAGCTCGAGCCGCTCCACGTCGTGCTCGATGGTGTCCAGCGAGCTCTCGGCCTCGGCACGCGCAGCGTCGTCACCCGCCTCCGCGGCCAGGTCGAGGAGGGTATTGGCGTCGTCGAGCGCGCGGTCGACTCGCCCGAAGGCATCGACCTGCGCCTGGAGCCCTGCCTTCTCCTTGAGGAGCCCCTGCGCCTTGACCTGATCGTTCCAGAAGTCCGGCTGACCGGCGTCGCGGTCGATCAGCGCGATCCGCGACCGCTTGCGGTCGAGGTCAAAGATGCCCCCGGAGCGCGTCCAGGCGCGCCTGCAGAGAGCCGATTCGTTCCTTGGGGTCGATGGGCATGACGCGTATTCAGTGAGGCCGGGCGCGGCGGAGCCGCAGGCGAATCAGGGCCACGAGGCCCGCGAGCCCGGCGAAGAGCGCGGCAAGGTACGCGGGAATGTCGCCAATGACAACGTAAGGGGTGGCGCCCTCCATCAGCGGGAGCGAGGCCATCCGCCACACCGGTCCGGTCAGCTCGGAAGCCGAGACCGCGAGCTGGTCGCTGGCGACGATGCCCACCTCGGTGGCGTCGAACACCCGCCCCACCGGGTCGATGAACGCGCTCACCCCGGTGTTCGCCGCGCGGGCCACCGGCCTGCCGGTCTCCACCGCACGGGTGGCCACCATGTGGAGGAACTGGAACGGAGCCGAGCTGAAGCCGTACCAGGCGTCGTTGGTCATGTTCACCAGCACCTGGGCCCCGTTCCGGGCGTAGGTGCGGGAAATCTCCGGGAAGATGGCGTCGAAGCAGATCTCGATGCCCAGCTTCACCGGGGGGCCGTCCGGACGGCGAAGCACTGCCGGACTGAGGTCGTTCCCCGGGGCGAAGCTGGCTCCCACGATGTTGCCGACACCGAGGACCTCGTCGAGGCGCCACGGCACGTACTCGCCGAAGGGGACCAGGTGGTTCTTCACGTAGTGGTGGGCGATGCCCAGGCCGGGGTCGAGCAGGAAGGCGGCGTTCTCGTTCCCCTTGCGGAGGTTCCTCGGGTCGAAGACGTCCACGCCCAGCAGCAGACCCGCGCGGTAGCCCCCCGGCCGGAGGCCGGCCTCGGTGAGACGCGTGACGCCGGTGGGGAACGCCAGAGGGTAGCTGCCTTCGGGCCAGACGATGAGGTCGGCCCCGGCCTCGTCGGCGGCGACGGTCGGCGGCAGGTAGCGGCCCAGGATGGTCGCGGCCCGAGAGCTCCCCCGCGACATCTTCAGCTTCTGGTCGATGTTGGCCTGCACGACGGCGGCCTTGACCTGGGGCGCGGCAGCGGCGGCCCGATCCATTGCCCGGACGTGGAAGGCGCCGTACACGTGGCCGAGGATCAGGACCCCGGCGCCGATCGCGAGCAGCGCCCGGGGCATCGGTCGCTCGCGGAGCCGCCACCAGCGCCAGCCCTCGTAGAGGGCCCCGTTCACGATCGCCACCGCGAGGGCGATGGCATAGACGCCGCCCAGGCTGGCCACCTGGTGGAACCAGACGTTCCGGGTCTGGGTATAGCCGAGGTTGGCCCAGGGGAAACCGGAGGCGAAGTAGTTCCGCATGAGCTCGGTGGCCATCCACACCGGGCCCACCGTCCAGCCCATGCTCCAGCCGAGGCCCCGCTCGATGAGGCGGAGCAGCCCGGCGGCAATGGCCCAGTGCAACGCGCAGTACGCGACGAGCAGCTCGAGCGCGGGGATGCTGAGCCAGTTCGGCATCCCGCCGAACGTCACCATCGCAACGTTCACCCACCAGAAGGCTCCGGTGAAGAACACCATCCCCGCGAGCATCCCGGCACCGAAGGCGCGCCAGGGCGACAGCCGCCGGATGGCCAGCAGCATCGGGACCAGGCAGACGAAGGCCAGGGGCTCGAGGATCCCCGAGGTGAACAGCTCGCGCCGGGGTCCGACCGGGAAGGCGATGGGGAACGCCGCCGCGCCGAGCAGTCCCGTGAGGACGAGGGCGCCGAGGCGCCAGGGCACGAGGACGCGCTCCCGGCGGACGGGCACGGAAGTGAGGGCCGGGGGGGCCGGCGGCGACGGCGGGAGGGCGACAGCGGACATCGGGCGGGGGTGCTCTACCAGAACCCGCGGGAGGGTGGGTGTCGTCCCGGCACCGGGCCAGGTCTCAGGTTGCGGCGGGCACCATCCCTGGCCGGCCGAGGAGCTGGGCCTCGAGGGCGGCCATCCGCTCGGCGTCACGGCGGCGGTGATGGTCGTGGCCGAGGAGGTGGAGCAGGCCGTGGGCGAGGTAGAGGTCCAGCTCGTCGTTCAGCGAGCGCCCGTGTCCTCGGGCCTGCCGCCGCGCGGTGTCCAGGGAGACGATGATGTCGCCGAGGTGCCGGGGGCCGGTGGACCCGGGGGGCGGCTCCCCGGCGGGAAAGCTCAGGACGTCGGTGGGCTTGTCCTTGCGCCGCCACTGGCGGTTCAGGAGGCGGATGCCAGGGTCGTCCGTGAGGAGGATGGAGAGCTCAACGTCGCGGAGGTCCAGCGTGGCCAGGAAGTCCGCGGCGCGGTCTCGAAGACGCCCGAGCTGCCGCCTCCCGGAGGCCAACTTGGAGTGGGCTTCGATGATGACCCGGTCGCCCCGGCTCCGCCCTCGACGCTCGCCGCTCCGACGTCTCGGCTGCATGCGGGCGGAGCCTAATCCAGCGCGTACGGCCGGGCAGGAGCTCACGGCACGCGCGGCGGGCCCATGAGGTTCTGGGCCCCCCGGTCGGTCCAGACGTCGCTGCTTCCCAGCGGCTGGGCGCTGGGCGCTCCGATCGCGCAGCTGCACCGCACGCACCCCTCACCCGGAACGGGCGCGCACTGCTTGAACGCACCCCCGATGCACACGAGAACGTTGGACGAGTCCCAGCACGGTGGACCCGCATCCAGGGAATCGATCGTCTCTCCAGCCGACGCCGTCCGGCGCGCAGAGGAGCGATCTCCGGCTCCGAAGAGTCCGCTGCACCCGACCGCGAGGAGGAGCCCCACGAGAAGGGACACGCTGAAGCCGCGCACGATGGCACCCCCGGTCGGCCGGCCCGCCCGGAGGTGGACGCTAGCACGGGGATCGAGCGAGCCGCGCCGCGCACCCGGGAGTCACGGCGCTCCGTCGGCGGGCAGCTCCAGCACGAAGGTCGTGCCCTCATCCTCGGTCGACCGCACCCGGACCTCACCCCCGTGGCCGAGGGCGACCTGACGGACGATGTACAGGCCGAGCCCGATGCTGCCGTCGAGCGCTCCCGGGCGCATCCCGCGCTGGAAGGGCTCGAAGAGACCGGGCAGGTACTCGGTGGGAATCGGCGCGCCGTGGTTGTGCACCGAGAGTTCCGCCCTCCCCTCCCCGCCGCGGACCCGGACCGTGACCGGACGTTCCGGATCGCCGTGCTGGAGAGCATTGCCCACCAGGTTCCCGAGGGCCTGAGCGAGCCGCTCCGGGTCCCAGACGCCGCAGGGATGGCCGAGCGTCTCCCGGTGCACGCGGTGGGCCTGGTCCTCCGGCATTCCGTCCAGGACCCGGCTCACCACCGAGTCGAGCGCCACCGGCTCCGGAGCGAGCGGCAGTCCCTGACCATGCCGGATCCGGGTCACGTCGAGCAGGCCGGAGATGATGGCCTGCATCCGGTCCGTGGACCGCTCCATCCGCTCGATGGTGCGCAGGTGCTCCTCGGAGATTCCGCGCCGCCGCATCGTCTCCAACCCGAGCCGGACCGAGGCGAGGGGGTTTCGCAGGTCGTGGCTCACGATGCCCAGCAGTCGCTGCTCGAACTCCGCGGCCGCCTGGAGCTTGCGGCGTTCATCCTCGACCGCCGCGCGGCCGAGGGCGGCCTCCTTCTCCGCGCGCCTGCGCTGGGTGACGTCCCGGCTCACGCAGGTCACGAGCTTCGGCGGACCCTGGGGGGCGGGGATGGGGGACAACGAGTACTCGTACCAGCGCGTCTCGTCGCCGGAGAGGACGGCGATCTCGCTCCGCGCGGGCGCGCCGGTGACGAAGGCCGCCTGGAGCTGGATCCGGAACTCGGGGAAGGTGCCCGCCCCGAACAGCTCGTCCATCGTGCGGCCGATCATCTGCGCGGGGGTGAAGCCCAGCACCGCCGCCCCGAGCTGGTTCACATAGACGTACCGAAAGTCTCGGTCGAGCAGGTAGACGTTCTCCTGCACGACCTCGACTGCCAGGCGCAGCAGCTCCAGTTCCTCGGTTGCGGACGTGGCCGTGCTCTTCGGACGCCCGTCGCCCATGCGGCGAGCCCCGTTGGAAAAGGTCATCGCGTGGAACCCTAGCGGGCAGGCGCGACGCCGCGCCCGGCGCTGAACACCCGGCGTCCACCAGTGAGCGACGGAGCAATTCTTTTCGGACGTAACCGTTCAGCGACGCTGGATGCCTCGCTCGGGAGCGAGCGCGAGCGGAGCCGGCCGCCCGCCGCCCAGCGCACCGGGCGGATATGCAGGGCGAGAGTGGTAGATGCCCTCGAGGGTGTGGAGGAAGGAGACCGCGATGGCGTTCAGGTCTCTCAGCGTGAGGTCGCACTCGTCCAGCTGCCCCTCGGTGAACACGGCGGTGATGATTCGCTGGACCAGGGCCTGGAGCCGTTCCCGGGTGGGCTCGGGCATCGCGCGGCTCGCCGCTTCCACGGCGTCGGCCAGCATCACCAGGGCCGCCTCCCGAAACTGCGGTCGCGGGCCGGTGTAGCGGAACACGGCGTCCTCCACCGACCCGTCCCGTCCGTCGGACTGCTCCATCGCCTTGTGGTGGAAATAGCCCACCAGCCGCGTGCCGTGGTGCTGGGCGATCACGTCCTGCACGGCGCGCGGGAGCTTGTAGCGCTTTGCGAGCTCCAGGCCGTCGGTCACGTGACGCTTGATGATCACCGCGCTCATCCCCGGGGCGAGGCAGTCGTGCGGGTTCTCGCCCTTCTGGTTCTCACCGAAGTAGAGCGGGTTCTTCCCCTTTCCGATGTCGTGGTAGTAGGCGCAGGTCCTCGCCAGCAGAGGGTTCGAGCCGGTGGCCTCCGCCGCGGCCTCCACCAGGCTCCCCACGATGATGCTGTGGTGGTACGTGCCCGGGCTCTGGACGATGAGCTCCTTGAGCGCCGGGTGGTTGAGGTTGGCCAGCTCGAGCAGCTTGAGGTCGCTCGCGTAGCCGAAGCTGAGCTCGAGCAGCGGGGTGAGCGCCAGCACCAGGGTGGGGACGATGAGCATCGACCCCACTCCGGCGAATGCGGCCGCCAGAACCGTGTCGCGTGCGGGCCCCTTCCCCGCCGCGAGCCCGAAGGCGAGCACCACCCCGGCGCTGACCACTCCCACCCAGACACCGGTCCGGAAGAGCGCCGCGCGATCTCGCGCTCGGGCAACCTGGGTGGCGGCCACCAAACTGCCGAGAAGGCCGTAGACGGCGAAGAAGAGCGAGTTGCCGAGCATCACCCCGGCCAGCGTCGAGAGGACGAGGCCGAAGAACAGCGCGAGCTCCTGGTTCAGGAGGAGCCGGACCAGCATTGCCCCCGCCGCGACCGGAAGGAGAACCAGGAGGGCCTGCATCGGAACCACCGGCCAGCGGTCGTGCACCACCTCCGCGACCGCCGCCGCCAGCCGGAACGCTCCGAGGAAGACGATCAGCAGCGCGCCGAGGAGCAACCCGTCCCGGCGCGTGGGTCTGAAGCGGCGGAAAGCCTTGCGGTGGAAGGTCCAGATGCTGGCCAGCAGCAAGGCGACCAGGACGGCCGTCCCGGCGCTCGCCTCCAGCACGTCGAAGCGGTCCGTCTGAGCTCGCATCGCGGCGAGCATCCGGAGGTGTTCCTCGGTGATCAGCTCACCGTCGCCGACGATCTTCTGTCCCTTCTTGATCTGGATGACTGCATCCTTGACCGCCACGGCCGCGATGCTGCGGCGTCGCTCGGTCTCGGCGATGTTGGCGGTGAGGTTCGGCCGGAGCGCGCGCTTGGCGATGCGCAGCACCGCGCGGCGAAGCAGCGCCGGCGAATCGGGCAGGAGGTTCCCCGGCAGGGTGGCCCACCGGTCCATCTCCGCGCGGGCCTCACGAACGTCGAGGACCGACGGGGACACGACCGCGCTGGGATGCTCGGCGCCGTCGTTCAGATCACGGACGGTGAGAAAGCTTCCCGGCGGGCCGAGGTCCTCTCGCGCCCCCACCACCGGGGCGAGGAATCCCCGGGAGAGCACCGCCAGCACGGCGCGCTCCACCTCCGGCCCGGCTCGGGCCTCCACCAGGGCGTTCCAGTCCTCGTCCTCGACCTCGAACAGCCGGCGCTCGAACTGCTGCCGGGCCTGGGCGAGCGCGGAGCCGTCGGCCGGCTCGACCCTCCGCTTCCCCGGTGCAGGCTTCGCCGGCGGTTCCAGCCGGGGGAGCGCGCTCCGGAGCCCGACGAACGCTTCCTGGACTCCGGCCTGCGCCTCCGGGACGACCGAGGGGTTGAAGTCGAAGACTGGGCGAACTCCGGCCCGCGCCTCCTGCCGCCGGCGATCGGTGAGCGCGGCGTCGGGCAGATCGTAGTCGCGCGTGGCCTTGAACCCGGCGGCCGAGGCGCTCTCGAAGGGACGGCCCACGTCCTCCGGCCGCAGCTGGGGGAGCGCCTGCACCGCGAACCCAGGCGCGACCAGCAGCCCGGCGAGGACCGAGACCACCGTGAGCAGCGTCAGGGCGGGAAGAACGCGCCGGAGGGAGGCCGCCCACCGGCTCTTCGACTCAGCGTCCAAGAGTTCGGGACCCTAGGGTCTCGGAGCAACACCGGACAAGCGTCGAAGCCCAGGCAAGCAGCCGCCCGAGGGGGCCCAGGGAGCGCAGCTGTGTTCTCCGGTGGGCACTCCGGCGCCAGGCGCGCGTGCAGGCTCACTCGGCCCGCAGCGCCTCCTGGGGATCGACGCGCGTGGCGCGGCTCGCGGGCAGGAGCGCCGCAACCACCGTGACGGCCGAGAGCGTGGCCACCGCCGCCAGCGCGGTGGGCGGATCCGAGGGAGCCACGCCGTAGAGCAGTCGCTCCAGCGAGCGACCCAGCAGGAGCGCACCCCCCAGCCCGGCCACGATTCCGATGCCACCGAGCCCGAGCGCGCGCCGGAGCACCCACCAGCGCACCGATCTCGCCGAGGCACCGATGGCCATCCGGATCCCGATCTCCCGGGTGCGCTGGGCGACGCTGAAGGCCAGGACGCCGTAGACGCCCGCCGCGGCGAGAAGGACCGCCAGCCCGGCGAACAGTCCCAGCAGGACGCCCGCCGAACGGGGTGCGGCGACCGACCCCGAGACGCGGTCCTCGAGCGTCTTCACGTCGAAGAGGGACAGGCCGGGATCCACCGCCGCCAGCTCGCGCCGCGCCGCCGAGGCCAGCGGCGCCAGCGCCTCGCGGCTCCGGAGCACGAAGCTGACCCGGTTCGAGGTGTCCTGATCGAGCGGGAAGTACATCTCCGGCCGCGGCTTCTCGCCGAGTCCGGCGTGGTGCACGTCGCCCACCACACCCACGATGCGGCGCCAGGGCTCGTTGTCCTCGCCGTCGCCGGGGCGGATGCGCGCGCCCAGCGGCGACCTTCCTCCCCAGAAGCGACGCACGGCCTCGACGTTCACCAGCGCCACCCGCTCCCCGCTGGCGCGGTCCCCGTCCTCGAACGTTCGACCTTCCCGGAGAGGGATTCCCATCGCCTCGACGTAGCCGGGCGAGGCGAGTCGGTACTCGATGGCCGGCTCGTGGGCCTTGTCGAAGACCTGACCCTCGATGGAGAAGTTCCCGTTGGTGTTGCTCCCGCCGAGGGGCAAGTCGTTGACCGCGCCGGCGTGGCTCACGCCCGGAAGGGCCCGCAGGCGGGGAAGGTAGGCCTCGAGCATCACGCGGCGAGAGGCGTCGTCCGGGTAGCGCTCCACGGGCAGCTGGACCCGGAAGGCCACCGCGTTCTCCGCGCGGAACCCCGGGTCCTGCCGGAGCAGTCGCTGCACGCTCTGGAGCACCAGGGCCGCGCCGAGCAGCGGCGCCAGGGCCAGCGCGACCTCGAAGACCACCAGCCCCGACTGGAGCCACTGCGTGCGGTGACCGAGGGCGGTTCGCATCTCCCCGCGCACCGCGCCCAGGTCGCCCTTCGCGAGGAGGAGCGAGGGCAGGACGCCGAAGAGCACGGTGGTCACCACACAGAGGCCCACCGAGAACGCCAGCACCCGCGCGTCCATGGCCACGGCGCTGGCCAGCGCCGGCGCACGGACCGGCAGCGCTCCGCGCAGCACCACCGACCCGGCCCATCCGACGAGCAGGCCGAGGCCGGTCCCCACCACCGAGAGCACCGCCGCCTCGACCAGGAGCGCCCGGGCCACGCGCCAGCGATCCGCCCCCAGCGCCATCCGCACCGCCACCTCGCGGCGACGTGCCGCTCCTCGGGCGAGGAGGAGATTGGCCAGGTTCACGCAGGCGATGAGCAGCACCAGCCCGACCACCGCGCCCAGCGCACCGAGCGAGGTCCGGGCTTCCCCGAGCAGCTCGTCCACCCAGGGCACGAGGAGGATGCCGTGATGCTGGTAGTCCGGCTCCTCGAGGGCGATGGCCTTCACCACCGACACGAGATCCCTGTGCGCCGCGGCCACCGTCACGCCGGGCGCGAGGCGGCCCACGGCATTCATGAAGTGCGTTCCACGCGGCGACTTGGCCGGATCGTTCTGCAGCGGCACCCAGACGTCGGAGTCGCCGAACCAGTGGGGCTGCTCGCGCACCACGCCCAGGACCAGGTGGTCGCGCCCGTCGAGCCGCACGGTGCTGCCGACGATGTCCGGCCGGCCGGAGAACTGCTTCCGCCAGAAGCGCTCGCCGAGCATCGCGACCGCCGGCCCCCCGAAGCGGTCCTCGTCCTCGGTGAACTCCCGCCCCAGGAGCGGGGGGAGGCCGAGCACCCGGAGCGCTCCGGCGTTCATCCGCTGCCCCGAGACCCGGATCGGCTCGCCGTCGCCGGAGAGACTCTTGTTGACTGACGCGAAGAGCGCGAGCCCGCTCAGGCTACGGGAGCGGGTGACCCAGTCGTGCGCGTCCGGAACCGAGACCGAGGCCCGGGCCACGTCGGGCTGCACGTCGTAGATCCGCACCAGCTCCCCGGGCGCGCGGTAGGCCAGCGGCCGGAGGAGGACCGCGTTCACCAGGGTGAACACGGCGGTGGTCGCCCCGGTGGCGAGCGCCAGCGTGAGGACCGCGGTGGCGGTGAAGGCCCGGTCCCGGAGCAGGCGCCGGACCGCCACCCGCACGTCCTTCCCGATTCCGGCCAGGGGCGACGGGCTCGAGGCGGTGGGGAGCTGGCTCATGCGACGGCGCTCAGCGAAGGGCGTGCCACGCGGGATTTCCTTCAGACGCAGGCTGGAAGGGGGGATTTCCAGCACCTTGCCGGAGCAGGCTCGGGACCCCCGATCCCATTTCCGGACAAGGGTGGACCAGCATGGATCAGCCAGCCAACGTGGCCCGGATCCCCACCTGCAAGCTGCGGATCAACATCGGACGGCCTCCAGCTCCAGCGCACTCTCGTCGAGCCGACCTGGGCGGGGCTTCGGTCTCCGGTCGCCCGGGAGATTCACTCCAGCACGAGCGGCACGGTCCGGGGGACGGTGCCCTCGGTGTCGTGACCCTCGCGGAGCCAGTACTCGATTCCCCCGAGCATCTCCTTCACCTGGATCCCGAGGCCGGCGAGCCGGGCGGCCCCCTTGGTGGAGGCGTTGCAGCTCGGGCCCCAGCAGTAGACCACCGCCAGCTTGCCCCGGAGCTCGGTGGCGAAGCCCTCGTCGATCGTCCGCCACGGACGGTGAATCGCCCCCGGGATATGGCGCTCGTTGTAGGCCTTCTGGTTGCGGACATCGATGACCACGAAGCCCCCGCGCTTGCGCTCGAGGTCGTTGGCCACGTCGCTAACATCGGTCTCCACGGCGAGGCGGGCGGTGAAATGACGGCGCGCCTCCTCGGCAGGAGCGGCGGGGAACTCCAGGACGAAGGAAAAGGGTTCGGTGGGCATGGCCCCTCCATGCTCCTGGTCTGCCCCGGAGGAAAAGCACAGTTGACCCCGGGCCGGTCCCGGAACTGGTTTGTTCAGCCCGGCCGAACGGTGGCGGTGAAACGTCGACGCCACGTTCCCTGGGTGAGCCCGTTTCTCCCACTGGTCCTGCAGCAGCGAGATCTGGCCGGGCTACCTGAGCCGCACCGCCCCCCCTCACCTCGGACCGTCCGAAAGAGATCCGCGTATGGCATTTGCGGATCCTGCCGTTGCTCGGCGACACCCTGCCTGCGCAGGGGATCGAGGCCAGGGCGTCGTGGGCACCCCCCGGGCTTCCCCGAGCCTCCGCGTCCCCTCGAGGCAAGTGCGATCCGTCCGTGCATCTCTCGGCGGAAGCTGCCGCTTGCCGCCTACCCGTTCGAAGTCGTCTCGGGATCGCGCGCCGGAGCGGCGGTGGGGGCCGGCGCGGCCTGCTCCGCCCGCGCGGCCTCCGCCTTGGCCTCGGCTTCCTTCGTCTCGGCGTCGGCCCGGTCGTAGGCCCGGATGACCTCCTGCACCAGCGGATGGCGAACGACGTCCACCTCGGTGAAGCCGCAGAAGGCGATGCCCTCCACGCCCTCGAGGATCCGCCGGGCGTGCGTCAGGCCGGACAGCTTTCCCTGGGGCAGATCCACCTGGGTCACGTCACCGGTCACCACCGTCTTGCTGTGGAACCCCAGGCGGGTGAGGAACATCTTCATCTGCTCCACGGTGGTGTTCTGCGCCTCGTCGAGGATGACGAACGCGTCGTTCAGCGTCCGTCCACGCATGAACGCGAGGGGCGCCACCTCCACGGTCCCCTGCTCCACCAGCTGGGCCGCGCGGCCCGCGTCCATCATGTCGTGGAGCGCGTCGTAGAGCGGGCGGAGGTACGGGTTCACCTTCTCCGCGAGGTCTCCGGGGAGGAAGCCGAGCTTCTCGCCTGCCTCCACCGCCGGGCGGGCGAGGATGATGCGCTTCACGCTCCGCGCCTGGAGCGCGGCCACGGCCATCGCCATCGCCAGGTAGGTCTTGCCCGTTCCGGCGGGGCCGATGCCGAAGACGATGTCGTGCCGGCGGATCGCGTCCACGTAGCGCTTCTGGGCCAGGCTCTTCGGCGCCACGTGGCGACCGGCCCGCGACAGCACCGGACCGAGCACGAGGGTGTCCAGGCCCTGTTCCGGTGAGGCGCCGCGGCCCAGCATCTTCAGGCCCTGCTCCACGTCCTCGCGGCCCACCGGCTGTCCGGCGCGGTGGATGGTCTCGAGCTGCTCCACCAGTCGCACCGCCGAGGCGACCGCATCCGCGGGACCGGACAGGTGAAGCTCCGTTCCCCGCTGCCCTACCCGCACCCCCAGCCGCCGCTCGATCGCCTTGAGGTTCTCGGCATGGTTGCCGGAGACGCCGAGCGCGACGTCGTTGTCCCGGAGGTCCACCCGGGCGGTGGTGGCGAGGGAAGTGTCCCGAGGAGAAGCGGTGGGCAACGGTTCCTTTCAAATGCCCCCGAGCCGAGGGCGTGGCAGCAAGCGTGAAGGCTAGCGCAAGGGCGGCAGGAGGATGAACTCCTGGGGCCCGAGGCGGCGGTAGTAGTAATGCTCCGCCCAGGGGAAACGCACGTCGGTGGACGACAGAAGCCCTTGGTCCACCAGCGCATCCAGCGACGCCGGCACCTCCCCACGCTCCAGGCGGTACACCGCCAGCGCGCCCTCGATCCGGCTCACCTGGGCCCGGGCGATCTGCTGCCGGAGCACCCCCTCGGCGAAGCCGGCTCCGGTGCTCGCGTGGACAGCCCACGGGTTGAGCTGGGTTCCGAGCAGGACTCCCACGATGCCGGCGAGCACCACCATGCTCACCGCCAACCTCCCCAGCGCGCCCCGCACCCTCTCCCCGAAGGCGATGTCGTCCTCGGGAAGGTCCGGCTCGCCCACGGGCATCAGGGCCGTGACGTGCCCGAGGTTGGCCAGGTTGCAGAGCGCCTTGCAGGTCTCGAACTCGCCGAGGCACGACAGGTCGATGAGCTTCCGCACGTCGCGGTAGCCGTTGACCAGCACGTGAAGGCGCCGCTCCGACGGACCGATGGACGCAAACTCGCCGGCCGACTCGGTCGGGACGTCGCCCGTCGGCAGGTGCTTGCCCTGGGCGAAGACGAGGTCGTAGCGGGGAATCCGCTTCCGGATCACCGGCCACTCGTCGACCATCCGGAATCCTTCCATCAGCACCGATTCGGCGCGCACGGGGTCGAGGTCATGCGTGTCGTGGTGGACGGGCCCCTGGTCGAACTCGTAGGTCCCCGACTTCCAGGTGAAGAGCCGGTAGAGCGTCTCGTTGAACTGCAGCTGGGCCATCCGCCGGTACTGGTCCTTGGTGAGGACCCCCTGCGAGATGAGGCAGTCACCGAGCCGCTGCAGCGAGCGCTTCTGCGTCTCGAGCGCCTGCTCCAGCTGGGCCTCGCTGATGAGCTCGGCGGCCACCAGCATGTGTCCGAACAGGTCGCGCTTCTTCTTGGAGACGCTCTCCGCGGAGACGATCGCCCCGTCCACGAACCCGACCTTCACCTCCTGATCCTTGCTCCGGAGGTGAAGGACGCCGGTCTTCTGCTGCTGGGCGATGAGCTGGAGGATGTCGGCGATGCCGAAGTCCTTGAGCGTTCCCGCGAGGGCCATGGTCGGTGCCTAGCTCCTCTCTCGCGCCAGGTGCCGAAGCGACGCGCCCCAGGTCACCGCCAGGAGCACCAGCGCGAGCGCGAGCCACCCTGCCGCACCCGGCGAGATCCCCGGCGTGCGGAGGAGCCCTTCGCGGTTGATGGCCGCCGTGATGCCGAAGGCGAAGACGAACGCGTGCAGCGCGCCCCGGACCGGAAGCCCGGTGAAGAGGTGGCCGGCGCCTGACCAGAGCAAGCCCAGCGCATAGGCCCAGCGGCTCACCCAGGCCTGGTGATGGCGGACCTCCATCTCCTTGTTCACCCTGGCCATGGGCGCCACCTTCCCCCGGCGGGTGTAGACGTTGACGCACTGGTGGCAGAGCTGGCTCTCCTCCACCAGCTCGGGATCGCAGCGCCGGCACACCGCCCGGCCGCACTTCTCACAGACTCGACTGACGCCCCGGCCACCCCGGAGGAAGCCGAGTCCGGCGAGCACTGCCACGCCGGCGAGCGGCACCAGCACCGCCGCGCTCGGAGCGAGCCCCCCGACCAGCGCCTGCCCCACCTGCGCGGTGACCCGTGCCCCGCGCTCCGGCCCGTCGGTCAGCAGCGGCTCCGTCCGGGAGAGGCCGGGGGTCAGGAGGGTCAGGTTCATCGCCGGCCGGGTGTCCGGGGGGTCGGTGCGGGTCATCAGCCGCTCGTCGAGGCGCTGCGCGGCGGCCGCGGAGTTCTGCGCCCGGTCGAGCTCGGGGCCGACGGCGTCGTCGGAGAGCGTCTTGGCCCGCCGGCGGTAGACCCGCGAGACGTTCCACAGCGGATCGGGCAACGTCGGATCCGCCTCGAGGGCCCGGGTGTAGGCGGCGATCGCCTCCGGCCACTTGTTCTCGGCGAAGGCCACGTTTCCGAGCAACGTCTGGGCGCGGGCATCGCCGGCCCGGAGCGCGAGCGCCTTCTCCGCGTGCGCGCGCGCCGGGCCGAGCTTGCCGCGAAGCAGCTCCCAGCGCGCCAGGGCGTACACCTCGGGGTATCTCGCCTTCCCCGCCTCGAGGCGAGCCTGCACGTGTGCCGCGGCCGGTGCCGCCTCCAGACCCCCGCGCTCGAGCTGGAGCACGTCCTCCGCGGGCGTGCCGGCGAAGGTGGTGAGCTGCACCAGCGCTCCGGCAAGCGGCGGCACGACACAGGCGCCGGCCAGCAGCGCCGCCAGGAGCCAGCGCTCCTTGGCCTCGACGTAGAGGGTCACCGCGGCGAACAGAACGAGCGAGGGGAACAGCAGCCCCAGCCGGAACGCCCAGGGGAGCAGGAGCACCAGGATGAGCAACGCCCCTGCCTGCCAGCGGGCCACGCCCCTCGGAAACGCGTGGTGGACGTCGTGCACCAGCGAAGGAAGTGTGCGGAGGAAGAGCACCAGGAGCGCGGCCAGCGCGGTCGCCAGCCAGGCGACGAGCAGCGTCGCCCCGACGTCTCCGAGCATCCCCCGGCTCCAGCGCGGGTCGGCGAGCGCGGCGCGCGCAGCGTTGGCTGCATCGCCCCAGAGCCGCCGGAAGTCGAACGCGTCGTTGCCAAGGTGGGCGCGGAACAGTCCCCAGTGCGCATCGGCCACGTCGGGCGAGAGCGCCACGGCCGACTGCGCCAGCTCCACCGCTCCGGCCCCGTCTTTCCCCGTCGCCCGGGCGCGGGCTCCCCGGAGCAGCGCCAGGCTCACCGACTCGAGGTCGGCGATGCCCAGCGTCTCGCGCAGCTCGACCAGCCGCTCGCGCGCGGCACGCGAGCCCTTCGGGTCCCGGGCGCGCTCTGCCTCCCGCCAGGCGCCGAACGCCTTCAGGAGGGTGTCGTCACCCTCGGTCGGAACCAGCAGCGGCGGAGAGGGCGTGCGGTCTCGCCCGGACGTGGCGGCTGGCGGGGGCGTCACCGGAGCCGCCTGGGCCGGCGCAGGAGCACGGGTGGTCCGCCGCACCGGCGGAGGTGCCGGGGGTGGAGGACGAGCCGCCTCCTGAGCCTCGGCGGCCGGGGCTTCCTCCTCCTGCGGAGGCTCCTGAACGGGCGGTGGCGGCGGCTCGCGGCGGGTCCGCAAGCGCGAGGCCGGGCTGTCCGGTGTGAGCTCGTCCACCGGACGGGGCGCCTCGATCTGCGCCACTCCCGCGGACGGGATGACGAGCGCGACGATGGCGAGGAGCGCGGGAACCGAGCGGGGAAGGACCATCTCGTTCGGGCAGGTGTCCCCATGATAGGCGAGCGCCGCGGGGACCCTCCAACCCGAGTCATTTGGCGGGTCCCGGGTCGGGGAGGACATGGGACGCACCGGAGACGCCATGGAGCGGCTGGAGGAGATCATGCGCACCCTGCGCGCGGAGGGGGGCTGCCCCTGGGACCGTGCGCAGGACATCCGTACCCTCCGCCCTTACCTCGTGGAGGAGACCTACGAGGTGCTGGACGAGATGGACCGCGTGGGCGAGGGCGGCCCGTGGCGCGCCCTGTGTGAGGAGCTGGGAGACCTCCTGTTCCAGATCGTCTTCCACGCGCAGCTGGCGGGGGAGCTGGGCGAGTTCGGCCTGGCGGAGGTGGCCACCGCGATCTCCGACAAGATCGTGTCCCGGCACCCCCACGTGTTCGAGGGCAAGACGGTCGGCGGCGCCGAGGAGGTGCTCCAGAACTGGGCGCGCATCAAGGCCGAGGAGCGCCGTCGCAAGCATGGCCGCGAGGGCTCGGTGCTCGACGGCGTGCCCAGCGCCGCGCCGGCCTTGCTCCGGGCCGAACGGCTCACCGAGAAGGCGTCCCGCATCGGCTTCGACTGGCCCGACCTCGCGGGCGTCCGAGACAAGCTCGCCGAGGAGATCGAGGAGCTGGACCGGGCCATCGCCTCGAGGGACGCCCGGGCCATCGAGCACGAGCTCGGAGACGTGCTCTTCAGCCTCGCCAACCTCGCGCGCTTCACCGCCACGCCGGCCGAGGATGCGCTCCGGGCCGCGAACGCCCGCTTCACCCGGAGGTTCCATGCCGTCGAGGAGGGCCTTCGGGCCCGCGGCGTCCCCTTCGGCACGGCGACCCTCGCCCAGATGGAGGCGCTCTGGCAGGAGGCGAAGGCCGCGGAGGCCGGGACGGCGCCGCCTCTGTCCGCGCCGCGCGCCGTGGTCGCGCGGGTGGAGCTGACGGCGCCCGAGCCCGGGCATGCGCACACCTTCTGGAGCGTGATCGCGCCGCTCCTGGGCTGGACCGTGGAGGTCGACGGGGGCGAGTGGTCGGTCGAGGCGCCGGGGCTTTGCTTTTCCTACGCCGAAGGTCCGGCCTCGGCGGCCTCGCTCACGATCGATGCGCCGGGCCTGGGGAGCGGCGCTGCGGCAGCCATCCAGGACGCGGGCGGGACCGTCCAGGGCGAGCACCCGCTGGTCTTTCGCGACCCGGTGGGCACGTGTGTGACGGTCCGCGTCTGAGCGCCCCTGCGTGCTTCTGAGTTCCCACAGGAGTTGTGTGGAAACTGGGGAGAACGCTGTGGACCGTGACAGGCGCGAGACGAGCGGAAGGCAACCGACCGGGCGTGCAGAATGTTTCAGCACGCGCCACCCCTGAGTCAGCACGCGACCTTAGGGCGTCTAAAAGGCTCACTTCTCCACAAGAAGACTGGCCTTGGGGCGGGGAATTCCGATCTCCACCGCCCGATCGCTGGGAGACGGGTCTCCCTTGACGACCCCACAGCAACTGATAGGGAGGCCCGCCCGTGGCAAACACCAAGTCAGCTCAGAAGCGGAACCGGCAGGCGCTGAAGCGCCGCGCCCGGAACCAGGCCGTTCGTACGCAGGTGAAGTCGGCCGTGAAGAAGGCCCGCGAGGCGCTGGCCTCCAAGGACCCCGCGAAGGCCCAGGAGGCGCTCCGCGCCGCGGCCCGCACCCTGGACAAGGCCGCCAGCAAGGGTGTGCTGCACAAGAAGAACGCGAGCCGCCGCATCGCGCGGCTGTTCCACGCCGCCCAGGCCTGACGGCCCGAGCGGGTTTCCTCAACCGGTCTGCAACCGCGCGACCGCGTCGGCGGCCAGCGCTGACGCCAGCCGCCGGATCGCCGCCTGACGGTTCGCCTCGGTGGTGAGCACGTCGGCGCGTAGCGCGGGAAGGTAGTCCTCGGTCCCGTAGACGTCCGTCTGCGCGAGCAGTGTCCCTCCCCGGAACAGCCGGACGCGCAAGGTCGCCGAGACCCGGTAGGTCAGCGGACCCGAGGTGCCGGGAGCGAGCTGTGCCACCGCTGCTCCCACCGTGAGCAGCTCCCCCTCGAGACGCCCCTCGCTGGCCTCTCCTCCCAGATGCCCGCCCCGCGAGAGCTGCTCGCGGAGCGCCTCGGTGAAGACGCCCTCCAGCCCGGGCTCAGGGGTGCGGTTGACGATCACCGGGGCGAACACCTTCTTGATGCCGTCGGGGAAGCCAGCGCCACCGGCCGTGAAGCGGTAGCCGCAGCCCGGCTGGGCCAGGAAGACCAGCCACACCACTGCGCCGAGCGTCCGGGTCATCCGACGACGAAGTTGATGAGCCGCTTCGGGACGAAGACGACCTTGCGGAGCGCCTTGCCGGCCAGCGCCGCGCGGACCTTTTCCTCGCTCTCGGCGGCGGCGCGGACCTCGTTCTCGCCCGCGTCGGCGGCGATCCGGATCTCCCCGCGGAGCTTCCCGTTCACCTGGACGGCGTAGGGCAGGACCTCATCGACCACCAGGGCAGGGTCGTAGCTCGGCCAGCCGAGGGTCACCGTCGACGCGGTCGCGCCGTAGCCCTCGGCGATCGCGTCGGCGAGATGAGGAGCGAACGGCGTGAGGAGCCGGGTGAGGGTGCGGATGGCCTCGCCCATTTCCGCCTTCTCCGAGGGACTCTCGGCTCGGCCCGCGTCGTACAGCGCGTTCACGAACTCCATGATGAAGGAGATGGCAGTGTTGAAGGAAAGCCGCTCGATGGCCTGCCCCACCCGCTTCACCGTCTTGTGGGTGGTGCGGCGAATCGTCAGCGCCTTGCCCTCGACCGGCCCGGGAGGGGCCGCCTCGGCGGCGACGTCCTGGTGAGCCATGGCCAGCGCCCAGACTCGCTTGAGGAATCGGGCCTGACCCGCCATCTGCTCGTCGCTCCAGTCGAAGTCCTGCTCCGGAGGACCCGCGAAGAGCACGTACATCCGGACCGTGTCCGCACCGTACTTCTCGACGATGGTCGCCGGGGCCACCACGTTGCCCCACCGCTTCGACATCTTCCGGCCGTCCGGACCGTTGACGATGCCCTGCGTGATCAGCCGCTTCACGGGCTCGTCGGTCGGAACGAGGCCGAGGATCTTCATCCACCGGGTCCAGAAGCGGAAGTAGAGCAGGTGCAGGACCGCGTGCTCGGGACCCCCGACGTAGATGTCCACCGGGAGCCACCGGTGCGCAAGCCCCGGGTCGAACGGCGCCAGCTGGTAGTGCGGAGAGAGGTAGCGGGCGTAGTACCAGGTGGAGTCGACGAACGTGTCCATCGTCTCCACCTCGCGTTGCGCGGGGCCGCCGCAGCGGGGGCAGGTGGTCTCGACGAAGGACTTCACCTTGGCGAGCGGCGGCTCGCCCTTGCCGGTGAGCACCGCCTGCGTGTCGATCTCCGGCAACCGGACCGGGAGCTGATCGTCCGGGACGGGGATTCCCTTCCGCTCGGGGTCACACCGCTCGCAGTAGATGATGGGAATGGGCGTGCCCCAGTACCGCTGGCGGCTGAATCCCCAGTCCTTCTGCCGGTAGGTCACCGTCGGCTTGCCGAGACCTCGCTGCTCGAGCGCCGCCCCCATCCGTCGCCGTGCATCCTCGGAACCGAGCTCGTTGTACTCCCCGGAATTCACGAGGATGCCGTCCTCGGTGAATGGCTCGGTCCAGGTCTCGACCGGCCCGAGGTCCCGTCCGTCCGCGGGGCGGATCACCTGCTTCAGGGGCAGCCCGTAGGCCTTGGCGAAGGCGAAGTCGCGGGTGTCATGTGCCGGGACGACCCCGAGGGCTCCGGTCCCGTAATCGCTGATCACGAAGTTGGCGATCCAGATCGGAACCGACTGCCCACCCAGTGGAGCCGTGGCCGTCGCGCCGAGAAAGACGCCCTCCTTGGGCGCTCCTTCGGCCATCCGCTCGATCTTCGTGGTTGCCGCCATCCGGGTCGCGAAGGCCTCCACCTCGGCGCGCTGCTCGGGCGCGGTGAGGATGGGCACCATCGGGTGGTCCGGAGCGAGCACCAGGGCCGTCGCGCCGTACACGGTGTCGATGCGCGTCGTGAAGACCCGGATTGCACGGCCGTCGGGCGTCCTGAAGTCCGCCTCGGCGCCCACGCTCTTGCCGATCCAGTTCCGCTGGGCGGAGGTGATGCGCTCGGGCCACTCGGTGAGCTGGTCCAGAGCCTGGAGGAGGTCCTCGCTGTTCCGGGTGATGCGGAACGCCCACTCGGGCATCTGCCGCTCGACCACGGGCGAGTCACAGCGCTCGCAGCGCCCGTCCTTCACCTGCTCGTTGGCGATGACGGTGAGGCAGCCGGTGCACCAGTTCACCTTGCTGAACCGGCGGTAGACCATGTCCCGCTCGAGGAGCCGGAGGAAGAACCACTGGTTCCAGCGGTAGTACTCGGGGTCGGAGGTGTTCAGCTCCCGGGTCCAGTCGTAGGCGAAGCCGAGCGAACGCATGGCTGCGCGGAACCGCTCGATGTTCTCCCGGGTCCGGATGGCCGGGTGCACCCCGTCCTTGATCGCCGCGTTCTCGGCCGGGAGCCCGAAGGCATCCCAGCCCATCGGGTGCAGCACGTCGAAACCGCGCATCCGGTAGTAGCGGGCGTACACGTCGCCGATCAGGTAGTTGCGGACGTGACCCATGTGCATGGCGCCGCTGGGGTACGGCAGCATCTCCAGCACGTACTTCTTGGGCGCATCGGGACGCGCGTCGGCGCGGAACAGGCCAGCCTTCTCCCAGCGCTCCTGCCAGGTGGGCTCCACGGACTTCGGGTCGTACCGCTCGCTGAGCTTCATGATCGGGGCCCGGCGCGAGCCGGGCCGTCCGTCCTATCCGCCCCCGGGGAGTGACGCAACGTTCCGCCTCTTTGATAGACAGCGGAGGCCCATGGCTCCCCCAGTCGTCACCATTCGAGAGATCGCCGCCCACGAGAACCAGGAGGTCGAGCTCCGGGGGTGGCTCTACAACAAGCGCAGCAGCGGCAAGCTCCACTTCCTCCAGGTCCGGGACGGGACCGGCGTCATCCAGGCGGTGGTCTTCAAGAACGACGTGGCGCCCGAGCAGTTCACCCGGGCGGACCACCTCGGTCAGGAGACCGCGCTCATCGTCCGCGGGCTGGTGAAGAAGGATGTCCGGAGCCCCATCGGCTACGAGCTGTCGGTGAAGGACCTGGAGGTCATCTCCGAGGCCAAGGACTATCCCATCACCCCGAAGGAGCACGGGGTGGCGTACCTGATGGAGCACCGGCACCTCTGGCTCCGGTCCGCCCGGCAGAACGTCATTCTCCGCGTGCGCGCCACGGTGGAGAAGGCGATCCGCGACTACTTCGACGGCAACGGCTTCACCCTGGTGGACGCGCCGATCTTCACTCCGGCGGCCTGCGAGGGCACGAGCACGCTCTTCACCGTCCCCTATTTCGATCTGGGCAACGCCTACCTCACCCAGTCGGGGCAGCTGTACATGGAGGCGGCAGCCGCGGCGCTGGGGAAGGTCTACTGCTTCGGCCCCACCTTCCGCGCGGAGAAGAGCAAGACCCGCCGCCACCTGACCGAGTTCTGGATGGTGGAGCCCGAGGTCGCGTACATGACCCTCGAGGAGGACATGGTCCTCGCCGAGGGGCTGATCTCCTTCATCGTCGAGAAGGTCCTCGAGAAGCACGAGAAGGAGCTGGTCAGCGTTCTGGAGCGGGACGTGAGCAAGCTGAAGAACGTCAAGGCGCCCTTCCCGCGCATCACCTACGAGGAGGCCATCGAGCGGCTCAAGGCCGCCGGACATCCGGCGAAGTTCGGCGACGACTTCGGCGGGGACGAGGAGACGGTCCTGGCCAGCCAGTTCGACCGCCCGGTCATCGTCCACCGCTACCCGGTGGAGCTGAAGGCCTTCTACTTCAAGCATGACGCGAACGACCCCCGCCTCGCCCTGGGCATGGACGTGCTCGCGCCCGAGGGCTACGGCGAGATCGTCGGCGGCGGCCAGCGCGAGGACGACCTCGAGACCCTCGAGCGGCGCATCGCCGAGCACCACCTGCCGCGCGAGGCCTTCACCTGGTACCTGGATCTCCGGAAGTACGGCACGGTACCCCACGCCGGCTTCGGCCTCGGCGTCGAGCGCACGGTGGCCTGGGTCTGCGGGCTCCACCACGTCCGGGAGACCATTCCTTTCGCCAGGATGATGGAGCGCATCACTCCGTAGCGCGAGGACCTCCCTTTCCGCGAGGGGGAACTCCGCCAGCAGCTGAGACCTGTCGCCGACCTCGAACGCAGAGAACTCGAAGCCCGGCGGGAAGGTATGGCGTTGCCGAGCGCGGGCTCACGGGCTCAGACGGCTCGATCGGCCGTCACCCTCGCCATCACGCACGCGCTTCGCCCGGGGTGTGGCGCCGTCGTTCAACGCTGGACTGGGGCCGATTGCTTTCGCAACCACTCTGCATCGCCATGTAGAGAGGTCAACGAGGGCCCGGCTGCGCGAACGACTTCTTTGATGGCCCTTGCTCGGCGGACGGACTCTCGCGCCCGAACGGCGGGGTGCCGGCGTCTTTCCGACGCCCTGCAGCCCCGCCGTGAGGGGCGTGACATGTCAGCTGCGGTGGTGGTGGTAAGAGGGGCGGTGGTCCTCGCTGCAATCGTCGCTCTCGGTGAAGCGAGAGCGGCGCCGATCCAGGTCCCGCTGACGAAGATCGGTCCGGCCAACAACGTCGCCGTGCCTCCCGGGACGAGCCAGGGAGTGACCGCGACCGAGCTTGACTCGGCACTCGAGGAAGGAGACGCGGATGGGGGCGGAGACGACGAGGACGAGGACTCAGGAGGCGCCGTCGTCAACCGATCCATCAGCCATGGGCACGGACAGGCGATCAACGCATCGGGGAGGAATCGCGCCAAGGCCAATCCGGAGATCCTTCTCTCCTACCAGGGCGTGAACCTCTTCGATCAGCGGTTCGCCAACAATGGAAACCAGTTCACCGTGGAGCCCCCGGACCAGGGGCTCTGCGTGGGAAACGGCTTCGTGGTCGAATCGGTCAATGACGTGCTGCGGATCTCGGATACGGCCGGCCACACGCTCCGCACGGTCGATCTGAACACCTTCTACGGCTACGCGCCGGCGGTCGATCGGACCAAGAATCCGGTTCAGTTCGGTCCGTCGATCACCGATCCGTCCTGCCTCTTCGACCCGGACACCGGCCGCTTCTTTCACGTGGTGCTGACGCTCGACCGCGCCAACCCGAACACCCAGGGGCTCTCAGGCAGGAACCACCTGGACATCGCGGTCTCCGATAGCGGCAACGCCCTGGGCAGCTGGACCATCTTCACACTTCCGGTCCAGAACAACGGGACGGAGGGAACGCCGAACCACCACTGCACCAACGGGTTCTGTCTCGGGGACTACCCGCACATCGGCGCCGACGCGACGGGCATCTATCTCACGACCAACGAGTTCGCGGTCTCCGGGTCCGGCTTCTTCGGCGCGCAGATCTACGCCGTCTCCAAGCGCGCGCTGGCCAACGGGACCGCGAGCCTGGTCTTCCTCTTCAACACCCTGGACGGCACTGCGCTGCCGGACGGCTTCCCTGGCTTCACCGTCTGGCCGGCACAGTCGCCGGGACAGAACTCGTTCGACAGCGGCGGCACCGAGTACCTGCTCTCGAGCGACGCCGTGTTCTTCGAGACCGGAACCAGCAACCGCATCGCCGTCTGGTCGATCACCAACACCACGTCGCTGGACACAGCGACGCCCAGCCCACAGCTGTCGGCGCACTACCTCCCGGTGACGCCCTACGCGGTCCCCGGACGCTCCACCCAGAAGCCCGGCAACGTGCCGCTCCGGGACTGCATCGCCGATCCCACGTGCGCGCCGAAGGTGGGGGCAACCGTGTTCAACAACCCGATCTCGCGGCTCGATTCGAACGACTCGCGGATGCAACAGGTCTCGTTCGCGAACGGCAAGCTCTGGGCCTCCTGGGGCACCGGCTTGACCTTCGACGGTGGCGTGACGGCGCAGGCGGGCCTGACCTACGTCGTCTTCGAGCCCAAGACGAGCACCATCTTCCAGAACGCATACATCGGGCTGCAGGGGACGAACCTCACCTACGGTGCGCTGGCGGTGACCGCGAGCGGTCGGGGAGTGGTTGGGTTCACCCTGGTCGGCCCGGCCAACTTCCCGAGCGCGGCATACACGAGCATCGACGCGAAGATCGGCGCGGGGGACATCCACATCGCCGCTGACGGCGCCGGACCGCAGGACGGCTTCAGCGGTTATCGGCCGTTCAGCACCCGACCGCGCTGGGGTGACTACGGTGCCGCCGCGGTGGAGGGCGACAGCATCTGGATCGCCAGCGAGTACATCGCCCAGACCTGCACGTTCGCCGAGTACAACACGTCCAGCCCGGCCACCTTCGGGATCTGTGGCGGGACCCGGGCTCCGCTCGGAAACTGGTCCACGCACATCACCAAGCTCTCCACGAAGTAGCGGCTCGCCCGGTCGGGCTACGGGATTCCGGTACTTTCGGGCCTGTGGCCTGCCCGTGGCGCTCGCGGCGAGGCCCCGGGTTGACGCCCGGGGTCTTCCACCGTTATCCGTTCCTCCCATGAGGAGTCTCGGCACCACCGCCACGACGACCACCACCCGCAGGGCGGGTCGGAGCGTCGTGTGTGCGTCGGTGGCCTGATCCCCTCGAGCACGCCGTCCCCGTCCCGCCCGTGGTTCCGGCGGGGCGCCCTGCTCGAGGCCCTCCATCGTCCTGCCGGTCACCCCCGGGCCTCAGCACCGGAGTCCGACCATGCTGCACGACGATGATCACCGCGCCCTCGGCCACCGCCTGGGCCTCTTTCACCTCCAGGAGGAGGCCGCCGGGAGCGTCTTCTGGCACCCCCGCGGCCTCATGCTCCTCCGCGCCCTCGAGGACCAGCTGCGGCGGATCGTCCTCCGCCAGGGCTACCGCGAGGTGCGAAGTCCGCAGGTCCTCTCCCAGCCGATCTGGGAGCGGAGCGGGCACTGGAGCGTCTTCCGCGAGGGAATGCTCGCGGTGGAGGGCGAGGCCCGCGCGCTGAAGCCAGTCAGCTGTCCCGGCCACATGGAGCTGGTCCGCCGCATGGGTCCGCTGTGGAGCGATCTACCCCTGCGCATCGCCGAGTTCGGTCTCGTCCACCGCGACGAGCCGTCTGGCGCTCTGCACGGGCTCTTCCGCCTCCGCCAGTTCTCGCAGGACGACGGTCATGTCTTCTGCCGTGAGGAACAGGTCCCTGACGAGCTGGGTCGCTTCGTCCGGAGCCTTCGGGCGCTCTACGCAGCGCTCGGCTTCGAGGACCTCCAGGTCGCCTTCTCCGGGCGGCCCTCGAAGCGCCTCGGCGACGATGCGGTCTGGGACCGCGCCGAGGCGCTTCTCGCCGAGGCTGCCCGCGGAGAGGGACTGGTGTGGAGCGAGCAGCCCGGAGAGGGCGCGTTCTACGGACCGAAGCTGGAGTTCGTGCTCCGCGACCGCCTGGGACGCGCCTGGCAGTGCGGGACGATCCAGGTCGACCTCGTGCTGCCCGAGCGCTTCGGGCTCGGCTTTCCGGACGGGGCCGGCGGCCGGCACCGCCCGGTCGTTCTCCACCGGGCGCTGGTCGGGAGCCTGGAGCGGTTCCTGGGCATCCTCCTCGAGCACCATCGCGGCCGGCTCCCCGCCTGGCTCGCTCCCGAACAGGTGGTCGTCGCCAGCCTCGAGGGAGGCGGCGCTGTCCACGCCCGGAATGCGCTCCGGGTGCTGGAGGAGGCCGGGCTGCGGGCGCGGCTCGACGACCGGGATGCGCCGCTCTCGAAGAAGGTGTCCGATGCGCATCGACTCGGCGTTCCCTACCTGGTCGCGGCCGGACCGCGCGACGAGGCGAAGGGATCGGTCCGTCTCCGGGAGCCAGACGGCGCGCAGCGCGACGTGCAGCTCGGCGCCCTGGGCGCCGAGCTGTCCCGACTCTGTGCGCCACCGCACCCGCATTCCTAGAGGGCCGAGAGGAACGCCAGCAGGTCCGCCTTCTCCTGCTCGGTCAGACCGATCTGGAACCGGGTGTCATAGAAGCTGATCACGTCCTCGAGCCGGGCCGCCGAGCCGTTGTGGAAGTAAGGCGCGCGCGCCGCGAGTCCGCGGAGCGTCGGCCCCTTGAAGCGGCCGATGTCCTTCCAGCGGCCGGTGACGAGCGCGCGGCCAGGGTCGGTCGTCCGCTCGACCTCCCCGGTCGTCAGGTTGCGCAGCGTGTAGACCGGGAGACCCGCGACGCTCAGGCCTCCCACGGGCTCGACCGCGTCCACGCCGATGCGCAGGGGCGCGGGCACGGAGTGGTTCCCTGCGTTCGGCGTGTCGTGGCAGGTGGTGCAGGTTCCGGAGATGGAGGCGACCCCCAGGTCGTCGTTCAGCCCGGAGACTCCGACGATGGCGAGCGACTTGTGGTTGAACACCTCCTGCCCGCGCGCGATGGCCTGCCGGGCCGCCGAGAGCCCCCCGCGCGACTCGTCCGGTGACTGCCAGGCGTCATAGAGCGTGAAGACCGTCGCATCGAAGGGCCGTCCGGTGGGCTCGGCACCCAGCGGATCGTTGATGCCCCAGTAGAACTCCTGGGTGACCAGAGGTCCCGGGCCGCCCTGCGCACCGACCGCGGCGAGAGAGCCCGCCCCGGAGTCCCAGACCTGCGCGGTGTGGACATCCATCTCGAAGGAGATGATCGCTTCCCGCTCGGCATCGGTCAGCTCGCGCGCCGACTGCGCGTGGCCGGTGGTGGCGTCGTTGGCCTGATGGGCGAGGTCGAAATGCAGCGCGGCAAAGCCGTTGCTTGACGCGGCGTCCTTGAAGGTCTCGCGCCCGTCCCACATCACCGTGCTGAGGAAGCGCAGATTGGTCGCGGCGAGCGGCCGGCGGAACAACGAGAGCTCCTGCGCGCTCGCGAAGCCGTACGGGTCCTCCACGCCGACCAGCTCGAACTCGGCGTTCTGCGGCACGCCGATCCCGACACGGATGACGCCCCGGTCGAGCAGGAGCGCGTAGGCGTGGCGCCGGGCCTCGGGCGTGGACACGTCCGCGAGCGGAGAGCTGGACCCGTCGACGGTCCGGAACAGCGGGTCCATCCCGCCGGTCTGCTCGAAGCGCTCGCGGGCGAATTCGGGGGTGATGGTCATCCCGGCCTCGGGGACGTGGCAGCTGCTGCACGAGCGGCCGTTCTGTCCCAGCGACTTGAAGAACGGATTCTCCGGGTCGTTCAGCGGCCCTCCGCTCGCGGTCATCGTCCTCGAGGCCCCGAAGCGGTTCGGAACCAGCTTCGAGCTGCCGGCCGCGCTCGCGGGCCCCGAGCTCGCCGGCTTCCCTCCGAAGGCGGACACTCCGCTCGGCCCGCCATCGGGATAACCACAGCCCACTCCTCCCAGGACCAGGGCAACCATCACGGCCCGGGACCATCCACTCGCTGTCTGCATCGACCACCCCCGGCATCGGCGCGAGCATTCGCGCCACGCGGGTGGGTGCTGCATCGGTCGCTCCCGGAGCCGGCACCAGTCACGATGCCCGCTTGCGCTGCGGAGCGGTCACCTCCGCGGCAACGGCCCCGGGAGCGAGTGGCGCCCCAAGCAGCAATTGCCAAGACGTCGCGCTTTGCACGGTGTGACAGGGGCAGCCCGGAGGGACGTGCGCACATCCAGGAAGCGAGTGAGCCGGGCATCTCCCCAGGAGCGTGAGCGCCGCTCCACGACCTCACGCAGGTCCTCGAGCGACGATCGTGCGGTCGCTGATGCGCGCCCCGCGTCAGGCCGGAGCGGAGAGCAGCGAGGCCGCGGCCCGGCTCACGTCCTCGGGCCCGACCGGCTTGGAGAGGAAGGCGCTGGCCCCGGCGCCGATCGCGCGCGCGCGCTCCGCCTCGGTCCGGTCGGTCGTCACCACCAGGATCGGCACCCCGGCGCGCCTGGCCCCGGAGCGGATGTGATGGATGAGCTTCAGGCCGTCGAGACGTGGCATGTGCACGTCGGTGACCACCAGGTCGTACTCGCCCGAGGCGAAGCGCTTCAGCGCCTCGGCGCCGTCCGCTGCCTCGTCACAGGTGCCGGACCCGAGCGAGGTCATCGCCGCGACCAGTACCTGGCGCGCGGCACGCGAGTCATCGACCACCAGAACCCGAAAGCCTCTCATGGGCAGGAAGTGACTCCAGTTTACAGGTCCGGACGTCCCGGCGCAGCGGGATCCGCCAGCAGCTCGCGGAGATCCAGCAGCCGGCACTCGTCCCCGGTGATGGCCAGTACTCCCCGGACCGAGGTCGCCGGCCGGATGTCCGCCAGCGTGTAGCGCCTCACCCCTGCCATCCCGTCGACACGCAGACCGACCCGACGGCGTCCCAGACGGGCGAGGATCACCTTCGGCTTGGCCGTCCGCGGCGAAAGCCCCCCGGGGAGCAGCCGGCGGAGGTTCACGATCGGGACGGCAGTCCCCTGGACGTGCACCACGCCCTCCACGTGCGCCGGCGCATCGGCGACCGGGAGCGGCACCACCCGAGGGAGGATCTCGTCCACCCGTGCCACGTCGATGCCGTAGACGGCATCACCCACCCAGAACGCGCAGACGTCCACGGCCTGCAGGTCGGCGCTCACCGGAAGAGCCACTCCGGATCCACGATGGTGCAGCTCCCCTCGGGGGTGGAGAGCACGCCGACCACGCCTCCGGTGGGGCCACCCCGCGGCCGCTCCAGCGCGCCTGGACGGACGCGCTGGACGCCACGCACGCGGTCCACCCACAACCCGGCCGGACCGAGCGCGGTGCGGACCACCAGGATCCGCGCCGCTCGCGCCGGCCGCGGGCAGTCCGGCCCCGCACAGGGCTGCGCCGGGCCCGCCAGTCCCAGGCGCAGCGAGGGGTCGTAGACCGGGGTGATGGTGCCCCGGAGGTTCAGCACGCCCAGGAGCGGCGGCCGTGCCCGGGGAATCTCGGTGAGCGTGCGCGCGCGGAGGATCTCGGTCACCGTCCCCAGGCCCACGGCGTACTCGCCTTTCCCCAGACCGAAGGTGAGCAGCTGGAGCTCATCGCCTCCGGACGCGCGGTCGGGCTCGACGTTCGCCGTGGAGAGCTCGGCGAGACCACCGCTCTCCTCGTCCGGCCGGTAGCGAAACCGCGCCAGGATTGCCTCGACGGTCGGCGGAACCGCGCTCATGCCCGTGCCACCAGGAGCGGCGGCCCGCGAAGCACCTCGTCCAGCAGCGCGCCCACGTCCAGGACCAGCACCGTGTGGTGGTGACCGACCTCCGCAGCTCCGGAGATGCCCGGCACTTGACCCAGCCGCGGCCCCAGCGCCTGGGTGACCAGGTCTCGCTGGCCGTGGAGGGCGTCCACCACCAGCCCCAGCCTCCGCTCGGCCACGCCCACCACCACCAGGTACACCCCAGCCTCGGCGCGGCGCGGCAGCCCGAAGGTCTCCGCCAGGGAGACCACCGGAATGTTGTAGCCCCGGACCGGCACCATGCGCCGTCCGTCCTCCGTCACGCCGTGTCGGCCGTCGTGCGACAGGATGTCGAGCACGCTGCTCAGCGGAACCGCGTAGACGCGGCCGCTCACGCCGACCAGGAGCCCACGCACGGTCGCCAGCGTGACCGGAAGCGTGACCCGGAAGGTGCTCCCCTCCCCCACCCGGCTCTCGACGTCGATGACCCCCGACAGTCCGGCGATGTTGGTCTTCACCACATCGAGCCCGACCCCTCGGCCCGACATCGGGCTCACCGCCGAGGCGGTCGAGAAGCCCGGGCTGAAGAGCACCGACTGCAGGTCGCGGTCGCTCGCGGCCCGCGCACGCTCCTCGTCCAGCAGCCCCCGCTGGATGGCGACCTCTCGCACGCGCGCCCAGTCGACGCCGCCGCCATCGTCGGCGAGCGCCAGCACCACCCGCGCGCCCAGCTGCTCCGCGGACAGGAGGATGCGTCCGGTCCGCGGCTTGCCCCGTCCCTCCCGGAGCCCCGCGGGCTCGATGCCGTGGTCGATGGCGTTCCGGACCAGATGCACCAGCGGATCGCTCAGCTCCTCCACCAGCCGCTTGTCGATCTGCACCTCGGCGCCCGAGGTCTCCAGCACGACCTCCTTGCCGGCCTCCCTCGCCATCCGCCGGACCAGGCGCTGCATCCGGTCGAACAGCGGACGCAGAGGGACCATCCGCGCCTGGAGCAACCGGTCCTGGAGGATGTCCAGACGCCGGACCAGCCGCCGGTGCTCGCGGAGGATCTCCACCGTCCAGGCTCTCGTGGAGAGCTCGCGCGCATCGGAGAGCGCGCGGATCGCCTCACCGATGAGCCGCAGCTCGCCCACGTCGTCCATCAGGGCATCCAGCCGGGCGATGTCCACCCGGAGGGTACGCGCCGCGCCGCCGGCCTCCCCGCCTTCGCGCGCGGGCCGGGGAGCGTCGGCGTCGGGGCCGGGCCGCCGCTCCTTCCGCACCGGCACCGGCCGCAGCTCCACCGGCGCACCGGCGAACGCCGCCCGCAACGCCCCCTCACCGGCGCCCGACCCCAGCAGTAGCACGAAGGCGAGCACGTCGAGCCGATCCGCCGCCGGGCCGGGGAGGGTCGAGACCAGCTCGCCCACCCCGCGCAGCCGCGCCTTGAGCTGCTCCAGCTCGCGATCGAAGGTCTCCAGGGGGTACTCCACCCGGGCCGACCAGACCAGCTCCCCCCGCCGGAGCGTCTCGCGGAGCCGGTGCTCCTCGAACTCGGTGAGGACGCGGCGCGTCTCCGGGGCCAGCTCGAGACGCTCCAGGGGATCCTCTCCCATCCGCTCCGGGCCCTCCTCCACCGAGGACAGCTGGCCAGCGAGCACCCGCGCCTCGTCGACGACGCTCGAGGGCTCCTCGGCGAGCCGCTGGAAGAGCTCCACCGCCTCGAGCAACAGGTCCAGCCGCGCCGGAGTCAGCCGCGCCTTGCCCAGCCGGAACCGGTCGAGCAGGTCCTCGGCGGCGTGGGCCAGCTCCGTCATTCGCTGCTGTCCGAAGGTGGCGGCCAGCCCCTTCAGCGAATGTGCCTGACGGAAGACCGAGTTCAGCACCTCCGGATCGGGGTCGGCGGCGGTTCGTTCGAGCAGCAGGAGGTTGCGACCCAGCGCCTCCGCGGTCTCGACGGCCTCGGAGGAGAACTCCGGCGGAGGGCGGTCGCGCTCGGGGCTCACGCGAGGTGCAGGTAATGCCGGACCAGCGCGGTCAGCTGCTCGGCCTGCAGCGGCTTGATGAGGAACTCCGAGGCGCCGAGCTGGATGCCGCGATCGCGATCGTGCTGGCGAGCCTCGCCGGTGACGATCAGCAGTGGCGTCTCACGGTAGTTCGGGTTCATCTTCACGAAGTTGATGAGCTCGAGCCCGTTGATGTCCGGCATGTTGATGTCGGTGATGATCAGGTCGAAGCGGTAGCGGGGCAACAGCTTCAACGCGTCGAAGCCGCTGCTCGCGCAGACGATCTCGGTGCCCTCGATCTGCGAGAGGGTCGAGGCGATGAACTCCCGCGACGCGGTCGAGTCCTCGACGATGAGAACCTTGTACCCCATTCCCCGGCCGGACTTCCGAGCCTATCAGGTCCGGCTCGCGCGGGAACTCACCGCGAGGGCCGCGAGGGCCCATCCGCCAGGAGCGTGACCCGAGCCCCCCGAAACGACGGGACGAACGCCTCGTCGAACGCCGAGGTGCGCTCGGGGGCCGGCATCGCGCCGCGGCCGGGGAGCTCCAGGGCGACGCTGTCCACCCTTGCACGGTTGAGCACATCCGCGGCCTGGGACAGGGCCGTCCGCAGCACGCCCGGGTGCAGGGCCTCGCCCCCGGGACCGAGCCCCAGCACCACGAGTCGGGGTGGCCCGATGCGTCCGTTCGAGGGAAGGAGCAGTGACTCGCCGCGGGTTCCTCGGAAGAAGCCGTCCACCAGCAGCCGCGACAGCTGCCCGCACAGACGCCAGTCGGCGAAGCCCGCGGCCCCTCCCAGTGGCCGCTCGTCCTCGGAGACGAAGAGACAGAGCGTGTCCACCGGCAGCGGATCCAGCGCGTCCAGCGTCAGCGGCACCGTGCTGACCGCCGCGCTCATCGCTGCTGCTCCACGTCCAGCGCGATCCGATCGAGGAGGCCGTTGACGAAGGCGCTCGAGGCCTCCGTGCCGAACGCCTTTCCCAGCTCCACCGCCTCATTGAGCGTCACCTTCTTCGGGATGTCCGGGCGCCACTTCAGCTCGAACACCGCGAGGCGAAGCACGTTGCGATCCACGCGGGCCATCCGGTCCAGTCGCCAGTTGTGGCTGTGTTGCTCGATGAGCCCGTCGATCTCCTCGCGGTGATCGATCACGCCCCGAACCAGCTCGAGCGCGAAACGCTGGGCCTCCGGATCCGGCGGGCCCTCGGGCTCGGCGGTCCAGGCCGTCTCCAGCGCCTCCTCGGGACGGAGTGCGCTCATCTCCATCTGGTAGAGCGCCTGGAGCGCACGCTCCCGACCGATGCGGCGAGCCCCCATCAGCGCTTCTTTCCGACCTCCGCCATGCGGGCGTACAGGTTCACCATCTCCAGACAGGCCATCGCCGCATCGGCGCCCTTGTTGCCGGCCTTCACCCCGGCTCGGTCCACCGCCTGCTCCACGGTGTCGCAGGTGAGCACGCCGAAGCTCACCGCGCACGAGGCGGTGAGGGCGATCTGTCCGATGCCCTTGCTGACCTCGCCGGCGACGTACTCGAAGTGCGGCGTCCCGCCCCGGATGACACACCCCAGGGCCACCACCCCCGCGTACTGACCGCCCTCCGCCACCCGGCGGACCAGCCCCGGCAGCTCGAAGGTGCCGGGGACGCGGAACACGTCGATGTCTGCCTCTGCAACACCGTGGCGCAGGAGCGCGTCCTGGGCCCCGCGCAGCAGCTGCTCGGTGATGAAGCCGTTGAAACGCGACACGCAGAGCGCGAAGCGCCCCTGCGGCGGCGTGAGAAAGCCTTCGATCACCCGTGACATGTCCGCCCTTCAGCTCCCCTGCCGGCGCTGCAGCCGCGGCCGGCTGAGGGGAATCTGCTCCACGACCTCGAGAGAATAGCTCTCCAGGCCCACGATCTTCTTGGGATTGTTGGTCAGGAGGCGCAGCCGCCTCAGGCCGAGGTCCTTGAGGATCTGCGCCCCCACCCCGAACTCGCGCAGCCGGCTCCGGTCCGCGCCCGGGCCAGCCTCGTCAGCTTCAGCGCGACTACAGGACAGAGCCGCCGCCGGGCGCACCGCCTTGTGCAGATAGACCAGCACCCCGCGGCCGGCGTCGGCGATGGCCTTGAAGGCCTGCTCCAGCTGGCTGCCGCAGTCGCATCCGGCGGTGCCGAGGAGATCCCCCACCGGACAGGCCCGGTGCACGCGGGTGAGCACCGGCTCCGGTCCGGTGATGTCGCCCTTCACCATCGCCACGTGCACGTCGGAGTCGACGTCGCTCTGGTAGGCGTGGGCGACCCACTGGCCCTGGTGCGCGCGGCGGAGCTCCGCGGTGGCCACCCGCTTGACCAGCCGGTCCTTCTGCAGCCGGTAACGGATGAGGTCGGCGACGCTGAGGAGCGTCAGCCCATGCTTCCGCGCGAAGCGCTGCAGCTCCGGACGGCGAGCCATCGTTCCATCGGCATTCATCACCTCGCAGATGACTCCGGCCGGAAACAGCCCCGCCAGCCGCGCGAGGTCGACCGAGCCCTCGGTCTGCCCGGTTCGCACGAGCACCCCACCCTCCCGAGCGCGAAGGGGAAAGATGTGCCCTGGACGCACCAGATCGCCCGGCTTCGCCTTCGGCGCGACCGCGGCGAGGATGGTCCGGGCGCGATCTGCGGCGGAGATGCCGGTGGTGACCCCGCGAGCAGCCTCGATGGACACGGTGAAGGCGGTGCCGAACGGCGAGGTGTTGTCCTGCACCATGAGCGGCAGCGCGAGCTGGCGGATCCGGTCCTCGGTCAGCGAGAGGCAGACCAGCCCGCGGCCGTGGGTGGCCATGAAGTTGATCGCCGTCGGGGTGACCTTCTCCGCGGCCATGACCAGGTCACCCTCGTTCTCCCGGTCCTCGTCGTCGGTGAGGATGACCATCCGCCCCTTGCGGATCTCGCCGATGGCTCGCTCCACCAGGGCGATGCTCCCCACCTCTTCCAGGCGTCGTGCCATCAGTCCAATCCGAACCCGGCAGCGCGGAGCATGTCCACCGTCAGCCCGCCGGAGCTCGCGGTCCGGGGCGCGTAGGCCGCGTGGAGGCGCGCCACGTACTTGCCAATGACGTCAGCCTCGACGTTGTAGCGCTCACCGACCGCCCGGTCGGCGAGGGTGGTTCGCGCCTGGGTCTCCGGAATGAGCTGCACGCCGAAGCGGTCGTCGGCGACGGTGTTGACGGTGAGGCTGACCCCGTCGAGGGTGACCGAGCCCTTCTCGATGAAGAGCGGGGCCAGCTCGGGAGTGAGAGCGACCTCGAGGAGCACCGAGCCCCCTTCCCGCCCCTTGGCGAGGAGCGGAAGCGCGCCGTCCACGTGGCCCAGCACCAGGTGCCCCCCGAGTCGGTCGGAGAGCCGGAGGGCGCGCTCGAGGTTGACTCGCGAGCCGCTGCGGAGCTCGCCGAGCGTGGTGCGGCGGAGGGTCTCCAGGGCGGCGTCGACGCGGAACTGGTCGTCAGCGCGCTCGACCACGGTCAGGCAGGCTCCGGACACGGAGATCGACTCCCCGGGCGTGAACTCGCCTGCCCCGAGGGCCGTCCGGATCCAGAGGACTGTCATAGGGCCGGGGAGGACGCGCTCCACGGTACCCACGTCCTGCACCAGGCCGGTGAACATGGTCGGTCGTCGCTTATAAGGCCCTCCGAGCCAACCTGCCATGACCGAGACCACCCCCGAGACCCTCCTCACCGACACTCGCGCCGCCCTGTCCACCGCCCGCTCCGAGCTGGAGACCCTGCTCCGGGTCAAGGGCCCCCGCTCCGAGACGGACACGCTCGGCCCCTACCAGCGGCTGCAGCTGGCCCTCTCCAACGCCGGGCATCGGGCGGGGCTCCTGTCGGAGGTCCATCCGGACAAGCCCCTGCGGGAGGCCGCCGAGACGGGAGTTCAGGAAATCAGCGCCTACGCGACCGAGCTGTCGCTGCACCGGGGTCTCTACGACGCGCTGGCGGCGGTGAAGATGGAGGGGCTGGCGCCCGACACCCGGCGACTCCTCGAGCACACGCTGCGCGACTTCCGTCGGGCGGGCGTGGACAAGGACGAGCCGACGCGCGCGCGCCTCAAAGAATTAGCGGACCGGGCGGTGCGCCTGGGGCAGGACTTCGACCGGGCGATCCGGGAAGACGTGCGGAGCGTGTCGCTGCGGCCGGAGCAGCTGGCCGGGCTGCCCGACGACTACCGCGCGGCGCGCACGCCCGGACCGGACGGGAAGGTGCGCATCACCACGGACTATCCGGACCTCCTTCCCTTCCGGACGTACGCGCACGATGGCGAGGCGCGGCGGCAGCTCTACGTCGAGAACACGTCGCGGGCCTATCCGGGGAACGAGAAGGTACTGCGGGAGATCCTCGACGTTCGGGCCGAGCAGGCGCGCCTGCTCGGCGCGGCGTCGTGGGCGGACTACGTGACCGAGGACAAGATGTCGAAGTCCGCGAAGGTGGTCGCCGAGTTCCTCGCCAGGGTGTCGGAGGTGAGCGAGGGTCCGGCGAGGCGGGACGTCGAGCGGCTGCTGCGGCGCAAGCAGAAAGACGTGCCGTCGGCCACCCGCGTCGAGGACTGGGAGAAGGCCTACTACGAGGAGCGGGTGAAGCAGGAGGAGCTGGGGTTCGACTCGCAGTCGGTGCGGCCCTACTTCGAGTTCAACCGGGTCCGGGACGGGCTCCTGACCATCACCGCGCGGCTGTTCGGGATCCGCTACGTCCCGGTGAAGGACCCCGCAGCCTGGCACCCGAAGGTCGAATCGTACGACGTCTTCCGCGGGGAGGAGAGGCTCGGGCGGATCCACCTCGACCTGCACCCGCGAGCGGACAAGTACAAGCACGCCGCGCAGTTCCCCATCGTCTCCGGCGTGAAGGGCGTCCAGCTCCCGGAGGGCGCGCTGATCTGCAACTTCGCCGATCCGGCAGTGCACAGCCCGGCGCTGCTCGACCACGACGATGTGGTGACGCTCTTCCACGAGTTCGGGCACCTGATGCACCACGTGCTCGGCGGACAGCAGCGATGGCTCGGCTTCTCCGGCGTGGCCACCGAGTGGGACTTCGTCGAGGCGCCGAGCCAGATGCTGGAGGAGTGGGCTTGGGACCCGGAGACGCTGAAGCTGTTCGCCCGGCACATCGAGACGAACGAGCCGATCCCTGCGGAGCTGGTGCACCGGATGCGGGAGGCGAACGAGTTCGGCAAGGGCGCGCACACGCGGCACCAGGTCTTCTACGCCCAGCTGTCGCTCGGGCTGCACAGCCAGCCGCCGACGGACATCGACATCACGAAGACGATGGTGGAGCTGCAGAAGAGGTACAGCCCGTTCCCCTACGTGGACGGCACGCACTTCTTCGCCAGCTTCGGGCACCTGAATGGGTACTCGGCGATGTACTACACGTATCTCTGGTCGCTGGTGATCGCGAAGGATCTCCTCGGCGAGTTCCAGCGGCACGGGCTCCTCGACGACGCGACCGCGGGACGGTACCGCGATACCGTGCTGGTCCCGGGCGGAAGCAAGGACGCGGCGGAGCTCGTGAAGGATTTCCTCGGAAGGCCTTATGGGTTCGAGGCGTTCCACGAGTGGCTGGAGAAGGTCTGACCGGGCCTTCCCGGGCTTGCTAGGCTCTGGCGAGCTGCTCGCGCCGGGGGATTCGATGGAGACGGAGCCGAACGCGACGACGCCCAGGCCAGGCGGCTTCGACTCGCTCTACGCGTTCGCGGCGTTCGCGGCGGGCTCGGTCCTCGCGGGACTGGAGATGCTCTGCCTCTTTTCGCCGGTCGGCTGCGGCGGGCTGGAATGGGGCTTCGCCGCAGCCCGGCTGATTGCAGCTGGCCTCTTCGGGCTCTGGGCTGGGAGGCGAGGGTTCCAAGGTCGGTCCGCCATGGGTACATTCCTGCTGTTCGAGGGACCATTCCTGGTGTCCCAAGGTGGCCTGACCCTCCTCGGTCTGATTTACGAGCCGACGGACCCGAAGAACTGGCCCTGGCTCGGACTGGTCGTGGGGCTCGCCTTGGGAGACCTTGGTGCCTGGACAGCGGGGTGGTGGAGTGTCCGGCGGCTGGGGAAGAGTCGAGCCGCCGTGCCTTGATCGAGGATCCGGATGGAGATCAGCCTCAGGCCAGCGCGGGAGTCCGACTTCGAGGTCTGCCGCCGCACCTACTTCGCCGGGGTCGGCTGGATCAACGAACGCCTGCAGCTCAATCGCGACGATCAAGAGTCGATGTTCCGGGGGCTCTGGGACCCCGCGCAGGTCTGCATCATCCAGGCGGACGGGGTCGACGTCGGCTGGCTCCAGACCGTGGTGAGCAAGAGCGAGCACATGCTCGGGCAGATCTTCGTGGATGCTCCCTTTCAGCGACGGGGGATCGGGACAGAGGTCCTGCGCCGGATCATCGCGGAGGCGTCACGGCTGGAGCTGCCGATCCGTCTCGCCGTCGTGAAGTTCAATCCGAGCCGGCGTCTGTACGAGCGCCTCGGGTTCCGGGTGACGCACGAGGATGAGCGGAAGGTCTACATGACCCGCGATCCGGATAGGCCTTCGAAACCATCGGCCTGAGCGGCTCAGGCTTCGGCGCGCACGTCGATCCGGTTGTCGTAGAACGTGCTGCCGCCCCCGGTATCGGCGAGCCGCTGCGAGGTCAGCCCGTTCACGTTGCGCGCGTTTCCCTGCTGGATCGAGTGCACGCCCTCGGCCACCGCGATGCCTGACGGGATCGCGTCGGTCACCTCGAGCACGAACGAGACCTCGCCTTGCGCGTTGAAGCCGGTGACCCGCTGCCCGCTGGTCAGGCCGCGGACCGCCGCATCGGCCGGCGAGAGCCGGAGGGTCTGCGGCCCCAGCTTCTTCGACAGCTCTGCCCGCTCGGTGAACGACGAGTTCAGCCGATAGAGCGCGGGCGCCGTCTGGAGCCGGAGCGGCAGCGCGTCCCCGTCCTGGTCGGCGTGTGTCGGCCGGTGGCGCGGGAGCGGCTCGGGCAGACGCTCGTTCTTGATCTCGATCCTCCCCGACGGCGTCAGCCACTTCCCGCGCGGGACGTTCAGCTTGACCGCCTCGCCCCTGTTGAGGGCATCGAGGTCGACCCCGTCCAGCCAGGGGGTGCGCTTCGACAGCATCAGGTCGATGTGCTCGTCCGCCGAGAGCTGGAACACCTCGTCGGTCAGGCCCATCGCTCGGGCCAGCGCCTGGATCGTCTCCCAGTTCGACCTCGACTCACCGAGCGGCGGGATCACCGGGCGCACCCGCTGGGCATAGAAGTGGCCGTACGCTCGGTAGAGGTCCGCGGTCTCCAGCATCGTCGGCGCAGGGAGCACCACGTCCCCGTAGAGCGCGGTGTCGGTCATGAACCGCTCGTGGACCACGGTGAACAGGTCCTCGCGTCCGAGGCCGCGCAGCACGGCATTCTGGTCCGGAGCCACCGCCGCCGGGTTCGAGCTGGCCACGAACAGCGACATCACCCGGGGTCCGTCGAGCTCGTTCAGCGCGTGCCCGAGCCGGTTCATGTTCACGGTGCGGGTGCGCCCGGGAAGCAGGTCCGGCCGCACGAAGGAGCGGAGATCGAAGGCCCCTCCGGTGTTGGTGCTCGAGAGGAGCCCTCCACCCTTCTTCGCCCAGGCGCCCACCGCCGTCGGCAGGCAGATCAGCGCCCGGGTGTTCAGACCGCCGTTCCCGTAACGCGACGGTGCGCCACCGAGCCGGATGAACGGCGCCCGTGCGTTCCCGTAGCTCCTTGCCAGGAAGACCACGTCCTCGACGGACAGGCCGGTGAGCGCCGCGGTGCGCTCCGGCGGGTGCTCGGGCAGCACCTGTCGCTCGAGCTCGTCCCAGCCCAGCGCCTCGCGAGCGAGGTACGCGCGGTCCACGCGCTTCTCGCGCACGAGCAGATGCAACATCCCCAGCGCCAGCGCGCCGTCGGAGCCGGGTCGGACCAGGAAGACGCGGTCGGCGTGGGCCGCCGTGGCCTGGCGGTGGGTGTCGATGAGGAAGACCTGGCCACCGTTCCTCTTCACCGCCTTCACCTGGGTGAGGAAGTGGATGTTGGTGGCCAGCGCGTTGATGCCCCAGAGGAACAGAAGGTCGCTGTGGACGGCTTCCTCGGGATCCGAGCCGGGTGTGTGGCCCATCATCTGCTCCCATCCAGCGTTCTGCGCGGAGGTGCAGATGGTCCGGTCCAGCAGGGACGCCCCGAGTCGGTGCATCAGCGGCTCCTGGGCGTTCCGCTGGATGAGCCCCATCGTGCCGGCGTAGGTGTAGGGCAGCAGGCACTCGCGCCCGTGCGCGGCGATGAGCGCCTGCCACCGCTGCGCGATGAGCGCCACCGCCTCGTCCCAGGAGGCACGGCGAAACGCACCCTGCCCCTTCGGGCCGGTCCGGATGAGCGGATGCAGCAGCCGTCCCGGAGCATGAACGGTGCGCTCGAAGCCATTCACCTTGGGGCAGAGCGTGCCGCGCGTGTATTCGTGCTCGGGGTCACCCCGCACTGATCGAACGGAGCGTCCGTCAGTCTCGACGACCAGCCCGCACGCATCGGGGCAGTCGAAGGGGCAAGTCGAGCGTCGCCTCTCCAGCATCTCTCGACCAGTGTGCCCGAAGCCAGTCGGAGGGCGCCACACAGCGGGGGCAACCCGTGACGAGCACACCCCCGTTCAATGCGCTGCTAGGGCCTCAGTAGGCCTCCACCACGAACGAGCTCTGCTTGACGATGGTCGATCCCGCCGCGTCCTCGAGTCGCAGCGCGACGTTGTACCGCCCCGGCGCCGCGCCGGCCGCGGCCTGCACCTGCGAGGCGCACATGCAGCCGGGGCCGCACGGATCGCCCTCCACCGTCTCGAGGAAGTTCACCTGCCCCATCACCCGCTGCACGTAGACCTTCGCTCGGGTACAGCAGGGGTGCGTCAGGTTGTGCGACACCCAGACCCCCCCGGGCTGGATCCCCAGCTGGACCTCGGTGGCCGACGCTCCTCGCGTCGCGCCCGGGACCAGCGGCGGAAAGGCCACCGTGTCCTGCTCGGAGGGGCTCGTCGACTCGGAGCAGCCGCTCACCTTGGCCATGGACTGGTCGGGGCCGAGCGGCGGAGGCGCCGGGAGCGGGGGCCCGGCCGACAGCTGCTGGTCAGAATCGGCCGCGGGGTTGTACTTCGCCGACTTTGCCGACTTCTGGCTGGAGCAGGCGACCGCGAGGAGCACCACCGGGAGCAGGAGACGCATGGGACGGAAACTCTCCGACAGGAGCGGATGGCGGTCCATGTAGGTCCTTCCGAGGGTACCGATGAAGAAGTGTTGCGGTGAGCGTCAAACGCAGCGAAGGGCCGAAACCTTCACCACTGAATGCGCGTCTAACCGGCACGTCCATTGCGTAGGACACCCGCCATGCACCGCTCACATCTCTGCAGCCACTGCCTCCGTCGCCGGATTCTCCTCTGGGCGAGCGCCTTCTTCGTCACCGTGGGCGCCGCCGGGGCGGCCAGCTCCGCCGGGTCGACGGCCTCGGCCCGGGGTCAAAACAACCCGGTTCAGACGGCGTCGCGCTAGGCCGGACCGAGCAGGGCGCGGATCTCGAGGTCCTCGCCCAGCCGCCGGACTGACTCGACCCTGACCGAACGGGCCCCGGCCATCCGTTCCACCCCCAGCGGACCGACCCAGGAGAGCCCGTCCCCGCCCACCAGCCTGGGCGCCAGGTGCAGCACCAGCGAATCCGCAAGCCCCGCGCGGAGGAACGCCGAGAAGACCCCGGGGCCCCCCTCCACCAGCACATGCAGCACGTCGCGCTGGAGCAGCGCGCGCAGCATGGCCTCGAGGTCGACCTCTCCGGGCCGGCCGGGCACCGCGAGCAGCTCGGCACCCGCCGCCGCCAGCGTGGCCGCCCGTTCCGTGCCCTGACCCTCGACGTGAACCAGCAGCGTGCGGGCCGCCGAGGTGAGGCGGAACAGTTGCTTCCCAGGCGACAGCCGTAGCGCGGAGTCCAGCACGACGCGGAGCGGGTCCCTGCCCCCGCCCTCGGGAAGGCGGGTCGTGAGGGACGGGTCGTCTGCTCGCACCGTCCCCGAACCGACCAGCACCGCATCGACGATGTTCCGGAGCCGGTGCACCTCCGCCCGGGCCGCCTCGCCGGTCACCCAGCGGCTGTCCCCGGACGAGGTGGCCAGCTTGCCGTCCAGCGAGACCGCCGCCTTCAGCGTCACCCAGGGCAGCCCCGTGCGCATCGACTTGAAGAAGGGGCGGTTGAGGGCATCGGTCTCGGAGGAGAGCACGCCGGTCCACACCGGCATCCCGAGCCCGCGAAGCCGCTGGACGCCGCGGCCGTCGACCAGCGGGTTGGGATCCGCCGAGCCGGCGAACACCCGCGCGATCCCCGCTGCGAGGATGGCCTCGGTGCAGGGTGGCGTTCGTCCGAAGTGGTCGCAGGGCTCGAGGGTGGTGAAGAGGTCTGCGCCGCTCGCGCGGGGGCCGGCGTCGGCGATGGCCCGTACCTCGGCGTGGGGACCACCGGCGGGCGAGGTGTGACCGCGGCCGACGATCTCCCCGTTCAGCACCACCACCGCGCCAACCGCCGGATTGGGGTGCGTCCGGCCCAAAGCCAGGCGCGCCTCGGCCAGCGCTTCGCGCATCCATGCCTCGGCGCCCGGCGGCACCT
>Ga0081540_1000330_pt1 | contig 49099 bp, 37 predicted proteins | sample TabmetS2T1R1_FD_71024 | JGI IMG/M metagenome (GOLD analysis project Ga0081540, IMG submission 71024) | Tabebuia heterophylla rhizosphere microbial communities from the University of Puerto Rico - S2T1R1 | ecosystem: Host-associated > Plants > Roots > Rhizosphere ...
GGGGGGCGGGGCGCCGCGGGAGCGCCAGCGCCCGGGGGGCCCGCCGGCCCCGCCGATGCAGGCGGCGCGCTGGCCGCAGCTGGGCCCGGCGCCGGTTCCGCGGCGTCCGGCGCCGATTCCGCGGCGGCGTCTGGCGCTGGCGCCCCGGCCGCGCGCGGTGCTGGTGGCGCCGCGGCGGCGTCCGGCGACGGTGCGGAGGCGACAGCTTCCGGCAGCGACGCACTGCCGCTACCGATCGAGGATCTCCGTCTCCCCGTGCGCGCCTTCAACAGCCTGCGGCGGGAAGGCATCCACACCATCGGCGACCTGTCCACCCGCAACGAAGCCGACCTGCTTACGATCGCGAACCTGGGCCCGCAATCGATCAGCGAGATAAAGCAGAGGCTGGCGGAACGAGGGCTCGCGCTCGGCAGGACCGCCGCGGAGGTGGGACCGGCGGTGGGCTCGGCCGACGGGGCGGCGACAGCCCCGTCAGCCCCGGCCGCACCCCCGCAGGCGCGTCCCCCGGACGAGGACGCGATCGACCTGCTCAGCGTCGCCGGCTTCCCGGTGCTCAAGCGGGCGCTGCCCGCCGTCGGCGTGATCGTGGCGTTCGTCATGCTGGTCCTGCTCGGCCGTCGGCGCCGCCGTCAGCGGGCTCCCGGCGCCTGATCCCAGCGGTCGGTCCCACCGCGCCGGCGCACCGCGGGGGCACCTGGCAACTCCCGGCGCGGACCGCGCCCGGCGGGCGCGCCCGTCTTCGCGGCTCCGGCGCCGCGCCCCCCGTGCCGCGCTTGTCCGTGCTCTCGTTCTGTGCTCCTCGGCCGCCCCGATGGATCCCTGCCGATGAAGCCCTGCCGGTGAAGCTCTGCCGACGGGTCCCGGCAATGGGCCTGCCGGCCGGGCGCTGTCGATTCGATGACGGGCCGTTCGTCGGTTAGGTAGGGCGCACCACCGGGGCGCGCTCATCGGGGGAAGACCGGCGCTTGCTGGCCGATTCTCCGCTATCGAGAGAGGACCAACCGTGAGCAAGTACCTGCTGCTGTACCGCGGGCCTGCGACTCCGATGGAGGACTTCACGCCCGAGCAGTCCGCCGAGCAGATGCGCGCCTGGGGCGACTGGATGGGCAAGGTCGGTTCGGCGCTGGTGGACGGCGGAGCGCCGTTCGGCCAGCGGACCGCGGTCAGCGACGACGGAACGAGCGCCGCACCCAGTGACCAGAACGGCTACACGATCGTCGAGGCCGGGTCGCTCGACGGCGCCCGCGCGCTCACCGACGGCCATCCCTTCCTGTCCGAAGGCAAGGGCCGGTTCACCATCGAGATCTTCGAACTCACGCCCATGTAGCACGGCCAGGCCGGCGGCCCGCAAGGCCGCCGCGACGGGCGGCCTTCAGGCGGTGGAGGGGACCGGCTGAGGGCTGCCTCGCGGCGGCCTCGCTGTCACGCCGGGCGGGCCTCGATGTCACGCCGGAGCGGCCTCGCGTGTCTCAAGGGGTAGAGGCATCTCGAGGCAAACAGAAGGAACCCCTGACATGGCGCGCAACTCGCTCGACCCACCTAAGACACTCGGGTACCGGCTCGGTTCCTGGTTCTCCCGCCGCCGGTACGGCGCCATGCTCGATCCGGGCGCCGCTATCCGGCACAACATGCAGGTAGGCCGCTCGTACGCGATCTTCGAGCTGCAGGTAGGGCGCTGGCACACGCTCGATCGTGGCCTGAAGGACCTCGCCATGACGGCCGCGGCCGCCAGGATCCGCTGCGCGTGGTGCATGGACTTCGGGTTCTGGGCGGCCACGATGGATCACGGCGTTCCCCGGGCGAAGATCGGGGCCGTGCCGGCCGGGCGGGACGGTGACCTGTTCAGCCGGCTGGAACTGCTCGTCGTCGCGTACGCCGAGGCGATGACCGCCACCCCGCCGGAAGTCACCGACGATCTGGTGGCCGAACTCCGCGAGCGTCTCAGCGAAGCGCAGCTGGCCGAGCTGACCGCGGTCATCGCCCTGGAGAACATGCGGTCGCGGATCAATTCCGCGCTGGGGCTGACCGTGCAGGGGCTCAACGAGTGCGATCAGGACTCGACCGCCAGCCAGGTGATGGTCGGGCCATGAATCCGTCCGGGGCCGCCACGACCGACGATGAGGTGTTCGAAGCCAACCGCGAGCTGCTGTTCGCCGTCGCCTACCGGATGCTCGGCACGGTCGCCGATGCCGAGGACGCCGTCCAGGACGCCTGGCTGCGCTGGTCCGCGGCGCCGCGGTCGGACGTCACCGAGCCGCGGGCGTACCTGGCCAGGACCATCACCCACATCGCGCTGAACAGGCTGCGGTCCGTCCGCACCCGCCGGGAGACGTACGTCGGCCCGTGGCTGCCCGAGCCGCTGCTCACCGACACCGCGCCGGACAGCGCGGACCGGGCGGAACTGGCCGAATCGGTGTCGCTGGCCATGCTGGTGGTGCTCGAGTCGCTGACACCCGAGGAGCGCGCGGTCTTCGTCCTGCACGAGGTATTCGGCTTCACCCATGCCGAGATCGCCGCCGCGATCGGCCGCACCGACACATCGACCCGGCAGCTGATGCACCGGGCGCGCGAACATGTCCAGGCGCGGAGGCCACGATTCGACGTGGACGCCGCCCAGCAGCGCGAGGTGACCCAGCGGTTCCTCGCCGCGGCCATGGGCGGCGACATCGACGAGCTCATGATGGTCCTCGCCCCCGACGTCACCCTGGTCGCGGACAGCGGCGGAAAGGTCCAGGCACCGCCGCGCCCGATCACCGGGGCCTCCAAGGTGGCCCGCCTCCTGGCGGGCGCCGCCGTCCGGCCGGATCGCGGGATCAGCCTCTCCGACGTGACGTTCGACGCGGCGGAGATCAACGGCGGCCCGGGGACGCTGGTCATGGCGGGCGGAAAGCCGCTCGCGGCGGTGATCACGGAGGTCGCCGATGGCCGGGTCGCCGCGATCCAGATCGTCGTCAACCCGGACAAGCTGCGGGCCGTCAGCGGCGGCCGCACCCTGTCCCTGTGACCCGGCCGGCGCCCAGCCGGGCGGCTCACCGGGACCGGGCGAAGTCCAGCGCCTCGCGGGCGAGCTCCAGCCAGTCCCGGCCGGAGTCCGGGTCGAGGCTGAGCCACTCCTTCATCGGCGTGCCCTTGTTCGCATCGAAACGGACGCCGTCGCCCGCCTCGATCAGCTCGCCGACCCGCTCGGCCGGAAGCTTCACCACCAGCCGGCCGCGGACCAGCATCGCGAAGATCCTGCCCTGGAAGCGGAGGGCGCTGCGGCCGAAACCGCCGCCGCCCCTCGGCGGCGTCACACCCGCGGCGCCGACAAGCTCGTCGACCAGGTCCTGGTACCGCTCGTCCGTCCGGTCGTCACCGGCGTCCTCCCCGGGCATGGCCCCAGCCTAGGTGCGGGGCCCGACAAGCCGCGGGAACCTCGGCCGACCGCCGGCGGCCGGCGGGCGCGGCGCGCACGACGCATGCCGCCGGGAACCGGACCTTCCGCTCGGCGGCGGCACCGGGAACGGGAGCTACTGTTGGGCCGTGGCGAACTCCCTGCTCGATCGGTCCTTCGCGCAGGAATGCGACGCCACCGACCCACTGGCCGGCTTCCGCGACCGGTTCGTGCGCGATGACCCGTCGCTGATCTACCTGGACGGGAACTCGCTGGGCATGCTGCCGGTGGCCACCGCCGAGCGGATCAGCAAGGTGGTCCGGCGCGGCTGGGGCCGCGGGCTGATCCGGTCCTGGGGTCACTGGCTCGACCTGCCGCGGCGGGTGGGCGACCTGCTCGGCCACCACCTGCTCGGCGCCGCGCCCGGCCAGCTGACGGTCTGCGACAACACCACGGTCAACCTCTACAAGCTCGCCCGGGCGGCCCTGGACGCGCGCCCGGGCCGCGGTGTGATCGTGACCGACGACGACAACTTCCCCACCGACCGGTACGTGCTGGCCGGCATCGCGGCCGAGCGCGGCGCGGAGCTGCGCATGATCCACACTGACATCGATCACGGGGTCAGTGCGGAGACGGTCAGCGCCGCCGTGGGCGCGGACACCGCGCTGGTCTGCCTGTCCCACGTGGCCTACCGCAGCGGCGCCATCGCGGACATGGCGCAGATCACCCGCATCGTCCACGACCGCGGCGCGCTGGTGCTCTGGGACCTGTGCCATTCCGCCGGCGCCGTGCCGGTGGACCTCGACGGCTGCGGCGTGGACCTGGCGGTCGGGTGCACCTACAAGTACCTCAACGCCGGCCCCGGTGCGCCGGCGTTCCTTTTCGTGCGCAACGACCTGCAGGGGCAACTGCACCAGCCGGTGCAGGGCTGGTTCGGTCAGCGGGACCAGTTCACGATGGGTCCGGCCTACGACCCGGTCCCCGGCATCGGCCGGTTCATGACCGGTACGCCCGACATCATCGGGACCGCTGCCGTCGCCGAAGGCGTCAGCCTGCTGGCCGAGGCGGGGATCGGGGCGCTGCGGGATAAGGGCGTGCGGCTCACCGACTACCTGATCAGCCTGTCGGACGCCTGGCTGGCCCCGCTCGGCTTCAGCATCGCCTCGCCGCGCGACGCCGCGCGCCGTGGCTCGCACGTGTGCCTGCACCACCCAGAAGCAGCCCGGCTCGGTGACGCGCTGATCGAGGCCGGGGTGATCGGCGATTACCGGACCCCGGACCGGCTGCGGCTGGGCCCGGCGCCGATCACCAGCCGTTTTACCGATGTCTGGGATGCCGTCGACACCATCCGCCGCATCGCCCGCGGCGACGACGTGACCCGGCAGCGCGGCAGGTCCGGGTGGACGGCCATCGCGCCCGGCGAGGGCGGGGCATCGGGCACCCGCACCGGGATACCGGATGACCCCGGTGACGGGGACGGCGCGTGGGACGGCGCCGGCGGCGCCAGGCCGGAGCGGGTGCCGTCGTGCTCGTTCTGTGGCCAGGTGCCCGGCCACGGCCAGAAGATCATGGCCGGCCCGGGCGCCCACATCTGCGACGAGTGCGTCGCGGCGGCCGCGTCGCTGCTCACCACGGCCGGCCAGGCCACGATCTCGGCGGCCGCCGCGACCGCCAGCATCGTCAAGCTGGATTCCCACGCCACCGGGCAGCGGTGCAGCTTCTGCGGCAAGCCCTTCTACCGGGTCGCCGGGCTCGCGGCCGTCGGCGACGCGCGGATCTGCGTTGAGTGTCTCGAAATGTGCCAGGAGGTCTTCGCGGAGGAGCCGGCCTGAGGCCGGCTGCTCCCGGCGGCTACTCCCACTCGATGGTGGCCGGCGGCTTGCTCGTTATGTCGATGACGACCCGGTTGATCTGGGGCACCTCGTTGGTGATCCGGGTGGAGATCGTGGCCAGCAGCGGGTCTGGCAGCCGTGCCCAGTCGGCGGTCATCGCGTCCTCGCTGGTCACGGGCCGCAGTACCACCGGGTGCCCATAGGTGCGGAGGTCCCCCTGCACCCCGACCGAGCGGACGTCGGCCAGCAGCACCACCGGGCACTGCCAGATGTCGAGATCGAGGCCCGCGCGGGACAACTCCTCCCGGACGATGGCGTCGGCCTCGCGCAGGACCTGGAGCCGCTCCCGGGTGATCTCACCGATGATGCGGATGCCAAGGCCCGGCCCGGGGAACGGCTGGCGCCAGACGATCTCCGGCGGCAGGCCCAGCTCCTGGCCGATCCGGCGCACCTCGTCCTTGAACAGGTCACGCAGCGGTTCGACCAGCTTGAAGCCGAGGTCCGCCGGCAGTCCCCCGACGTTGTGATGGGATTTGATGCTGGCGGTGCCGGTGCCGCCGCCGGACTCCACCACATCCGGGTACAGCGTGCCCTGCACCAGGAAGCCCACGGCCTCGCCGTGAGCGCCTGCCTCGGCGGCGATGTCGCGGGTGGCGCGCTCGAACGCGCGGATGAACTCCCGCCCGATGATCTTGCGTTTCTCTTCCGGCTCGACCACGCCCGCCAGTGCCGTCAGGAACGTGCCCGCCGCGGCCACCGTGTGCAGATCGACCCCCGTCGCCGCGACGAAGTCCTTTTCGACCTGCTCAGCCTCGCCCTTGCGCAGCAGCCCGTGGTCAACGAAGACACAGGTCAGACGCGACCCGATGGCGCGCTGCACCAGCGCGGCGGCCACCGCGGAGTCGACACCACCCGACAGCCCGCAGATGGCCCTGCCCTCGCCGATCTGTTCGCCGATCCGGGCGACCTGCTCGTCGATGATGTTCTGCATGGTCCAGTCCTGCCGGCATCCCGCGGCCGTGAGGAACCGCCGCAGTATCTCCGTGCCGTGCTCGGTGTGCAGCACCTCGGGATGGAACTGGACGCCATAAAGCCCCCGGCCAGGGGCCTCCACCGCCGCCACCGGCGTCGCCGCCGTGCGGGCGATGACGGTGAATCCCGGCGGTGCCACCGTGCAGGTGTCCCCGTGCGACATCCAGGCCTGCTGGCGCCGGGGCAGGCCGGACAGCAGCGTTCCCCCCGGAGGGGAGACCGGGTCCTCCTGCCCGCCGCCGGCCGTCCCCGGCGACGGCAGTAGCTCCAGCGAGGTCGCGCCGTACTCGCCCGCCCCGGTGTGCGCCACCGACCCACCAAGCCCGGCCACCATCAGCTGGAAGCCGTAACAGATCCCGAGCACCGGCACCCCGGCGTCCAGCAGGCCGGCCGGCGCGGGAGGCGCACCTTCGGCATACACCGAGGCGGGGCCGCCGGACAGGATGACCGCCGCGGGCCTGCGGGCCAGGATCTGTTCCGCGGGCATCGTATGCGGCACGATCTCCGAGTACACGTGGCACTCGCGGACCCGCCGGGCGATCAGCTGCGCGTATTGTGCACCGAAGTCCACCACCAGCACGGTGTCGGAATCACCAGCGTGCACCACGTCGCCTTCCCGCGTTTCACACACCCGCCCTCAAACGGGGGCCCACGACCTGCAGTCTAGGGGTGCCCGGGCCGGGACGGGGCTAGCGGCGCCGCTCGCCCGGCGACGGGCTTGGGGCCCTCTCGCCCGGCGGCGGGGCGGCCGCGTTCTCGTCCAGCGGCGGGGCAGCGGTGTTCTCGTCCGGCGCCGGGCCGGCCGCCCTCTCGTCTGCGGCCGGACCGGCAGCCTTCTCGTCCTGCACCGGGCCGCCGGTGCCGACCTCGCCTACCCGGACCCGGGCGATGCGCCGGCCGTCCAGCTTGGTCACGGTGAGCCGGTGCCCGTTGACCTCGACCTCGGCGCCGACCCCTGGCAGTTCCCCCAGCATTGCGAGCACGTAACCGGCGACCGTCTCGTAGGGGCCCTCGGGCAGGCTCACGCCCGTCTGCTCGGCGAACTCGTCCAGGTTCACAAGCCCGTCCACCTCGACCTGGCCGCCGCGCAGCCGCGTCGGGCCCTGCTCGACGTCGTACTCGTCCTGAATCTCGCCGATCAGCTCCTCGACCAGATCCTCCAGGGTCACGATGCCGGCGGTTCCACCGAACTCGTCCACCACGATCGCCATGTGCGCCCGGTCCCGCCGCATCTCCGAGAGGGCGGACAGCACCTGCTTGCTGATCGGCAGCCGCTTGATCGGACGGGTCAGCTCCCCCACCGGCACCGGCCGCCCGGCCAGATCGGGGTCCAGAAGGTCACGCACGTGGAAGAAGCCGATGACGTTGTCGTAGGACTCCTGGTAGACGGGGAAGCGCGAGTACGGCGCGGCGGCCGCGATCTTGGCGGCGCGGTCGAGCGGCGTGGAGGCCGCGATGAACTCCACCTCGGTGCGCGGCACCAGCACCTCGCGCAGCTGCCGTTTCCCCGCGTCGAACACCTCGCGGACGATGTGCCGTTCGTCGGCGCTGAGCGCCTGGTTCCCGGCGACCAGATCGCGGAGCTCCTCCTCGGTCATCACCCCGCGGCCGGCGGCTGGGTCCCCGCCGAGCAGGCGCACCACCAGGTTGGTCGAGCGCGACAACAGCCAGACCAGCGGCCGGGCGAGCACCGAGATGCGGTCCAGCACGGGCGCCGCGATCAGCGACAGCGACTCGGGGCGCTGCAGCGCCAGCCGCTTGGGGGCAAGCTCGCCCAGCACCAGGGTGAAGAACGAGATCACGCCCGTCACCACGATCAGCGAGATCGTGGACGCCCACCCGGTGGAGACGTTGTGGGCGATCAGCGCCGATTTGAGGGCGTCGGCCAGGGTGGCGGCGCCGAACGCGCCCGAGAGCAGGGTGGCCACGGTGACGCCGATCTGGACCGAGGACAGGAACCTGTTGGGATCTTGCGCGAGCCTCGCCGCTCGCTGGCCGCGCCTGCCCCGGTGCCGGAGCCTGCGCACCTGGCCCTCGCGCAGCGAGACCAGGGCCATCTCCGCCCCGGCGAAGAACCCGCCGACGAGCACAATGGCCAGCACGACAATGATGTCCAAGACGACCCGGTTCACGGCTCGATCTCTGACCTCCGCATCCGCCAGGGCCGGGGCGGCTTCCCTGCAGACCCGCCAGCCGCGTGCCGTGGCCGCCGCCACAGTGGGTGGGTCTGCACAGTCTAAGAGGCCCGGCAAGGGGGTGGCGGGGGGAGCGGAGGGACACGCGGGGCGCCAGCGGCACGCGGTCCTGCTGGGACCCCTCCGGCGACCGGCGCGGACGCGCGCCGGCTGGAGATCGGCCCGGCATGCCCTAACGTATGTGTTTCGTGGGGCAGCCCTTCTGGAAGAGCAGCGGCAGACTCGCCGACGGGCGGGAGATCATCTACTTCGATGAGTCGCCGGGCCTTGGCCGGGCCAGCGTGCCGGACCGGCGGCCGCTCACAAAGATCCCAGCGGCGGACCCCGGCTCGGTGGACTGGGCGGACGGCGCCAACCCGCCGCCGGCCGGTCTTCGCTGGGACGCGCTGGCCGGGGAGTGGGTGATCATCGCAGCCCAGCGCCAGGACCGGACGTTCCTGCCGCCCCCGGGCGAGTGCCCGCTGGACGCGTCGCGTCCCGGAAAGCTGACCGAGATCCCGGCGCCCGACTACGACGTGGTCGTGTTCGAGAACAGGTTCCCGTCGCTGCGCGGGCTGCCCCCCAGCCCGGCAGGGCAGTCGGCACCCGCCGGCCGGCAGCCGGAGACGGCGTCTTCGCAGCCAGCCGGGCCTCCCGAGACGGGTGGCGTACCGGGGCGCCCTCCCACCGGACGCTGCGAAGTGGTCTGCTTCACCTCCGACCACGAGGCCTCTTTCGCGAGCCTGTCTCCCCGGCGGGTCCGGACCGTGCTGGAGGCGTGGGCGGACCGCACCACGGTCCTTTCGGCCACGCCCGGGATCGAGCAGGTCTACTGCTTCGAGAACCGTGGCGAGGAGATCGGCGTCACGCTCCACCACCCACACGGGCAGATCTACGGCTTCCCCTTCGTGACCCCACGCACGGCCCGCATGCTCGACCAGGTGAGGACGCATGCCGCGGCCGGGCACGGCAACCTGTTCGACGTCATGGTGGCGGGTGAGGTAGCCGCGGGCACCCGGATCGTCGCCCGGAACGAGCACTGGACGGCTTTCGTGCAGGCCGCCGCGCGCTGGCCGTACGAGATCATGCTGTTCCCGGTGCGGCGGGTCCCGAGCATCCCGGCACTCGACGAGGCGGCGCGCGCAGCGTTCTGCGAGATCTACCCGGAGCTGCTGCGGCGGTTTGACGCGCTGTTCGGAATGCCGCTGCCCTACATCGCGGCCTGGCACCAGGCGCCGGCCGGCGACGAGTTCGCCCGCCGCGAATTCGGGCTCCACCTGCAGGTGATGTCCATCCGGCGGGCACCGGGCAAGCTCAAGTACCTCGCCGGGACGGAATCGGGAATGGGAGTCTGGATCAACGACATCACACCCGAAGAGGCCGCTCTCAGGCTCAGGGAGGCCCGATGAGGCTACTCGTCACCGGCGGCGCCGGCTACATCGGCAGCGTGGCCGCCTCCCTGCTCGCGGACGCGGGGCACGAGGTGGTCGTGCTCGACGACCTCTCCACCGGCCACGCGGACGCCGTGCCCGCCGCGGCCACCTTCGTCCGGGGGAGCGTCCGCGATGACGCGCAGGCGATCCTTGCGGCGGGCGCGGACGCGGTCCTGCACTTCGCCGCCAAGTCGCTGGTGGCCGAGTCGGTGGCGGACCCCGCGCTGTACTGGCAGCACAATCTCGGCGGAACGCTCGCCCTGCTGGAGGCCATGCGGGTCACGGGGACCACGCGGATCGTCTTCTCCTCCACCGCGGCGGTGTACGGGGAACCGGAACGCATACCGATCGACGAGACCGCTCCGACCAGGCCCGACAGCCCCTACGGCGCGTCCAAGCTCGCCGTCGACACGGCACTGGCCGAGCACGCCCGGATGCACGGGATCGGCGCCGTCAGCCTGCGGTACTTCAACGTGGCCGGAGCTCACGCCGGCCCGGACGGCACGTGGCTCGGCGAGCGGCACCACCCCGAAACCCACCTCATCCCGAGCGTTCTCAACGTGGCCCTCCAGGACGGCGGCCCGCGCACACCCGTGCCGATCTACGGCGATGACTACCCGACGCCGGACGGGAGCTGCGTCCGCGACTACATCCACGTGACCGATCTGGGCCGCGCCCACCTGCTGGCCCTGGACGCCTGCACCCCCGGCCAGCACCGGATCTACAACCTCGGCAGCGGCAGCGGATACTCCAACCTCGAGGTGCTCCAGACATGCCGGGAGGTGACCGGCCAGGAGATCCCCTCCCGCATCGCCCCCCGGCGCGAGGGCGATCCGGCGGTGCTCATCGCCTCCTCCGAGCGCTTTCATGCCGAACGTAACTGGCGGCCCGAAGCCGGCCTCGCGGCGATGATCACGGATGCGTGGGAGTTCGCGCTGGGGCAGCCCCGGTGAGCGATGCGTCCGCCGGGCCGGCGGAACGCTGGTTCGGTGACTGCTTCGGCGGGCGGCCCGAGGGCGTGTGGCGGGCGCCGGGCCGGGCCAACCTCATCGGCGAGCACACCGACTACAACCAGGGATGGGTGCTTCCGTTCGCCCTGCACCCCGGGGTGACGGTCGCGGCCAGCCGGCGCGACGACGGCATGCTGGTGATCTGCTCGCGCCAGGCTCCCGGCGACCCGGCCGAACTGCGGGTCGCCGCCCTGGCGCCCGGCGTCCTCACCGGCTGGGCGGCCTACCCGGCCGGGGTGGCCTGGGCGCTTCGCGAGGCCGGCTGCCGGCTGGCGGGCGGCGCCAGCCTGGCCGTGGACTCAGACCTGCCGCAGGGCGCCGGGCTGTCGTCCTCGGCGGCGCTGGAGTGCGCCACGGCCCTGGCGCTGACCGGGCTGTACGGGCTTGACGTGCCCCGGCCGGAGCTGGCCGCTCTGGCGTGCCGCGCCGAGAACGACTTCGTGGGTGTGCCCAGCGGGATCATGGACCAGTCCGCGTCCCTGCTCTGCGAGGCCGGTCACGCCCTCCTGCTGGACTGCCGCAGCCTCCAGACCGCCGACGTGCCGCTCGACCCGGCCGGGGCGGGACTGGCGCTGGTCCTCATCGATACCGGTGCGCGGCACACCCTGGGCGACGGCAGGTACGCCGAACGGCGCCGCGAATGTGACCGGGCGGCCGCCCAGCTGGGAGTGGCATCGCTGCGGGACGTCACCAGCCTCGCCGCGGTCGCCGACCTGGCCGACCCGGTCCTGCGCCGCCGTGCCCGCCACGTGGTCACCGAGAACATGCGAGTGAGCGAGACGGTGGCGCTGCTCACCGGCGGCGACATGGCGGGCGTCGGCGCCGTGCTGCATGCGTCGCATGTCTCGCTCCGGGACGACTTCGAGGTCTCCTGGCCGGAGGCCGACGTGGCGGTGGACGCCGCCGCGGCCGCGGGAGCGCCGGGCGCACGGATGATGGGAGGCGGCTTCGGCGGGTCGGCTCTCGCGCTGGTGCCCGAGGGGCAGCGGGCGGTGAGCGCCGCCATCACGGCGGAATATGCGCGCCGCGGCTGGCCGCCCCCCGCGTTCCTTGAGGCCATACCCTCGGCGGGCGCGCTTCGGCTCCGATGAGAAGGGTGGCGCACCCCGGCCGGCGCGTACCGCTCGCGGGTGAGGGAAAGGTGACGGACACCCGGCTGGCGCGCCCCGTGTGCGCTGGGGGAAGGTGACCGCAACGGAACGCCCACCCGGGGGGCACCGCGTCCTCGCGTGACGAGGGGCGAGAACACAGGAAGAGGTTGACCATGGCCGTGCGTGACGACGCCGAGGCGATCGCCCCCGAACTGGTGCGGCTGCGCCGCGCCATCCATCGCGAGCCCGAGATCGGGCTCCATCTGCCCGCCACCCAGCGCAAGGTCCTCGGTGCGCTGGCGGGGCTGCCCCTGGAAATCAGCCTGGGGGCGGCGCTCAGCTCGGTCACCGCCGTGCTGCGCGGTGCGGGCGCCGATGGCGGTCCAGTGGTGCTGCTGCGCGGCGACATGGACGCGCTGCCCGTGGCGGAGCGGAGCGGTCTGGACTTCGCCTCGCAGACCGAGGGCGTCATGCACGCCTGCGGCCACGACCTGCATACCGCCATGCTGGCCGGGGCCGCCCGGCTGCTGGCGGCGCGCCAGGATGAACTGCCCGGCACGGTCGTGTTCATGTTCCAGCCGGGGGAGGAAGGTCACGCGGGCGCCCGCCTGATGATCTCCGAAGGCGTTCTCGACGCCGCGGGACAGCGGCCCGTCGCCGCCTACGCGCTGCACGTCGCGTCGTCCGAGTGGCCCGCCCGGGTCTGCAGCACCCGCCCGGGCCCGATGCTCGCCGCGGCGGAGATCCTGGAGGTCACCGTCCAGGGTCACGGCGGTCACGGCTCCCAGCCGCATCTCGCCGCCGACCCGATCCCGGTCGCCTGCGAGATGGTGACCGCGCTCCAGACGCTGGTGACACGCAAGTTCGACGTGTTCGACCCGGTCGTCATCACCGTCGGCAGCTTCCACGCCGGTACCACGGACAACGTGATCCCCGACGAGGCCAGGTTCCTGGCGACCGTGCGCACGTTCTCCGCGGACGCCCGCGACCGGCTCCGGGCATCGGCTCTCGCGCTGCTCGGCGGGATCGCCGGCGCGCACGGGGTCACCGTCAGCGCCGGCTTCCATGACGGCTACCCCGTGACGGTCAACGACGACGCGGAGACGCAGTTCGCGGCGCGGGTCGCCGCGGGACTGCTCGGCGAGGAACTGTGCGTCGCCCAGCCCAGCCCGCTGACCGGGGCGGAGGACTTCTCCTTCGTGCTGGAGCAGGTGCCGGGCGCCTACCTCATGCTGGGTGCCTGCCCGCCCGGCGCGGACCCGGCCACCGCGCCGAACAACCACGCCGCCGACGCCGTCTTCGACGACTCGGTCCTGGGCATCGGCGCGGCGCTCTACGCCGAGCTTGCGCTTCAGCGCCTGGCCTCTGCCGCCAGCCAGACGGGCTGAGCCTCACGGCGGAAACGCCGCCCGTGAGGCTGTCCCGTAGACCCCGCAGGCCGGTGCCGTCGCGACAAGGCCTTTGTCGCGGCGTGACGCTGGCCATTTATCGTTGCAGCGTGGCCGATCTCGATCGAAGCACAGGGGAGAGGCGGCGATTCCCGGCACTCGACCCGGAGCCGCCGCCTCTGCCCTGGTGGCGGCGGCTGGCGATTCCCGCCGCGGCCCTCGTGCTCGCCGGGGCGGTCGTGGCCGCCGTGCAGTTCTGGCCCTTCCACGCGGGCGGCGGGCGGCCGACCGCGACCACGAAAGCGTCTGCTGGTGCAGCGGCCGGGGCCGGTGGCCGGATCGTGACTGTGACGCCGACGGGAGTCCTCGCGCTGTCGGATCCGGACGGCACGCACATGACGCGGGTGCCCGGACTGGGGAACGTCGGCACGATGGTCAGCGCCTCGTCCGGCAACCGCTATCTGTCCCTGATCAACGGCCAGCTGGTCGCCGTGAGGCCAGGGCGGACGCTGGCCGTGCACCCCGCCAAGGTGCCGCTGAGCAGCAATACGACCGTCGCCTGGCCCCAGCCCTTCGCTGACCACGCGCGCGCGCTGGTGATGCTGCTGGACTATGGGGCCCCGGCGGGGGCCAGCCACCCGATCGTGGTGGTCTCGCTGGCGACCGGCCGCCAGGTCTCACTGGGGGAAGGGGCACAGGTCGCCGGTGATCCGCAGGCGCGCGGGGTGTTCGTGTCTGTGCAGGCGCCGCCGCGGCCGTCGGACGCGGTGGCCCAGGCCGATCCCGACTCCAGCGTCATGGTGCGCGACGCGGGACGGCGCCCGGTGATCCTCGTCACCGCCGCTGACCTCAATCGCTACCTCGGCGAGGCAGCGAACGTCCCGGTCTCGCTGGCGGCGTATCCAGCGCCGTCGGGATCCCAGGTAGCGGTTGTCGTGCGGCCGACGACCAGGAACACGGCCGTGGGCATCGTGGTGCTGAGCCGGGCAGGCCGGCCGCTCGGCACGGTCAGGGCCTCCCTAGCGGCGCGGAGCGCGCCGGTCTGGTCGCCTTCCGGCAGGTCGCTGGCGTATCTGACCGTCGGCACTCAAGGACCGACGCTGGTGATCCGGACCCTCGGCGGGCGCGCGGTCGCGCGCCGGCTCCCCCCCGTGGCAGGAACCTACAGCGCATGCGTCTGGTCGCCGGACGAAGAATCGGTGCTGTGCGGCGGCACCAACGGCGAAGGCTGGGCCGTGGCCCACGCGCACAGCGGCCACACGGTGGCCGTGCCCGGGAGCGGCACCCCCATCGCCTGGCTGCCGTAGTGGACCGCCACCCGGCTCACGGCGTTCGGCGCGCATCGCCGCGCCGCCTCGGGCCTGATTCGCGCACCCAACGGTAACCACCGGCTGGGAATCGTGATCGCGCCTGCGTCTAATCGTGATCCGACATGCGTTGAGCCGCGCGTGTGGGCTGCATAGTGTTCTGCTCATGACCGGCTCGCCGGGGCCGTTTCCAGCACCCCGCCCCAGACCGGCGGTGCGCCGTTCCGGCCGCGCAGCAGCGCCGGGGCTCGCGGAAATCTGATGGTGCGCCTGGTGACCTGGCTGCGCGGGCTGGCGCAGCGTCGCGGCATCACCTTGCTGATCCTGGCCGTGGCACTGGTGGCGACCGCTGCCGCCGCCGCGGGGCCCATCTACTACCAGGCCTCACGGACTTCGATCCTGCGTGATGTGATCGGCACGACGTCGGTCGCCGGCCGCGGCTACGAAGCTAACGAAACGGGCGCGGTACCTGGCCTCCTTGGCCAGCTCACCCCGATCGTGCAAGGCCAGCTGGCCAGCAGCCTGGGCGGGCTGGCCAACAGGGGACTGTTCCTGCCGCCGGTCTCTTCGGTCGAGACTGCCGTGGCATTCCCGCAGTACAACACCTCGATTCCGCTGGTCTGGCGCAGCAGCGTCTGCGCGCACCTGCGAATCCGGGGCAGTTGTCCCGCCGCCCCGGGACAGGTCATGGTCAGCAGCCGGACCGCGCAGGTGACCGGCTGGCACCCCGGCCAGCTGCTGCGCTTCCCAGGATGGGGACCCTTCACCATCACCGGGATCTACCGCCTGCCAACCGCCGGCCGGGACTACTGGTTCGGCCGCGATTCGATGTACTTCCCGGTCACCACGCCCATCGACGCGTTGTTCACTCCGCGCGCCACCCTGGAGCAGGGCCCCGCCCAGCAGCAAGGGACCGCCGTGGTGGACAACACGCTCGACCCGGCCCGGCTGAGCGGCGATGAGGTGCAGCCACTGCGAGCGGCCATGACAGCGTTCGGCGCCAGCCCGGCGCTGGCCGACCAGCAGGTGCTGGTCGGCACGGCCCTCCCGGCCACGCTGGCGACGGTCGAGTCCAGCTGGCGCTCCCTGGCGGTGCCGGTCGCGCTGATCACGGCACAGCTGCTGGTTCTGTGCCTGCTGCTGCTGTTCCTCGCGGTCACCGACGCGATCGAGGCACGCGGCCCCGAGATCGCGCTCGCCAAGCTGCGCGGGCAGGGGGCCTGGCGGACGGTGGCGTTCGGGATGTCCGAGCCGGTCCTGCTCCTCGCCCTGGCGCTGCCGATAGGCATCCTCGCCGGATGGGCCGCGACCGCGGCACTCAGCCGGGTGCTGCTGCGCCCGGGCACCCCGGTGGCACTCCCGCCGTCGGCGTGGGCCGCCGCCGCGGCGGCGGCCGTAGGCGGACTGTGCGCTGCCGCTCTGGCTGCGCGACGGACGCTCCGCCGGCCCGTGCTGGAGGAGTGGCGGCGATCCGGCCGGCGGGTCACCGACCGGAGCTGGGTGACGGATGCGATCCTGGCGACCGCCGCGGTGGCGGGGCTGCTGGAGCTGGCGGTCACCGGCCAGATCGGCTCGGTGCGGCACGGTGCGCTCGTCCTGCTGGTCCCGGGGCTGCTCGGGCTGGCGATCGCGGTCGTCGCCTCGCGGCTGCTGCCGCTCGCGTGCCGGGCCGCTTTCTCGCGGACCGGGACAGGCGGCGGCATCGGAGCGTTCCTCGCGATTCGTCATGTGGCCCGGCGGCCGGGCGGAGTGCGGACAACGATCGTGCTCGCGACGGCCTTCGCGCTGGCCACGTTCGCGGTCGCCGCCTGGTCGGTGGGCCGCGACAACGAGCGCCTGGTGGCGGCCACCCAGGTCGGCGCTCCTGCCGTGCTCACGGTCGGCGTCCCAGCCGGAAAGGATCTCGGTACGGTCGTCGCCCGGGCCGACCCCAGCGGGCGCATGGCGGCCGCCGTGGACCGGTACACCAGCTTTTCCAGCGGCACCGCCGGGCTGACCGTGATGGGCGTGGACCCGCAGCGATTCGCCCGCGTTGCGGCATGGCGGCCCGGCTTCACCGCTGAGCCCATGACGGCCCTGGCGGGCAAGCTGGCCCCGCGCGCGCCGGCACCGGTCATCCTCACCGGTGATGCCGTCCGCATCACCGCGCATGTCCACGCGCTGTCCCCGCCCGGCTCGGTGATCTCGGCGGATGTCACGACCGGTGCCTCACCGGTCAGCTTCGGAGCGCTCCCCCGGCGGGGCACGGTGACGCTGACCGGGCAGCTTATCGGCTGCCCGTGCGTGCTGCAGGACCTCGACCTCAGCCGATCGAGCCGGGACCTGCTGGCACCGGTGAGCGGCTCGGTCACGATCTCAAGGCTCGAGGTCCACCTCCATTCCGGATGGGTACCCGTGGGGCAGGGCAAGGCGCTCGCGGATGCCCGGAGGTGGCGTCCGGGCCACGCCGACCACCCGCCGGACCGGGTTCGGGCGATCCCTGCCGGGCTGGACTGGCAGTTCAACACGCGGCCGCACCAGGATGCGATCCTGACGTCGGTCAACCGGCCCTACCCGCTGCCGGCCGTGGTCTCGGCCACGATGCTGAACAAGGGCCAGACGCTTGCCACCGGAGTGGGGCTTGACGGCAGCCCGCTGCAGCTGCGAGCGGTCAGCGCCGCTGCGGCCGTGCCCGGCGCACCGCGACAGGGGGTGATCGTCGACCGCCGTTACGCCGAGCTGGCCGCGGGGGAAGACTTTCCCGCCGCCTCCCAGCAAGTCTGGGTCGCGGACGGTGACCAGGGGATCATCGAGCACCGCCTGCGAGCGGCGGGCGTGCACGTGCTGTCGGTCCACAGCGCCGCGGCCGTCGCCGCCGTGTTCGCCCGGCAGGGCCCGGCGCTGGCGAGCGTGCTCTTCCTGGCGGACGCGGCGGCGGCCGCGCTGCTGGCGGCCGGCGCCGCCGTCCTCGGCCTGTACCTGTCGGCAAGGAGGCGCCGTTACGAGTACGCAGCGCTGACGGCATCGGGCGTGCGGCGCGGCACGCTGCGGCGCGCCGTGCTCGCCGAGCTGGCTCTGGTCCTCGGCTTCGGAACCGTCGTCGGCGTCGGCGCCGGCCTGATCGCGGCCGTGATGGCGCTGCGCAGCGTCCCCGAGTTCGTTAACGCACCGGCGGCGCCCCCGCTGTCGTATACCCCGTCTCCCGTCCCGCTGGCGCTGCTGCTCGGCACCGCGGCCGGGCTGCTCATCGTCGCCTCGGTCGCGGCGAGCGCCATGCTGATCCGCGGGATCAACCTCGACCAGCTGCGGGAAACGCCGACATGACCGCGACGGTGGTGCGCTGCGAGGGACTCGTGCAGGTGTACGGCACACCCGGCCAGGAGGTGACCGCTCTGCGCGGTGTCGACCTGACCGTCGGTGCCGCCGACACCATCGCCTTGCTCGGCCCGTCGGGTTCCGGGAAATCCACCCTGCTGTGGCTGCTCGCGGGCCTGCTGCAGCCCACGGCAGGCGTCGCCGAGGTCTGCGGCCGGCGGCTCAGCGACCTGACCCCCAGATCAGCCGCGGAGATGCGGCTGCGCGAGGTCGGCGTCGTTATGCAAAATCCGGGGCGTAACCTCCTGCACAATGAGACCGCCGCGGGCAACGTGATGTACGCCCAGCGCCCGACCCGCCGCTCCCGGGCCGTCAAACGCCGCCGAACCGCCGACCTGCTCGACGCGGTCGGCCTGGCCAAGGTCGCGCGCCGGGCGGCCGGCCGACTGTCCGGCGGTGAGCAGCAGCGGCTCGCCGTCGCCGTCGCCCTGGCCAACGGGCCGCAACTGCTGCTGGCGGACGAGCCGACCAGCCAGCTCGACCACCGATCCGCCGCGGCCGTCATCGAGCTGGTCCAGGCCGCCAACCAGGACCTGGGCACCACCGTCATCGTGGTGACCCACGACCCGGCCGTCGGCACCGCCTTCGGCCGCACCGTGACGATCCGCGACGGCAGGGTCGGCGCCGAGGGGCACGCCGGAGAGGACTACCTGGTCGTCTCCCGCGACGGCTCCGTCCAGCTGCCCAACGAGGTGCTGGAGGCTGCTCTGCCACCGGGGTCACTGGCGCGGGCGGTTCCCACAGCCGACGGCGTACAGCTGCACCGGGTCGACAGGGAGGGCAGCTGACATGCTCCAGGCACGCGGCCTGAGATACGTGCGGGACGGCCAGCTGATCTTGTCTGACGTCGATCTGACGGTCGCCGCGGGCGAGAGCCTTGCCGTCACCGGCCCGTCCGGATCGGGCAAGACGAGCCTGCTGGCGCTCCTCTCCGGTCTCACGCGCGCCACCGCGGGGGAGGTCTACATCGACGGAACGCTCTTGACCGGACTCGCCGGGCCCGCGGCCGGGGTCGCCCTCATTCTCCAGGGTTACGGGCTCGTCTCGCTGCTGACCGCCGCCGAGAACATTCAGGTGGCGCTCCGCGCCGCCGGCGTCCCCGCACCGGCCGCGCCGCCAGCGTCCCGCCGCGCCCTGGCGCAGCTCGGGCTTGAGGCTCACGCGGACCAGCTCGTCGAGGAGCTTTCCGGCGGACAGCAACAGCGCGTCGCCGTGGCCCGGGCGCTCGCGATCCAGCCCCGGCTGGTCATCGCCGACGAACCCACCGCGGAACTCGACCCGGCCGCGCGGGCCTTCGTGCTGGCCCACATATTCGGCGTGGTGACCGAGGGCGGATCCCTCGTGCTGGCGACACACGACCCAGAGGTCGCCGAACGATGCGACCGGACCCTCGACCTGCGCGAGGCGGTGAGCGAAGCGACGTCCGCCTGATGCGCGCCGGGCTCGTCAGAGGGTGGCCACGTCGGCCTGCTTGGCCCGCACCGCCTCCGCCGCGGCCCGCAGCGCCGCCAGTTCCTGCTCGGTGAGATCCCGTTCCACGATCCTGCGCACGCCCGACGCGCCGATCTCCGCCTCGACCCCCAGGTAGACGCCGGAGATGCCGTACTGGCCGTCCACCCAGGCACAGACCGGCAGGCTGACACCGGCGTCCTCGGCGACCGCACGGGCCATCAGCGCCGCGGCGGCGGACGGGGCGTAGTAGGCCGACCCCGTCTTGAGCAGCGCGACGATCTCTGCGCCCCCCTGCCGGGTCCGCTCGACGAGCGCATCGATGTCGGATTGCGCCATGAGGCTGGTGAGCGGCGTGCCGTCGACGGTGCAGGCCGACGGGACCGGCACCATCGTGTCGCCGTGCGAGCCCAGGGTGAGCGTCCGTACCGACGACACCGGCACGGACAGGCGCTCGGCGACGAAATAGCTGAACCGGGCGGTGTCCAGCAGGCCGGCCTGGCCCATGACCCGGTGCGGGGGGAAGCCAGAGACGTTGGCGGCGAGGGCGGTCATCTCGTCCAGCGGGTTGGAGACCACGATGAGGACCGCTTCCGGCGCGTGCTTGACCACGTTCTCCACCACGTTACGGACGATCTTCGCGTTGACCTCGATCAGGTCCATGCGGCTCATGCCTGGTTTGCGCGCGAGCCCGGCCGTGATGATGACGATCGCCGACCCTGCGATCGCCTCGTATCCCTCGCCGCCGGGGCCGGTGGTCTGCCCGGTCACCTTGGTTTCGAATTCCTCGATCGGCCGCGACTGGTTCATGTCCAGCGCGAGGCCTTCCGGCTTGCCGTCGATGATGTCGGTGAGGACGACCTCGTCGAAGATGTCGTACTCGGCAAGCCGCTGCGCTGTGGTCGAGCCGTAGAACCCGGCCCCGACGACGGTCACCTTTCCCTTACGGGCCATCTCCGGTGCTCTCCTTCGGTATGAGTCTGCCAGTCACCGCGCATGCCTGGTCAGGCGGCAGTCGCCGCCCGGAGGTTGTCGTCGAGCACGGCCAGGAACTCCTCGGTGGTGAGGAACGGGGTGTTGGCGCCGACCAGCAGCGCCAGGTCCTTGGTCATCTTCCCGCCTTCCACCGTCTGGATGCACACCTTCTCCAGCGTCTCGGCGAACGCGGTGACCTCCGGGGTGCCGTCGAGCTTCCCGCGGTGGGCGAGGCCGCGGGTCCAGGCGAAGATGGAGGCGATCGGGTTTGTCGACGTGGCCTCGCCCTGCTGGTGCAGGCGGTAGTGGCGGGTGACGGTTCCGTGTGCCGCCTCGGCTTCCACCGTGCGGCCGTCCGGCGTCATCAGAACGCTGGTCATCAGGCCCAGCGAGCCGAACCCCTGCGCCACGACGTCGGACTCCACGTCCCCGTCGTAGTTCTTGCACGCCCACACCAGGCCGCCCTCACCCTTGAGCACCTGCGCGACCATGTCGTCGATGAGGCGGTGGTCGTAGGTGATACCGGTGGCCTCGAACTCGGACTTGAACTCGGACTCGAAGATCTCCTCGAACAGGTCCTTGAAGCGCCCGTCGTAGGCCTTGAGGATGGTGTTCTTCGTGGACAGGTGGAGCGGGAGGCGACGGTTGAGCGCATAGCGCATCGTGGCCCGGGCGAAGTCGCGGATCGAGTCGTCGAAGTTGTACATGCCCATCGCCACGCCGCCGCCGGGGAAGGTGGCCACCTCAAGCTCGAAGCCCGGGGCCCGGGTTCCCTCGTACGGCTCATACGAGATCAGCACCCGGCCGGGGCCGGGGACCACGAAATCCGTCGCGCGGTACTGGTCGCCGTGCGCGTGGCGGCCGATGATGATCGGCTTGACCCAGCCGGGCACGAACCGCGGGACGCTGGACACCACGATGGGCTCGCGGAACACCACCCCGCCGAGGATGTTGCGAATCGTGCCGTTCGGTGACCGCCACATCTTCTTGAGCCCGAACTCGGCGACCCTGGCCTCATCCGGGGTGATCGTGGCGCACTTGACCCCCACGCCGTAACGCTTGACCGCGTTCGCCGCGTCCACGGTGATCTGGTCATCTGTCGCGTCACGGCTGGTGATGGACAGGTCGTAGTATTTCAGGTCGATATCCAGGTAGGGCAAGATCAACTTGTCCTTGATGAAGTGCCAGATGATCCGCGTCATCTCGTCGCCGTCGATCTCGACGACGGGATTGGCTACTTTGATCTTGGGCATGCCGCTGACTCCCTCTCCATTACGCCTCAGTCTGCTCCCTCGGGGTGCCATCCAACCGTTGACCGGCGGGGCGCCGGTGGGAGGCCCCGGTCACGACTGCGGCAGCACCAGGCCAACGACCAGCAAGCCGACGCCTAGGGCCGCCAGCGACACCACGTCCACGAGGCGCCGCCGGGAAGCGAGCATGCCAGCCCGCGCTTCCGGCAACGCCGTCCTGGCGAGCGCGCCGATGAACATCGCGGCCGCCAATGCCAACGTACCTTCTTTGGCGCGCTGGATCCCGCCCTGCCACATCCATGCAAGCGCGCCGATCGTGACCGCCAGCACCAGCAGGTAGGGAAGCTGGGCGCCTCGCAGCGGCTTCGTGGGGCGCGGCGCCGCTGCGCGCCGCCGCGGCGGGCGGCGCGACGGCGCGGCCCGGCGCAGCGCCTCGCCTCTGCCTGGCGCCTCGGCCCGGTGTGACACCGCCGCGTGACGCGGCGGCTCGGCAGCGGACGAGGCACCGGCCGTGCGCTGCGGCCCGGCCCCGGATGGCTCGTCCGCGGTACGCGGCGGCTCGGCCCGGGGTGGCGCCCCGGGCGTGCGCGACGGCTCGGCCCCGCGCGCCGGCTCGGCACGCTGGAGCGGCTCGGCGCGGACCGCGGGCTGCGTTCCCCGCGCCGCGGAAGGCTCCGGGGGCTCGCTCACGCGGACCGCCGCCCAACAGACGCCCTCATCGCTGGTCCAGCGGTGTCCAGGTGAGCCCGCGCTCACCGATGTATTCGCTGTCCGGCCGGATGAGCCGGTTGTCGGCATGCTGTTCCATGACGTGGGCCGTCCAGCCCGCCATCCGGCTCACCGAGAACACCGGGGTGAACAGGTCTGTGGGGATCTGAAGGTAGTAGTACACGGTGGCGGCGTAGAAGTCGACGTTCGGATAGAGGCCCTTTTCCGCCAGGACGGTCTCCTCCATCCGCCGGGACATCCGGTAGTACGTGTCGTCGCCGCCCGCCTCGGCGAGTTCCCTCGACATCTCGCGCAGGTGGATGGCGCGGGGATCCTCCGTCTTGTAGACGCGGTGGCCGAAACCCATGATCTTCTCACCACGGGCCAGGCGGTCACGAACCGCACGTTCCACCTCGCCCACTGGGTCGTCGGACGCGGCCTTCCTGATGTCCACCAGCGTGTACATGACCTGTTCGTTCGCCCCGCCGTGCAGCGGACCCTTCAGGGTGCCGATCGCCGCGACCACCGCCGAGTGCATGTCCGACAGGGTGGCGGCACAGACCCGGGCGGCGAACGTGGAGGCGTTCATCGTGTGATCGGCGTGCAGCACGAGACAGGTGTCGAAGATCTCCGCCTCACGCGGGGTCGGCTGCGAGCCCCGCATCTGCAGGAGGAAGTTGGCGGCCAGCCCCAGCTGCGGCTCGGCGGGGCGGACCTTCCCGCCGTTCCGCGCCGCATGGTAGGAGGCGACAAGCAGCGGCTGCTGGGCGATGAGCCGGGCGGCCTTGCGCATGTTCGCGTCGGCCGCGTTGGAGTCCTTGTCCGGATCGTCGGCGCCGGCCAGGGAGACCAGGCTGCGCATGGCCTCCATCGGCGACTGCCTGCCCGCCACGTCCGGCAGGCACTCGGTGACCAGCGAGCCGAGAGCGCGTCCGGCGGCGATCTCGTCTGCGTAGGAGGCCAGTTCGCCCCGTGTGGGAGGGTGGCCGCGCTGCAGGAGGTAGGCGACTTCCTCGAAGGTCGCGGGCCCCGCGAGCTGATGGATGTCATACCCGCGGTAGAAGAGCAGGCCCGCCCGGCCATCGATATCGCTCAACGCTGTTGACGCGGCGATGATGTCCGCCAGGCCCTTGGAGGGCTTATCCGCCATCTCGTGTTCCTCCAGGAGGGCTCGCTCGGCAGTGTACTTCCGCCGGTCGCTCCCCCGGCCCCGGCCAGCCCTGCGCACCCCTGGGCCTGGCGGCCGAACCTCGCCCGGGCCTGGCGGCACCTCGCCCGGGCCTGGCGGCCAACCGCTACCCACGGATGTGGTAGGACATGCTTGCGAAAGGGTAACTGGACCGTAAGACCTCACTAGCTACTCGGCCAGCCTGGAGGACCTTATGGAGGAGCCCTATATTCGCATCGAGGAAACGGGAGCGGTCATCCCGCTGTCCGGGGAAGTGACGACGATCGGGCGGGGCAGCGCGGTCGACGTGCATCTCGGCGATCCGAGCGTCTCCCGGCTCCATGCCGAGATCGTCCGGCACGGGCCCTACGCGTACGTCGCGGACCTCGGATTATCACGCAACGGCACCCGGGTCAACGGGCGACTGGTGGCGCGCCGGGTGCTCGAGGACGGCGATGTGCTGAGCTTCGGCGCCGCCCGCTGCCGGGTGGGTGGCATCCCGAAGGAGGACATCGCCGCCGAGGTGGAACTGCGGCGCTCGGCGAGCCCCGAGCTGACCCGGCGTGAGCTCGACGTCCTGACGTCCCTGTGCCGGCCCGCGCTGTCAGACGAGGCGTTCGTCGCCCCCGCCACGGCGCGGGAGATCGCCGCCGACCTTGTGGTCACCGAGGCCGCCGTCAAGCAGCATCTCCTGCGTCTCTACCAGAAGTTCCGGATCCCCGAAGGGCCGAACCGGCGAGTCCGCCTGGCCAATGAGGTCGTCGCGCTCGGCCTGGTCAGGCCGCTCCCGCCGACCGGTGAGCCGCAGCCGGGGCTCCGGTCTCCTGCCGGGCGGTCCGAAACGGCGACGGCGCGGGCGGACCGGCAAGCCAGCTGACGCGGGCGCGAGCCTGAGAGCGCGGACCGGGCGGCGCCGGCCCGGGCGGCCGGGTCTCAGCCGCCGCGCAGGCGGGACAGTAGCAGCCGGCCCACCAGGCCGAGATGGCGAACCGGCCCCACGTGGGCCATGCCGAAATGCCAGACCCCGCCGGGCGCTCCGGCAGGCCAGTAGAGCGAGGGCCACGAGACGGCCGCCGCGAGCGTGGCGAGCGCGAGCGCGGTTATCCCGGCTAGGGCGACCGCTTGCACGGCGCGGGTGGTGGCCACCGCGGCGAAGAGCCGGTTGAGCTGCCGCCGCGGCCGCGCCGATCCAGGCCCGAACCCGTAGAAGGCGACGATCGCTCCGGCGGCGGCCGCGACCGCGCGGGGAAGATGATGGCCGGGAGTGAGGGCTATCGCCACACCGCCCGCCACCACGCCGGCCGCCAACGCGAACGGCGCGAGAAGCAAGCAGGACAGGAGCGAGCGCACCAGATACCAGGGGAACATGGCCGCCACCAGGACCTGGTCGCCGCGCTTGGCGCCGCGCGCCGAGAGCCGCTCCACCGCCCGCTGGCGGGCCACGTCCCCGGCACGCAACGCGACGATCAGCGCCAGCACGCCCAGCGCGCCGACAACCGGAAGGACCACGCTGATGCCCACCCCGACCACCAGCGTCGCCGCCACCATCGCCGAAGGCCAGCGAGCCTTTTTGGCGTCGCCGGTCCGCGGCGGGCGAGGCACGAACGGGTTCTTGGCGGAGGGCTGAGCCGCGCCACGCGGGGGCCGCGGGCCGGGCCGGGGCCCGGGACCGGGCGCGTACCGTACCGGCGGCAGCATGTCGGCGAAGTCGGCGGGCGACGGCCGGCGGACCATCATCGGGTTGGTCCCCGGCCCCTTGGGTCCCGGTCCCGCCGTGCCGGCCCCGTTCGCTGGGGGAGAGCCCGCCGCGGGCTCGGCCGGATTCGCCACCACGCCGGCGCCAGCAGAGCCGGCCGGTCCCAGCGCAACGTCCGCGGCGCCAGCCGGGTCGGCCGGTCCGAACACCACGCCCGCGGCGTCAGCGGGGCCGGGCTGTCCCAGCGCCGCGCCGGCGGCGACCTCGGGGTTGGCCGGTCCGAAGACCACACCGGCGGCGTCAGCGGGGCCGGGCTGTCCCAGCGCCGCGCCGGCGGCGACCTGGGGGTTGGCCGGTCCGAGCACCACGCCGGGGAGGCCCGCAAGGCCAGCGTCCTTGCCGGGCATGTCCGGCCCGTGGCCATCCTGCGCCGCGCCGCCCGCGGCCACGTCGGCGCTGGTCGCCGGCACCGCGGTGAACGGGCCACCGGCTGCGTGACCGCCTGCGGCAGCGCCCCGGGCAAGCGCGCGCGGGTCCAGCGCTGCGGCCTGCGCGCTCAGCTGTGCCGCGGGGGGACGCCGCCTGGGGTCCCGCGCCAGGGCCGCCACCACGAGCGGCCGCAGGGACGAGGGGAGCCCGGCGAGGTCTGCCTGCCCATTCACGATCTTGTAGAAGATGGCCTCGTAAGCGCCGGACCCGAACGGCGGGTGGCCGGTGGCGGCGAAGGCGACCGTGGCGCCCCAGGCGTGAATGTCGGACGCCTCACTGCTCGGCTGCCCTTCGATCACCTCCGGCGCGAGGTAGCCGGGCGTCCCCATGAACATCCCGGTCATGGTCAGACGGGTCGCCTCCGGCCCCTGCGCGATGCCGAAATCGATGACCACCGGCAGCTCGCCCAGCAGCATCACGTTGCTGGGCTTGAGGTCCCGGTGCACCACGCCGGCGGCGTGCACCGCCGTGAGCGCGTCCGCGAGCCCGTAGGCCAGCCGCAGCAGGGCCTGGGGCGGGAGTGGCCCGTCGGCGGTGACCACTTCTTCGAGGGTCTGTCCGGGGACGTACCTGGTGACGATGTACGGCGTATCGCCCGCCAGGTCGGCGTCGATGACCGCCGCGACGTAGGGGCTGCGCACCCGGCGCATCGTCTCGACCTCGCGGGCCAGCCGGCGGCGCCCCATCGGATCCTCGGCCACGACCGAGCGCAAGACCTTGAGCGCGACCATCTGCCCGTCCACGTCGCGCGCCATGAAGACAACGCCCATCCCGCCCTCGCCGATACGTCCGAGCAGGATGTAGGGCCCGAGCCTGTCCGGCGCCTGGTCCTCAGCGGTCATGGCAGTCCCAACTTACAAAGCTCCTCCAGATCAGGCTCGCACCAGCAACGCCCCATTTCGAGCACCGCGCGCGTGCTCCGTGACGGTAAATGGGCCGCTCCCCCTTCCCTGAAGCCTGCCGCGCGGATCTGAGGCCAGGACAGATCCACGCGGCATGCCTACGGTCCCGCGACTAGCCTACGCAGCGCCTCGGCCGCCTGCGCGTTCTGCTCGGCGTGGCTCACGAGCGCCTTGGCCAGTTCGCTGGCCCACTGGCCGATGCTGACCGGCTGCCGCGACAGGACAACGCCCCGCACCTCACGGCAGATCTCCGCGGCCGGCTCGCGGCCGGCCTGCACACCGAGCGACAGCATCTGGTCGCCCAGGCGGACGGTTACCTTCGACACCTGCCCCGGGCGGCCACGGACCCGGTCGGACATCGTCCTCACCCGGTCCACCGTCACGCAGCCGGGTGGGAGCGCTCCGCCAAGCGACTCGGTGAGGACGCGGGCGTAGATGGCGACGTCCGCGCTGTCGGCACGCAGGGCGGCGGTGACCATGTCCAGAGACAGGTTGTCCGCGGGGTCGCTCACGGCACGGCCCTCGCCCGGCCTGCCACCGCGTCGGTCGGATGCATGGTTTCTGCTGCTCCTTGCGCGCGGCGCCGGCTCGGCTGGGTTGGGCCCTCCAGACCACCTCGCGGACGTCAGCGGCCCGTGAAGGTGGCCTTCCCCGGGCCATTCTCAATGAAACTGCGCATGCCCGCGCGCTGATCCTCGGTCGCGAACAGTCCCGAGAAGTGCAGCCGTTCGATCTCCAGGCCGATGTCGAGGTCCGCTTCCAGGCCGTCGTCGATCGCCTGTTTCGCGGCACGCAGGGCCAGCGCCGGGCCCGTCGCGTAGCGCGCCACCAGGTCGCGCGCGGTCTGGTAGGTCTCCGCGTCCGGGACGACCCTGTCCACCAGGCCGATCTCCAGCGCTTCGGCCGCTGACACGAACCGCCCGGTGTAGATGATGTCCTTCGCCCTGGCCGGCCCGATCAGGCGCGGCAGTCGCTGAGTGCCGCCCGCACCCGGGATGATCCCGAGCAGGATCTCCGGCTGGCCGAGGCGCGCGCTCTCTGCCGCCACACGGAAATCCGCGCACAGAGCGAGTTCGAGGCCGCCGCCCAGGGCGTAGCCGTTGACCGCGGCCACCACCGGCTTGGGGATCTTCGCCACCGAGGTGAAGGCGGCCTGGAGGCGGCGGCTGTCAACGGCCATCCGCGGGTAGCCGACGTCGGCCATTTCCTTGACATCCACGCCGGCGGCGAAGACCTTCCCGCCGCCGTAGATCACCACGGCGCGGATCGCGGGATCTGCCGCGACGTCCGCGGCGGCCGCCGCGAGTTCGTCCTGGCCCTGCGCGGCGAGTGCGTTCATGGGCGGGCGATCGAGACGGATGGTCGCGATCGCCCCGTCACGCTCCACGCGGACGAACTCGCCCATGACCCACCTCCGCCTGCCGGGGCCACGATCTTATGCGAGCCGCGCTCACCGGGCGGGTGCAGGCCTTGACCCGCGGCCGGTCTCGGTCAGGAACGCCCGGATCTCCGCCTCGCTGTAACGGCGGTGCCCGCCGAGCGTCCTGATCGACCCGAACTTGCCCTGGTCCGCCCACCGGGTAACGGTCTTGGGGTCGACCCGGAGGAGCGCGGCGACCTCTGCCGGGGTCAGCAGGCGATCGGGCCGCACGCGTGACCTCACCATCGCTGCGTCCTTTCGCCTGCTGGGCGGGTGCTGCCGCCCTGGCCACTAGGAAGACGCCTCACTCACAGCAACGGTTCACATTCAGGTGGTAACGCGATCGTCCCGCTGGGGGAGCGCCGGGCCCGCCCGCGAGGCGGCGGTGGCGGCGGGGTCAGCGCAGGTCGCCGTTGGTCATCCCGGCCGGTGCTTCGGGGAAGGTCACCAGGCCCATCTCGGCGGTGCTGGCCAGCAGCTCGTGACGGGGCACGACCCGCACGGTGTACCCGAAGGGCCCCGGCCGGCCGAGACTGGCCCGTCCCACGTAACGGGCGACGCCGGCGTCGTGCGAAGCCTCATCGAGAGACATCCCGCTCGCCGCCGGCTCGACGATCTCGTCGTGCTCGTCCACCCGGCCGCCGACGACCTCGACCGCGACGTCCGCGGGTGACAGCTTGCCCAGCGCCACGCTCGCCCGGACCAGGAGCTCATCACCCGGCCCGTGCAGGCAGTCCTCCGCCTCGACATGCTCGATGCGAACCTCGTCCCAGGCCATGCTCACCCGGTGTTTCCAGGCGGCAAGCTCGCGGGCAGCGGCGAAGGACACGCTGTCCCGCTCCCCTGCCAGCACGCGCGACGACAGCGATGCGGGCACGTACAGGCCGGTCACGTAGTCACAGACCATGCGCGAGGCCTGGACCCGCGGCCCCAGTGTCCGGAAGGTGTGCGCCACCATCTCCAGCCACCGGCCAGGAAGCCCGTCGGCGCCCGTGTCGTAGAACAGCGGCCCCACCATCGTCTCGATCAGCTCATACAGGCCGGCCGACTCCAGTTCGTCCCGCCGGCCGGTGTCCTCCACCCCGTCCGCCGACGGGATCTGCCAGCCGTTCTCTCCGTCGCACCACTCGTCCCACCAGCCGTCCTTGATCGACAGGTTGAGCCCACCGTTCAGCGCCGATTTCATCCCCGAGGTGCCGCACGCCTCCAGCGGCCGGAGCGGGTTGTTCAGCCACACGTCGCAGCCCTGCACCAGGGCGTGGGCCAGTTCCATGTCGTAGTCGGGAAGGAACACGATCCGGTGCCGCACCGCCGGGTCGTCGGCGAACCGGACCATCTGCTGGATGAGCTGCTTGCCGCCCTCATCCGCGGGATGCGCCTTCCCGGCGATCACGATCTGAATCGGGCGCTCGGGATCGAGGAGCAGCGAGCGAAGACGCTCCGGATCATGCAGCATCAGGGTCAGCCGCTTGTAGGACGGGACCCGGCGGGCGAAGCCTACCGTCAGCACGTCCGGGTCGAGAACGCCCCGGGTCCAGGCGAGCTCGGCGTCGGACGCACCGCGCTGCCGCCACGATGCGCGAAGCCGCTGCCGCGCCGTCTCCACCAGCCGCTCCCGCAGCAGGCGGCGGATCTCCCAGATCCGGGCCGGGCCGGTCGCCGCGACCTTGTCCCATGCCTGCCCGTCCTCCGGCAGATCCAGCCCGGATCCCGGGCCGTCACCGGCGAGCGCCAGGATCTCCGGCGCCACCCAGGTAGCGGTGTGCACCCCGTTGGTGATCGACCCGATGGGCACATCGCGCGGGTCGAACCCCGGCCAGAGGCCCGCGAACATCGCCCGGCTCACCTGCCCGTGCAGCCGGCTCACCCCGTTCACCCGCTGCGCCAGCCGCATCCCCATCACGGCCATGTTGAACACGTCGGGGTCGCCGCCGGGGTAGGTCTCCGCGCCCAGCGCGAGCACCCGGTCCGTGGGCAGCGCCGGGTCGTCGGCCGGTCCGCTGAAATGCTGCTCGACGAGCGTGCGGGGGAACCGGTCGATGCCGGCCGCCACGGGCGTGTGCGTGGTGAACACTGTGCCCGCCCGGCATACCTCGATCGCCTCGTCGAAGCTGAGCCCCGCCTGCGCGTACTCGCGGATCCGCTCCAGGCCGAGGAAGCCGGCATGGCCCTCGTTGGTGTGGAAGACCTCCGGCTGCGGGTGGCCGGTCAGCGCGCAGAACGCCCGCACCGCCCGCACCCCCCCTATGCCGAGCAGAAGCTCCTGCCGGAGCCGGTGCTCTGTCCCGCCGCCGTAGAGCCGGTCGGTGACCTCCCGCAGCGCGGGCTCGTTCTCCTCCACGTACGAGTCGAGCAGCAGCAGGGGAACCCGGCCCACCTGGGCCAGCCATACGTGCGCGGCCAGCACCGAGCCCTCGTCCAGGGTGACGCCGACGCGGACCGGCGACCCGTCGGCCTCCCGCAGCAGCGTCAGCGGCAGCCCGCTCGGGTCGGCCCCCGGGTAGCGCTCCAGCTGCCAGCCCTCCGCCGACAGCGACTGGCTGAAATAGCCGTGCCGGTACAGCAGGCCCACCCCGACCACCGGCACGCCCAGATCGCTCGCCGCCTTGAGATGGTCACCGGCCAGGATGCCGAGCCCACCGGAGTACTGGGGCAGCGCGCCGGCGATGCCGTACTCCGGGGAGAAGTAGGCGACCGCCGCGGGCGCCCCGGCGAGCTCATCAGCGTTCAGCTGGTACCAGCGCGGCCCGGTCAGATACTCGTCCAGATCGGCGGCCATCTCACCGAGCCGGGCGAGGTAGGCGGGGTCGGCGGCGAGCCGCACGAGGTGCTCCGGTGGCACCTCGCCGAGCAGCGCGGTCGGGTCGCGGCCCGCCTCCGGCCGCCCGGCCGGGTCGATCGCGGCGAACAGTGCCCGCGTGTCGGCGTGCCAGGACCAGCGGAGGTTCAGCATCAGCTCGCGCAGCCCGGCGAGCGGTTCCGGCAGCGCGGCCCGGATGGTAAAGCAGCGGATGGCTCTCACGCAGTGTGACCCTAACGGCCGCCAGCCCCTGCCGCGAACCGGGTGAGCGAACGGGCGGCGAAAGAATTCCGGCACCGGGCGCATCTATCGTCTCGGCGCGGGCTGATATGGCGGCCCGTGAGTGGGTAGCGTTCAGAGGTGATCGGACGCATACCCATCCTGGATGTGCAGCCTGTCCTGGAGTGCGGGCGGCGCCCCGCCAAGGCGGTGGCTGGTGAGACCTTCGAGGTAAGTGCCACCATCTTCCGGGAAGGCCATGAAATGCTCGGCGCGGGAGTGGTCCTGCGCGCTCCCGGCGGCGAGCGGCGGCCGCTCGTTGGCATGGCCGAGGTCATGCCCGGCACCGATCGTCACGCGGCGCGGGTCACGGTGGACTGCGAGGGCCACTGGCAGTTCCAGGTCGAGGCGTGGGGAGACCCGATCGCGCACTGGCGCCACGACGCCGGTATCAAGGTCCCGCGCGGACTCGACGTCGGCCTCATGATGGCCGAGGGCGCGATCCTGTTCGAGCGGGCGGCGAAGGCCATCCGGCCGAACAGGGCCGCGACCGTTCCCGCCGCGCCGTCCGGGTCCTCCATGCCAGCCGGGTCCGCCGCGCCGGCCGCGTCGTCCGGGTCCGCCGTGCCAGCCGGGTCCGCCGCGCCGCCCGTTTCGTCGGCCGCGCCCGTTGGGTGGGCCGGACAGGCCGGGCAGGGCGTCCCGCCGGGCGCGCGCTGGGCCCGCGCGGCGCGCGCCGCCCAGTCCGCGCAGGCCGCCCGCTCGGCGCTGATGGCGCTCGCCGCCCGCCTGCGGGACCCGGCCATCCCGCCGTGGGACCGGCTCGCCGCCGCCGACGACGAGGAGATCCTGGCGATCCTCGCCGCCCACCCGCTCCGCGAGTTGCTGACCCGCTCGCCCGGCTACCCGCTGGTCGTGCACCGGCAGCGGGCGCTGTACGGGGCGTGGTATGAGTTCTTCCCCCGCTCGGAGGGAGTGCGGTTCGACCCGATGGGGCGGCGCGAGCCGGCCGGGGGAACCCTGCGCAGCGCCGCGTGCCGGCTGGAGCAGATCGCGGCCATGGGCTTCGACGTGGTCTACCTGCCGCCGGTCCACCCGATCGGGACGACCGCCCGCAAGGGGCGGAACAACGCGCTGCACGCAGGTCCCGGCGACCCGGGCTCGCCGTGGGCGATCGGCTCACCGGACGGCGGTCACGACACGATCCATCCCGAACTGGGCACGCTCGCCGACTTCGACGCGTTCGTCCGCCGGGCCGGTGAGCTCGGGCTCGAGGTCGCGCTCGATTTTGCGCTGCAGGCCTCGCCGGATCACCCCTGGGTCCGGCGGCACCCGGAGTGGTTCACCACCCGGGCCGACGGGGCGATCGCCCACGCGGAGAACCCGCCGAAGAAGTACCAGGACATCTACCCGCTCAACTTCGACCAGGATCCGGAGGGTCTCTACGCCGAGGCGCTGCGGATCCTGCGGCACTGGATGGACCATGGGATCAGGATCTTCCGGGTCGACAACCCCCACACCAAGCCGCTGCCGTTCTGGGAGCGGCTCCTGGCGGAGGTCGACCGCACCGACCCGGACGTGATCTTCCTCGCGGAGGCGTTCACCCGTCCGGCCATGATGCACACCCTCGCGCAGATCGGCTTTCACCAGTCCTACACGTACTTCACTTGGCGGAACACGGCGGCCGAGATCATCAGCTACCTGCGCGAGCTTTCCGGTCCCGCCGCCGCGTACATGCGGCCCAACTTCTTCACCAACACGCCCGACATCCTCCACGAATACCTCCAGCACGGCGGGCCCGCCGCCTTCAGGACGCGGGCGGTCCTGGCCGCCATGCTGTCCCCCTCGTGGGGGATCTACTCCGGGTACGAGCTGTGCGAGAACACGCCCGTCAGGCCGGGGAGCGAGGAGTACCTGGACTCCGAGAAGTATCAGTACCGGCCGCGCGACTGGGCGAAGGCGCAGGAGCCACCGAACGGCATCGCACCGTTCATCACCAGGCTCAACGCGATCAGAAAAGCCCACCCGGCGACGCATTGGTTGCGTAACCTACGCTTCCATCACGTCGACCAGCCGGAACTGATCTGCTTCTCCAAGCGCAGCCAGCGGGACGAGGACACCGTGCTGGCCGTCGTGAACCTTGACCCACACGCACCACGCGAGGCGACGGTCTGGCTCGATATGCCCGCACTGGGCATGGATTACGGATCGCAGTTCGTTGTCACCGACGAGCTGTCTGGGCATTCCTACCAGTGGGGGCGGGCCAATTATGTTCGGCTCGACCCCGCCATGACGCCAGCTCACATCTTCACCGTCACCCCGCACGTGGCCGCGTAACGGCACACCGTACCCTCCGCAGGAGACGCCAGTGGCACCCGAGCCCGACCAGGGCCCGCCCGGCCCACCAGGCCCGGCCGGCTCGCCACGCCCGGCCGGCCGCACGGGCCAGCCTGGCCTGCCCGGCCTGACCGGCCCATCGAGCCTGCCCACGCTGCCGCTGCCCGTGCAGCCGGCCAGCTTCGCGCAGCCGTTCAGCGAGCCCATCCCCGACCCGTTCTCGTTCGAGACGCCACGCGACCCGCAGTGGTACAAACGCGCGGTCTTCTACGAGGTGCTGATCCGCGGGTTCCATGATTCCAACGGGGACGGCACCGGCGACCTGCGCGGTCTCACCTCCCGCCTCGACTACCTGCAGTGGCTCGGCATCGACTGCATCTGGCTGCTGCCCATCTACGACTCGCCGCTGCGCGACGGCGGCTACGACATCGCCGACTTCACCAAGGTGCTGCCCGACTTCGGGCACATCGGGGATTTCGTGGAACTGGTGGACGGGGCTCATGAGCGCGGCATGCGGGTGGTCGCCGATCTGGTGATGAACCACACCAGCGACGCCCACCCCTGGTTCCAGGCCTCACGCAGCGACCCGGACGGGCCCTTCGGCGACTTCTATGTCTGGTCTGACGACGATCACCGGTACAGCGACGCCCGGGTCATCTTCGTGGACACCGAGGGGTCGAACTGGACCCACGACCCGGTCCGCGGCCAGTACTACTGGCACAGGTTCTTCTCGCACCAGCCCGATCTGAACTACGAGAACCCACGGGTCCAGGACGCGATGCTGGAGGTGCTGCGGTTCTGGCTGGACCTGGGCATCGACGGGTTCCGGCTCGACGCCGTCCCCTACCTGTACGAGCGGGAGGGCACCGACTGCGAGAACCTCAAGGAGACCCACGAGTACCTGAAGCGGGTCCGGGCCGAGGTCGACCGGCTGTACCCGGACCGGGTCCTGCTGGCGGAGGCGAACCAGTGGCCCGCGGACGTGGTGCAGTACTTCGGCGAGCCGGGCACCGGCGGGGACGAGTGCCACATGGCGTTCCACTTCCCGCTGATGCCGCGCATCTTCATGGCCGTGCGGCGCGAGCAGCGCTACCCCATCTCCGAGATCCTCGCCCAGACCCCGTCCATCCCCTCGTCCTGCCAGTGGGGCATCTTCCTGCGCAACCACGACGAGCTCACGCTGGAGATGGTCACCGACGACGAGCGCGACTACATGTACACCGAGTACGCCAAGGACCCCCGGATGAAGGCGAACATCGGGATCCGGCGCCGGCTCGCCCCGCTGCTCGACAACGACCGCAACCAGCTGGAGCTGTTCACCGCGCTGCTGCTGTCGCTGCCCGGCTCGCCGGTGCTGTACTACGGCGACGAGATCGGGATGGGCGACAACATCTGGGCCGGTGACCGGGACGGGGTCCGCACCCCGATGCAGTGGACCCCGGACCGCAACGGGGGCTTCTCCACCGCCGACCCGCAGCGGCTGTACCTGCAGACGCTCACCGACCCGATCTACGGCTACCAGGCCATCAACGTGGAGGCCCAGCAGCGCAACGCGGGCTCGCTGCTGCACTGGACCAAGCGCATGATCGAGATCCGCAAGCGCCATCCCGTGTTCGGGCTCGGCGGGTACGAGGAACTGGGTTCCTCCAACCCGAGCGTGCTCGCGTTCGTCCGGGAGCATCCGGAGATCGGCGACCCCGACGTGGCGGACGTGGGCGACCGGATCCTGTGTGTCAACAACCTGTCCCGCTTCCCGCAGCCCGTCGAGCTGGACCTGCGGCGGTTCAAGGGGATCACACCGATCGAATGCATGGGCGGGGTTACCTTCCCGCCGATCGGGGAGCTGTCCTACCTGCTCACCCTGCCCGGGCACGGGTTCTACTGGTTCCAGCTGCCGGAGCCGAGGGGGGATGTCCCATGGTGAGCGGGGTCACCGTCCGGCGGGCCACCCGCCAGGGGGGAGCCAGCGAGAGTGAGACCGGCAGCGCTGGGCAGAGGGGTTCCACGGGGCATGCTGACGGCCGACGCGACAGGGTAGATCCCAGATGACATTCGAGGAAGTGCTGATGGGCTGGCTGCCCGAGCAGCGCTGGTTCGCGGGCAAGGGCACGCCGATCGACCACCTCGCCATCGTCGCGGACACGCTGCTTGTGGACGGCGACCCCGGTATGCGGCACCTGATCGTCGCCGTGTCCCAGGCGGGCGGCACCGACCGCTACCAGCTGCTGTCGGGCCTGCGGACGACGATCCCCGGCCGGCTCGAGTACGCGGTGATCGGCCCGACCGGAACACAGGCCCAGGAAGGCCAGGCGTGGACGGCCTACGACGCCCTGCACGACCCGCCGCTGACCCGGCGGCTGCTGCGGGCCATCGTGGCCCAGGATGCGATCGGGCCGCTGCGCTTCGCCGCCGAACCGGATGCCGCCATCGACACCGAGCTCGACAGCCTGGTGCTGACCGGCGAGCAGAGCAACACCAGCATGCTCTTCGGCGAAGAGGCCATCCTCAAGGTGTTCCGGCGTCCGCAGCCGGGCCCGAACCCCGATCTGGAGATCCCGCGTGCCCTGCACCGCGCCGGCTCCCCGCACGTAGCGCCGCCGCTGGGCTGGGTGGAGACCACCCTGGACGGGGATCCCACCATCCTCGCGATTCTCTCCGCCTACCTGCGGTCGGCGACCGACGGCTGGCTGCTGGCCGCGACCAGCGTGCGCGATCTGTACGCCAGCGACGTCACCAGCGCGGCCGAGGCCGGCGGCGACTTCGCGGCCGAGGCGGAACGGCTCGGCGAGGCCACCGCGGAGGTTCACCGCGCGCTGGCAGAGGCGTTCGGCACGAAGGAGCTTCCGCCCGGCGCCTGCCGTGATCTCGCCCTGCAGATGCAAGGCCGCCTTGACGGGGCGGTCGCCGCCGTGCCCGAGCTGGCCCGGCACGCGGGCGCGGTGAGCGCCGCCTTCACCGAACTGGGCAGCCTCGACGAACCGCTGACGGTGCAGCGGATCCACGGTGACTACCACCTCGGGCAGGTGATCCGCACCCAGGCCGGGTGGGTACTGCTGGACTTCGAGGGCGAGCCCGCCGTGCCGCTGGCCCAGCGGCGGGCACGGTCGCCGGCGCTGCGCGATGTGGCGGGCATGCTGCGCTCGCTCGACTACGCCGCCCGGCATCAGCTGCCCGGCCACGCCGATGCGGAGCGCGTCCGCGCGGCCGCCCGCGACTGGGTCTGCCGCAACCAGGCCGCGTTCTGCACCGGCTACACCCAGGCCGGCGGCACCGACCCCGGCAAGCATGCCGTCCTGCTCCGCGCCCTGACCCTCGACAAGGCGGTGTACGAGGTGCTGTACGAGGCCAGGCACCGGCCGTCGTGGGTGTCCATCCCGCTGGAGTCCATCCCCGATGCGTGACCGGCCCGGCCCGCCCGACGGGCCCATCAACACCGACGCGCCCAGCGCCGACGCGCCCGCGGGGGCTGGCGGCCCCGCCGAGACGGACGCCGCCTCGCAGGCTGACCCGGCCGTGCACGCCGACGGGCCGACGCGGACCGGTGAGCCCGCGCAGGCCGGCACGCCCGTCCAGGCCGGGACGGGCAGCCAGCCACCTCCCGCGCTCCCGCCACTCGACGTCGGCCTCCGGGCCGCGATCGACGCGATCGTGGCGGGCGCCAGCCACGATCCGCATGCCGTGCTCGGCGCCCACCCTGGCCCCGACGGCGTGGTCGTGCGGGCGCTGCGCCCGCTGGCGAAGACCGTGACGGTCGTGCTCCCCGACGGCCGCCGCTTCCCCGCCGGTCACCTGCACCAGGGGATGTTCGCCGCCACCCTGCCGCTCAAGGAGGTGCCCGACTACCGGATCGCGGTGACCTACCCGGGGCCCGGCGGCGCCCCCGGCGAGGAAACCATCGCCGACGACCCCTACCGCCACTTGCCCACTCTCGGGGAGATGGACACGTACCTGATCGGCGAGGGCCGGCACGAGGAGCTGTGGCGGGTACTCGGGGCGCACGTGCGGACGTTCGGCCCAGGCACTCCCGCGACGGACACCGGGCCCGAGGAGGCCCGGCCCACCCCGCCCGGCAAGACCCGCGAGCGCGAGACCGCGGGCGGCACGGGCCTGTCGTTTGGCAGCGAATTCGGGGAAGTGACCGGCACATCATTCGCGGTGTGGGCGCCGAACGCGCGGGGGGTGCGGATCATCGGCGACTTCAACCACTGGGACGGGCGCGGCCATCCCATGCGCTCGCTCGGCAGCTCCGGTGTGTGGGAACTGTTCGTGCCCGGGGTCGGCGACGGAACCAGGTACAAATTCGAGATCTGCGGGCCGGACGGGCTGATGAGGCGCAAGGCCGACCCGATGGCCAGCCTGGCCGAGCGGCCTCCCGCGACCGCGTCGGTGGTCTTCACCTCCCAATACGAGTGGGCGGACGATGACTGGCTGGACCGCCGGGGCCGCGGTGAGCCGTCGCGGGAGCCGCTCAGCGTGTACGAGGTGCACCTCGGCTCCTGGCGCCCCGGCCTGACCTACCTGGAACTTGCCGAGCAGCTGACCGCCTACGTGACGTCGATGGGCTTCACGCATGTGGAGTTCCTGCCGGTCGCCGAGCATCCGTTCGCCGGCTCCTGGGGTTACCAGGTCACCTCGTACTACGCGCCGACGTCCCGGTTCGGCAGCCCGGACGAGTTCCGCCACCTGGTCGACCAGCTGCATCAGGCGGGCATCGGGGTCATCGTCGACTGGGTGCCCGCCCACTTCCCGCGCGACGCGTGGGCGCTGGCCCGGTTCGACGGCACCGCGCTCTACGAGAACGCCGACCCCCGCCGCGCCGAGCACCCGGACTGGGGCACGCTCATCTTCGACTACGGGCGCACCGAGGTGCGCAACTTCCTGGTCGCCAACGCCATCTACTGGCTGGAGTCCTTCCACGTGGACGGGCTGAGGGTGGACGCCGTCGCCTCCATGCTCTACCTCGACTACTCACGGCCCGAGGGGCAATGGACGCCGAACGTGCGCGGCGGCAGGGAGAACCTCGACGCGGTCTCCTTCCTGCAGGAGGTGAACGTCACCTGCTACCGCCGAGTGCCGGGGACGATGGTGATCGCGGAGGAGTCCACCGCCTGGCCGGGCGTGACGCGCCCGGTCCACCTGGGCGGGCTCGGGTTCGGCTTCAAGTGGAACCTGGGCTGGATGCACGACACGCTGACCTACCTGTCCCACGACCCGGTGTTCCGGCACTACCACCACAACGAGATCACCTTCTCGCTGATGTACGCGTTCAGCGAGAACTTCGTGCTGCCCCTCTCGCACGACGAGGTCGTGCACGGCAAGGGATCCCTGCTGGGGAAGATGCCCGGGGACGAATGGCGGCGTTTTGCCGGGCTGCGCGCGCTGCTCGCGTACATGTGGGCCCACCCCGGCAAGCAACTGCTGTTCATGGGCTCGGAGTTCGGCCAGGGCGCCGAGTGGTCGGCCGAGCGGGGCCTTGACTGGTGGCTGCTCGACCACGAGTACAACTCGGGTACGCAGCAGCTTGTCCGTGACCTGAACCAGGCCTACCGGGATACCCCAGCCTGCTGGACGCTGGACGCATCGCCGGAGGGATTCAGCTGGATCGACGCGAACGACGCGGCCGGGAACGTGCTGTCCTTCCTCCGCTTCGACGGCGACGGCGGCATGATCGCCTGCATCGCCAACTTCGCCGGCGGCCCGCATCGCAACTACCGGGTGGGGCTGCCGCGCGCGGGACGGTGGCGGGAGGTGGTCAACACCGACAGCTACGACTACGGCGGCAGCGGTGTCGGCAACCTCGGTGCCGTCGAGGCGGTGGCGGAGCCGTGGCACAGCCAGCCCGCCTCGGCCGTGCTGACGCTTCCCCCGCTGGGCATGCTCTGGCTCGCCCCGGAGGACTAGCCTCGCGGGGACCCGCCCCCCGGGCCGGTTCCCGGCAGGCGGATCCGGGGCCGGTTACCGGTAGGCGGAGACACCGAGCGCGACCGCGACCGCCAGGCCACAGCCGGCAACCAGGACGCGCAGCACCTGCCCGGGGATCCGGCGAACCAGCGCGGGGCCGATCCAGCCGCCGACGATGAACCCCGCCGCAAGCGGCGCCACCGCCGCCCAGTCGACGTGCCCGAGCACGGCGAAGGCCACCGCGGCGACCGCGTTCGTCACCGCGCCGAGGATGTTCTTCACCGCGTTCGTCCTCGCCAGCGGCTCGGTCGCCATCGCGGCGAGCAGGGCGAGCATGAGGATGCCGCCGGCGGCCCCGAAGTACCCGACGTAGACGGCCACGCCGAACACGCCCGCGAGCAGCCACGGGTCACCCCGCCTGCGTCGGCGCCGGGCGTGGCCCGGGCCCGGCTCACCGTCGCCGCCTGCCCCGCTGACCAGGGAACCCGGCCGGCCGTCCCCGCGGGCCGGCCCGGCGCCTGAATCACCTGCCCCGGCGCACACGGAACCCGGCTCGGGACTCATGTGGGCTGGCCAGGGCTCGTGGTGGCGGGGTTTCCGTTCCTGCCGAGGCCGGACGAGCAGCGCCAGCGAGGCGGCGCCTATCAAGATCGGGGCCACCCGCGCGAACGTCTGCGGCGGCGTGATCAGCAGCAGGGCCGCCCCGACCCCGCCGCCCACGGCGGTGATCACGGCGAGACGGCGTATCCGGGCAGCCTGGCCCCTCAGCTCCGGCCGCGACCCCACCGCCGCGCCCGCGCCGGTGAACAGCAGCGAGACGGTGTTCGTCATGTTGGCGGACAGCGGTGGCAACCCGATCGCGAGCAGCGCCGGATATGAGATCACCGAAGCCAGGCCCACCACCGTGCTGACCATGCCCGCGACCACCCCGGCCGCGACCAGCGCCAGCGCCTCGACAACGGTCACCTCCCGACCCAAGCACACCGGCCGCGCATCCCCCCCGAAGGCCCTGCCGAGACCCCGCCGCGGCCCGCGCTGCCCTGCCGCCGCCCAGCCGCGGCCCCGTCGCTGCCCGCCGGCTTGCCCCCGCCGCCCTGCGGTTCATGACCATGAGATCGGTGTAGTCAGGTCTGCACGCAGGTCGAGATCATGATTGGCCCGAGGTGATCACGGGCGGGTGAGCCCACGGGTCACTTGAGCAGGGCGGTCAGCCACCGTGGCCCGGTGACGGCCGCGCCGACCGCCACGCAGCGCCGCCGGAGTTCCCGGTCCGCGGTGACGACGAACCGCTGTCCCGGCAACCGGCGTGCCAGATCGACGATCGTGTCGTCGCCTTCCGCGGGAGCGGCCACCACCTGCACGGCCCCGTCGCCGGGCACGCGGCCCAGCATCGCCCGGGCCTTGCCTTCTACCACCAGCACGAACTGCGGGTACCAGCGGTCGAGCGGCGCTTCGTCGCCGTCATCGGGCAGCCGGGCGACGCCGTCGGCCGCCAGCGCCGCCAGCTCGCCGTAGAGCCGCATCATCGCGCCGGCCCGGTCACGCCACCAGCCGTCGGCGCGTGACCCCATCACGTTGGCACCGTCCACGATCAAGGTGACCGACGCGAGCGCCTTCCGTATGACCGGCCAGGTGGCGGCGAAACCCGGATGCAGCGGGAGCGATGCGACGTCGTCGGCCGGTATCCAGGCGGTCTCGGTGGCCTCCCGGCTGGGCCGCACGGTAAACGGCTCGGTGGCCTGGCCGATCAGGGTCTGGTAGCTCCAGCCGCCGTGGTCGTCGTTGAGCAGGCCGTGGATGCGAACCACGCCAGTGGGCGCGCCGCACTCCTCGGTGGCCTCTCGCATCGCCGCCTCGGCGGGCGACTCGTGGCTGTCCCGTGCCCCACCCGGCGGTCCCCACGTGCCGCCGTGATGGCTCCACTCGACCCGCCGGATCAGCAGAACGAGCGGCCGCCCGGAACTGTCCGGCGCCCAGATCAGCAGCCCGGCCGCGCCGTGCCTTCCCCAGTGGCTGTGGTCCTGGTCGCAGCCGACCCAGCCGTTTCCGTCGCCTTGCGTCATTTCAGCCGACGATAGCTCAGGCAGCGCCCGTCCCGGCGTGGCTCGACGGCCACAGCCGACGGTCCTGCCACCCGCCGCCCTCTCCGGCGCCCCGTATGGTGGATCGCATGGCCGAGTTGATGTTTCAGCAGAAAATCACCAAGATGCGTCAACGGCGGACCGCCCCGCTGATCTTGGAACTGGATCTCACCGAAGGCCTCGCCGAGGAACCACCCTCCGATCCCGTCTCGGCGTTTCTCACCATGCGCCGGCCCCGCCTCGCGGACGTGCTGGATGGGTTGCGCCGTGCCCGCGCCGATGACCGGGTGCGGGCACTGGTGGTGAAGGTCGGCGGGCGGCCGATCGGGCTGGCCCGGGTCCAGGAGCTGCGCGCTGCCGTGCGCGAGTTCGGCCGGTCCGGCAAGGCCACGGTGGCGTGGGCGGAGACCTTCGGCGAGTTCTCCCCCGGAAATGTGCCGTACTACCTCGCGACCGCGTTCGACCGGATCTACCTCCAGCCTTCCGGGGAACTCGACCTCACCGGGATCAGCCTCCAGCAGCTGTTCTTCCGCGACACGATGGACAAGCTCGGCCTGGATTACCAGGTCGGGAAGCGGCAGGAGTACAAGAACGCCGCCGACCGGCTCACCGAGCGGGGATTCACCGGGCCCGCCAGGGAAGCGATGCAGCGGCTCGCCGTCTCGATCACGCAGCAGCTCACCGAGGCGATCGGCGAGCGGCTGAAGATCGGCGATGCCGAGGCGAGGGCGCTGATCGACCACGGCCCGTTCCTGGCCAGCGAGGCGCTCAACGACCGGCTGGTGGATGCCCTCGGTTACCGGGACGAGGTCTACGCCGACGTCCGCAAGGACGCCGGGCCCGACGCCTTCCTGCTCTATCTCAGCCGCTACCAGCGCTCCCGCGCCCTCGCCCAGCGGGCGCGCAAGCTGCCCAACCCCTCCGAAAACGTGGTCGCCCTCATCCATGCGACCGGCCCGATCCGGCGCGGCCGCAGCGGCCGCGGCCCGGCCAGCGGCGGGTCGATGGGGTCCGACACGATCGCCGCCGCGCTGCGCGCCGCCTCGCACGACCACCGGGCCCAGGCGATCGTCCTGCGGATCAACAGCCCGGGTGGCTCATACGTGGCATCCGACACGATCTGGCGCGAGGTGGTGCGGGCCCGCACGGCCGGGACGCCGGTGGTCGTGTCGATGGCGGACGTGGCCGCTTCCGGCGGCTACTTCATCGCCATGGCGGCGGACGCGATCGTGGCGCAGCCGGGGACACTCACCGGCTCGATCGGGGTACTCGGCGGCAAGGCGGTCACCGCCAGCCTGCTACAGCGCGCCGGTGTGACCGTCGACGTCGTGACCGAGGGCCGGCACGCGGACATGTTCACCACCACCCGTCCGTTCAGCGACGAGGAATGGGCGAGGGTCAACACCTGGCTCGACCGGATCTACGAGGACTTCACCAGCAAGGTCGCCGACGGGCGCGGGCTGTCCGTGGAACAGGTCCATGAAGTCGCGCGGGGGCGAGTGTGGACCGGGGCGGACGCGGCGGCCAACGGCCTCGTGGACGAGCTCGGCGGGCTGGAGACGGCGGTGGCGCTCGCCCGCCGCAAGGCTGGCCTGCCGGACACCGCGCCGTTGCGGCTCTTCCCGCGGGCGCATCCGCTGGACCGGCTGCGCCCCCCCGAGTCAAGCGAGGACCGGGCCGCCGCTCGCGCCGGCCTTCTCGTGGAAAGCTGGGGACCGGTCTGGCGGCTGGCGGCCGGCGTCGGCCTCCCGGTCTTCGGGCCATTGCAGCTCCCCGGTCACTGGCTCATCCAGTGAGCGAACGTCTCGTGCCCGGCAGGCGCACATCGCCGACCGGGACACAGCCATCCAGCGATCATGTGGATGGCCTCGCGGAGGCGCTGGCATCGTTCCCGACGGGTGTCACCCTGGTGATGGTCGCGGACGGGCGAGATGACGTCGGGACCACGGTGAGCGCGTTCTGCCCGGTGTCGCTGTCGCCCCCGCTCGTGCTCGCTTCGCTCATCGCCGACTCCTACCCCGCCGAGGTGCTCGGCCGGGTCGACCGGTTCGCGGTGACCATACTCGCGGCGGGGCAGCGTGCGCTGGCCGGCCGGTTCGCCGTCGCGGGCCGGCCAAGCGCCCGGCTGCTACTGGAGGGTGTCCGGCACCAGCGCGGCCCCGCATCGGGCGCCCTCATTCCCGACGGCGGCGTGGCAGCGCTGGAGTGCGAGGCCGTCCAGCGCGTCCCGGCCGGCGACCACCTGCTGGTCATCTCCTCCGTGCTGGGGGTCCCCTATGTGGCCGAGGACGGCGAGCCGCTGATCCGCTTCGCCGGCCGCTACCCCGGCCTCCGCTAGCCCGCATCCGTCGGCCCCGCACCGTCGGCCCCGCACCGTCGGCCCCGCACCGTCGGCCCCGCGCCGTCGGCCCCGCACCGTCGGCCCCGCACCGTCGGCCCCGCGCCGTCGGCCCGGCCTCTGTCAGCCCGGCCTCTGTCAGCCTCGCCATCTGTCAGCACCGCCTCCGTCAGCCGGGCCTCCGTCAACTCACCCCGCCATCCCAATCGGCTTCGCTGATGCGCCTCTGCCACCCGGCCTCCGCCATCTCGGGTCAATCCCAACCGCGTCGCAGACGGCTCCCTGTGGACTTCATGTGGAGAATTCGAGTCAACCGGGGGATAACTTCAATTGAACTGTGGACAATTTGTGGATGACCAAAGATTCTTGAAATTGGTGGCCGAAACCCCTTGTGCGGCGGCATCAGATAGGCGTAGAAATCTGTCACTGCCGAAAACGGAAACCATCCGGGGGGCAACCCCCGGGACGCAAGAAGAACTGGGCAACTGGGACTTCAGGCGGGTATCCGGCTTGGTGGTTGATCGAGCGGTACGGACGCTGAGCATGAGATAGCGGTGTCTGGCGCTGCTGGATCGGGTGGGCCCCTCCATCTCATGCGTGGGGGGGCCTCTTCCCGTCTCTGGCCCGGCTTTCTCCCGGGCAGTCCTTCCCCACGCCGCCTGTCCGTGGTGCGGCTTCTGCCCGCTGCGGCCTCAAGCGGCCCGGCCGACGCCGACCTGTATGTCCTGGCCGATCTCCAGCCCGGCCCGGCCGACGACCTGCGGCCAGGCCGCGCTGGTGCCCGCGGTGCGGTCGATGTCCTGCCTGACCAGCCGCCCTACTTCCAGCCCGGCCGAGTCCCCGCCTGCGGTGCGGGTCGAACCCCGTCACACCAGCCGCCCTGCTCCCAGCCCGGCCGAGTCGGTGCCTGCGGTGCGGCCGAACATCGTCTGACCGGCCGGCCTCCTTGCGGGCTGGCCGAGTCCGTGCCTGCGGGCCGGGCCGATCTCCGGACTGCCCACGGCCTCGTTCCTGGCCGGCCGATGCCTTGCTTGCGGCCTGTTGGCGAAGGCCGGAACCAGCGCCGATCCGGCCCGCGTCTGTGGACTTCCTGTGGAGAATCCAGGCCCACAGGGGGATAACTTCAGCCGAACTGTGGACAGTTTGTGGATCACCAAAAGATCTTGAAATTGCTGACCGTAACCCCTTGTGCGGCCCCGCGCGAAGGGCGTAGAAATGCTCTCACCACCGAAAACGGGGACCATCCGGGGGGCAACCCCCGGGACGCAAGAGGAACTGGGCAACTGGGACTTCGAGCGGGTGTCCGGCTTGGTGGTTGGTCAAGCGGCACGGACGCTGAGCATGAGGTAGCGGTGTCCGGCGCTGCTAGACCGGGCGGGCCCCTCCATCTCATGCATGGAGGGGCCTTCTCTTATTGTGCCGGATTCGGCGGCATGCGCTAGTAGCGACACGCCGGGGATTCGGCGGCGCGCTTGTTATCAGGCTGCCGGCACCGCCCCGGCGACCAGTTCGCCAGCCCGCCAGACCGCGGCAACAAGGGGTACGCCCGGCCGGTAGGCCGGGTAGGCATGTGACGGCGCGTCCAGCAGGACCAGGTCCGCGCGGGCGCTCACACCGAGATGGCCGACATCGGCGCGGCGCAATGCACGGGCCCCGCCCGCGGTCGCGGCCCACACCGCCTCCTGGGTCGTCAGCCGCATCTCCCGCACCGCGAGCGCGATGCACAGCGACATGCTGGAGGTGAAGCAGGACCCGGGGTTGCAGTCCGTCGCGATCGCGACGGTCACCCCGGCGTCCAGCAGGCGGCGCGCGTCCGGATAGGGCTGCCGCGTGGAGAACTCCACGCCGGGGAGCAGGGTGGCGACCGTGGCGCCAGCGGCCAGCGCGTCTACGTCCGCGGCGGTCAGGTAGGTGCAGTGGTCCGCCGACGCGGCGCCCGCCTCCACCGCGACCAGCACTCCCGGCCCCGGGCCCAGCTGGTTGGCGTGCACCCGTGCCATCAGCCCCGCCGCCCGCCCGGCCGCCAGGATGGCACGTGCCTCGTCCGCGCCGAACGCTCCGCGCTCGCAGAACACGTCGATCCAGCGGGCGTGCGGCGCGCACGCGGCGAGCATCGGTCCGCACACCAGATCCACGTAGGCACCGGGGTCGGCCTCGAACTCGGGCGGCACCACGTGCGCACCGAGGAAGGTCACCTCCCCGGTGATCCCCGCGGCGACCGCCACGCTGCGGCGCTCATCGTCGACCGTGAGCCCGTACCCGGACTTGCATTCCAGCGTGGTCGTCCCCTGGCGGAGCATTTCGGCGGCCAAACGGAAAGCGGTCGCCCGGAGCCGCCCGTCGCTGGCCTTCCTCGTGGCGGCGACCGTGCTCCGGATGCCGCCCGCGCCGTAGGGAGTGCCGGCCATCCGGGCCGCGAACTCGGCGCTGCGCTCACCGTCGAACACGAGGTGGGCGTGCGAGTCGACGAAGCCGGGCAAGACCGCGCGCCCGCCACAGTCGGCCATGTGGTCGGCGGCGGGGGCCCGCGCGGCCGGCCCGGTCCAGGCCACCCGGCCGTCCTCGACGACCAGCGCCGCGTCGGCAAGGGCCGCGAACCGGCCGGGCCCCGCGGGCGCGGCGTCATCGCCGGCATCCGGCGCATTGGTGACCAGTTCGCCGATGTTGGTGATCAGCGTGCTCACGCTGCCACACGCTATCCGTTAGGCCGCCAAGGCGCCGCGCCGGTTCCGTGCGCCGCCGCTACCGGACAGCGCCGATGGGCTCAGGCGAAGTCGCCGGGCCTGAATTCCTTGGGTTCGACGAGGACCAGCCAGTTGCCGGAGTTGTCGCGCATGACGGCCTCCACCCCGTACGGGCGGTCCGTCGGCTCCTGCAGGAAGGTGACGCCCTTGGAGCTGAGCTCGTCGTAGGTCTTACGGCAGTCGTCGACCCGGAGCCCGAGGCCACCCATCTTGCCCGCTTCGAGCTGGCGCCGGATGAAGTCGGCCGCGTCCTGTTCCAGCGGCGGCCCCGGCGTCATCAGGGTGATTTCGAGTTCGGGCTGGCTGGAATGGCCCACCGTGACCCAGCGGAACCCCTCACCCGCGGTGACGTCGGTGCGGGGCTCGAATCCCAGGACGTCGACGTAGTAATCGCGCGCGGCGTCCTGGTCGAGGCAGTAGACGGTGACTAGTGAGATATTTGTGATCATGTAACGAGCCTAGGGCGGACGCGGCGCCGCAGGCTTCTCTCAGATTGCGCGATCCGGGGCCGCTGGCTGCCCAGTCGTCAGTGCGGGGTCCAGCACTCCCCACATGAACAGGTAGCACCCCGGGATATGCGGCCCACCCTGGGCAGCCCACCGGTCACGGTAGGCGGTGGGGGACTCACCGACCAGTTGGGTGAAGCGCGACGAGAACGACCCGAGGCTGGAGAACCCGACGACCATGCACACTTCGGTCACCGTCAGGTTGGCGGCACGCAGCAGGTCCTGGGCCCGCTCGATGCGCCGGCGCGTGAGGTAGCGGATCGGGGTCTCCCCATACGTCGCCTCGAAGCAGCGGGCGAAGTGGAACTTGGACACCCCGGCGACCGCCGCGAGCTGATCCAGATCCAGCGGGCGGGAGTAGTGACGGTCGATGTGGTCGCGCGCACGGCGGAGGTAGGGCAGCAGCGGCAGCGCCACCGCCTGTGTCGCCGTCCGGGTCACCCCACGAGGATACGTACCGATGCCGACATCACCCGATGAGCAGCCGGGCGCCGAGGTCGGCTGCGGCGAGCCCCATGAGCCACCGGTTGCGGTCGAGCCACCACCCGAGGTGAGCCAGTTCCAGCTCGGGCCAGAACCTGTCAGGCGACCTGGATCGAGCGCTTGGCGAGCCCGAGCCAGAACCCGTCGATGACGGTCTGCGCACCGGTCAGATCACCCGATGCCGCGCCCAAGGTGACGAACAGCGGCGCGAAGTGCTCGGTCCGGGGATGCGCCTGCCGGGCGGCGGGGGCTTTGTGCTGGAAATCGAGCAGTGCGTCGATGTCGCCGTGCGCCAGCGCCTCAGCGCCCCAGTGATCGAACTCGGACATCACCGTTGACACCGAGCCGTCCATGCTCATCGCGCGCAGGTTGTGCGTGAAGAAGCCGCTGCCCACGATCAGGACGCCCGTGTCGCGAAGCGGCGCGAGCTTGCGACCGACCTCGAAGAGCCGCCCCGGGTCGAGTGTTGGCAGCGAGATCTGCAGCACGGGGACATCGGCACCGGGATACATCTCCACCAGCGGCACGTACGCGCCGTGATCGAGACCACGCTCGGGCATGTCCTGCACGGGCATGCCGGCGGCGCCCAGGAGCTTGCGGACATCCGAGGCGAGCCCAGGCGCACCGGGTGCCGGGTAGCTCACCCGGTAGTACCTGTCTTCGAAGCCCCAGAAGTCGTACACCAGCGGCACCGTGGTGGTCGCGCCGATGGCGAGCGGCACCGACTCCCAGTGCGCGGAGACCATGAGCACCGAGGCCGGCCTGGGAAGGGCGGCCGACCAGTCGGCGAGCTCCGTGGTCCACAGCGGGTCGTCGGCCAAGGGCGGCGCCCCGTGGCTCAGGTAGATCGCGGGCATCCGGTCAGCTGTCCCCTCGCCCGCCGTTGGGGTGGCCGTTTCCCGCGTGGCGGGTGTTTCCGGCGTGGCGGGTGTTTCCGGCGTGGCGGCTGCCTCCCGCGTGGCGGGCGCTTGCCCGGCGCTCGCTGCTCCTTCCCGGCCGGTTGCTGGTTCCGGCGTGGTGGCTGTTTCCCGGGCGGTGGCTGGTTCCGTGGCAGCCGCTCGGGCCGCCGTGTGCTCGCCAGACATCGTGCTCCTCCCGCCCGCTGAACAGGGCCGCTTGGTTCCGGCAACAGTTCAACTTCAAAGTCAGCGCCCGCGCCCCTGAGCCTCATGCGGGCGGCGCAATATCGTGATCATGGCATTGCAGTAGCCAGGTGTGAACCTGCCCATGATCACGTTCGGCCCATGAGTCCGGCCTCATCGTGATCATGACATTGGTGTCGCCAGGGGCACACCAACCCCATGATCACGTTTGGGGAGCGATCTCGCGGGCTCGGCGGCGGGCGCGGCGGGGGCGGGTTCGCGGGCTCTGGCGGCGGGTAGGGCTGGGCGACTCATGGTTCCGGCGGCGGGCGGGCGACCAACTATGCGGCGGGCGGGCGACCACTCATGGGGACTTGAGCGGGCTGATCGCGGCGGCTAGTGCGGCGGGGGCGGCTAGCTCCCCCTGCCCGCCGTCGCGCCCGACGTCCCCCCCTACCGCACGCTGCTCGCCGAGCAGAAGATCGATCCCACGTCGGTGACGACTGCCGCCGATTTCGCCCGCCTGCCGCTACTCGACAAGAAGAACTACAACCGGC
>Ga0081540_1000331_pt1 | contig 48663 bp, 38 predicted proteins | sample TabmetS2T1R1_FD_71024 | JGI IMG/M metagenome (GOLD analysis project Ga0081540, IMG submission 71024) | Tabebuia heterophylla rhizosphere microbial communities from the University of Puerto Rico - S2T1R1 | ecosystem: Host-associated > Plants > Roots > Rhizosphere ...
TTGGCGAACTTCACGGCCGACTCCGGGTCCCACATCACCGTCGAGCGCAGGCCCGAGCCCTTCTCCAGCTTGTCCTTCGCGTCGTCGGTGTGGAACTCGATCTTCCAGAACGGCTCGAGCCCCAGCACGTTCTCCATCCACATGATCGCCGGCATCAGGGTGCGGAAGTTGGACGTGACGTGGTCGATCCGGCTGAACCCGAAGCGGTTCTGACCGCCGGTGGGCTTCTCGTGGAAGATCATTCCCGGGAACAGCGGCCGGTATCCGTCGCGCTGGGCGAACCGGAAGGTGGAGTCTCCGAACGGCGTGGTGATCGAGAACCACCGGAGCTGTCCGCCGCGGCCGTCCTTGGCCGTCTGGATGTCCTCCATGATCGTCGCGCCGCGCCGGTCGAGGAGCTGGAAGGTCTTCTCCACGTCCTTCACCGCGAAGGTGAGGGTCCCCACGCCGTCCGGGTGCTTCTTCAACCAGCGGTGGGCGCGCCCACCCTCGCCGCGGGCCTGGCTGACGACGAGGGCGATGTCTCCGGCCTGGAACACCAGGCTCTGCTGCTTGCCGCGGGTGGTGAGATCGGGATCGCTCCCGCCGATCTCCTTGAAGTCCATCCCCTGTGTGTAGAAGCGGCGACTCCGCTCCAGGTCGTGCACGTACCAGTGCGCCGATTCGATTCCGAGGAGTCCGAGGGATTCTTTCTGAGCCATGACGTGGGTTCCTGTTAACGCGGAGCGTGCTCGGCGTCCGGCTGGCGATCGGGATGGGCGGCCTGGAAGGCGGGCAGGGCCTCGCACGCCGCCTCGATGCGGGTGAGGGTGGGATAGGGGGTCAGGTCGATCTTGAAGCGACGCGACGCGTACAGCTGCGGAACCAGGCAGCAATCGGCGATCGACGGCGCGTCGCCGACGGAGAAGCGGCCCGCGGTCCGCGAGGTCTCCTCCTCCAGCGCGCTCAGCCCGCGCTGGTGGAAGAGCGCCACCCAGGCCTTGTCGTCCCCGCCGAAGGCCTTCACCTGGCCCATCACGAACGGGGTCTGGAAGGGCTGGATGCCCGAGTTCACGATCTCCGCGAGCTGGTGCGTCCGTGCGCGGAGCCAGGGGTCGGTGGACAGGAGCGGCGGAGAGGGGAATCGCTGGTCCAGGAAGTCGATGATCGCCAGGCTCTGCGCGAGCCGGCGGATGGCGCCGCCCTCGTGCCATTCCAGCAAGGGGACGGACTCGAGGAGGTTGAGGGTGCGGAACGGATCCTGGTGCTGCTCTCCCTTCAGGAGATGGACGGGCTGGTACTCGTAGGTCACGCCCTTGAGCGCGAGCGCGATGCGCACCCGCCAGGTACAGCCGCTGCGCCAGTAGCCGTAGAGCTTCATCCCGTCACCACCTGGGAGATCCGGCCGAAGAGGCTCCGGCCCACTCCGTCGAAGGTCTCGATCTCGATCCGGTCACCCACCGACATGAACGGGGTGGTGGGCTTGCCCTGCTCGATGGTCTCGATCATCCGCCGCTCGGCCAGGCAGCTGATGCCGCGGGCACGGTCCTCGTTGCTCACCGTGCCGCTGCCGAGCAGCGTGCCCGCGGTGAAGCCCCGCGTCTTCGCCACGTGCTCCAGGAGCTGGAAGAACGAGAAGTGCATCTCCGGACCCGCCTCGGTGTCGCCCACCACGCGGCCGTTCAAGGTCGAGCGCACCCGCACCTGGGCACGGCCGTCGCGCCAGGCCGGGCCGAGCTCGTCCGGCGTCACCGCGAAGGGGCCGAAGGCCGTGGCCGGCTTGCTCTGGAAGAAGCCGAAGCTCTTGGCCAGCTCGGGGGGGATGAGGTTGCGGAGGCTCACGTCGTTGCACTGGGTGATCAGGCGGACGTACTTGCCCGCATCGGCCGCCCGGGTCCCCATCGGGACGTCCCCGAGCACGACCACGATCTCCGACTCGAAGTCCATTCCCCATCCCGGATCGGGCAGGACCAGGTCGTCGGTGGGTCCAAGGAGGACGCCAGAGCCGCCCTGGTAGACCAGGGGATCGGTCTCCAGCGTCGGCGGGGGCTCGGCGCCGCGCGCTTTCCGCACCAGCCGCACGTGGTTGAGGTAGGCCGAGCCATCCACCCACTCGTAGGCGCGGGGAAGCGGAGCGTGGAGCTGCCGGACGTCGAGCGGCTCGCTGTCCAGCTTTCCCGCGTCGAGGCGCTCGGAGAGCGCGCGCAGCCCGGGCTCGGTGGCGTCCCAGGCGTCGAGCGCGGACTGCAGCGTCCGCGCGACATCCTGTGCGCGAGCGAAGGCGGTGCCGTCACGGCGGACCACCACCAGCGCACCGTCCCGGGTTCCGTCTCGCAGGGTTGCCAGCTTCATGGAGTGGCCACGGGCTTTTGTCCGTCGGGGTGGGGGGTGTCAAGGCACAACGCTTCCCCGAGCGCGCGCCGGAGGGTCAACGCGTCCCCGACCGCGTGGCCGCCGAGGTCGTTGTTGAAGAAGACGTAGGCGTCCATTCCGCGGCGGCGCGTGCGGAGGAGGTCCCGTGCGACCGGCGCCAGCGCGGCGGGTCCATAGCGCCCCCCGTACCTCGCACCCGCGCCATGGAAGCGCAGGTACCGGAAGCCGCCGGTCGCTCGCGGCGGGGACATGGGAACCAGGTCGTGCTCGCAGAAGGCGGCGCCGTGTGCGTCGAGCACCGCGCAGGTCTCGGGCAGGTACCAGCTCGGCTCCCGGAACTCGACCGCGTGGCGCACGTCGCGGGGGAGCGAAGCGAGGAAAGCGTCGAGCCGGGGGAGGGCGTCGACTTCGAAACGCGGCGGGAGCTGCCAGAGGACGACCGCGAGCTTCGGGCGGAGCGGCGCGAGCGGAGCGAAGAAGCGCTCCACCGCCGCGTCGGGCTCCTTCAGCTTCTTCATGTGGGTGATGTACCGGCTGCCCTTGGCGGCGAAGACGAAGCCCGGCGGGGTGGACCGGAGCCAGCTCTCGGAGGCGGCGGCCGTGGTCAGCCGGTAGAAGGTGGTGTTCAGCTCCAGCGTGCCGAAGACGCTCGCGTACCGCTCGAGCCATCGCCCGGTGCCGAGGCCCGGCGGGTAGAGCACGTTCCGCCAGTGCCGGTACTGGTAGCCGCTGGTGCCGACGAGGACGCGCGCCATCCGGCCGCTACGGTAGCCATGGGGGGCGTTGGACCCGGCCGATGTGTCCGGCCGAGAGCACTGCCGTCGGCCTCCGGAGGGCGCCTGCTTGCCGCTTGCCGTGCCCGTCTCGACCGTCTCCGGCGCGGTCGGGGAGGCGGGCGGATGGGGTGGGCGGCACGCATCGGGTGGGGCTTCCTGGGGCTCGGCGTGGCCGGGTGCGGAGACGGCGTGGGCGCCGGCCCGGTGCGCCCCGGGCCGCCGGTGGTGTCAATCGCCGATCGCTGCACGGTGGAGGGCGTCCGCATCGAGGTCGAGAATGGCGTGCTGGGAGGGTTCTCCGGAGAGAGCCCGTGCGCCTACTCGGGCCGCTTCGTAACGGTGTGGCGTCGCACTTACGAGGAGCGGTGGGGGCCCGTCCCGCTGGAGTCCTGGACGGTGCGCATCCGGACACCGGAGCTCGTCGATGCCCGCGGGCACTCCGGGCTGACCTGGTACGACGAGCGGATCCTCGAGCTGAGCCAGCTCCACTTCGAGCTGCTGCCCCACGAGCTGCACCACGCCCGGCTGGGGGAGACGTCGAGCGATCACCACGGCTGGTGCGCCGACTTCGTGCCCTGGGAGCTCGAGCGGCACATCCAGGACGAGCGGGCGGCGCTGGGATGCGGCTCCTGAACCGGCTTGAACCGCGCGAGCGGCCGTAGTACCTCCGACGGGTCGTTCGCGGGAGTAGCTCAGTGGTAGAGCATCGGCTTCCCAAGCCGAGGGTCGCGGGTTCGACCCCCGTCTCCCGCTCTCAGTGAGGCGTCCGAAACCACGACGGTTTCGGGCGCCTTCGATTTTGCGAAGCCGCGATCCACCCGGGCGACTTCCAGGGCAATCGGCTCGAGCGGCTGGCGTAAACCCTTTCGCGGAGGAGATCGCGATGCCATTCGATCTCGAGAAGCTCGCAGAGGTGGTCGTAGCCCTCATCATCAGCTCGTCGATCCTGCTCGTCGCGGCGGCGATCGCCTGGCGTCTGGCAGTGAGGCCCAGTCTGAGGGAGTTCCTCGAGTCCCGGACGCCTCGCGCGGGCGGAGATCCCGTTCTCTCTCGGCGAGTGGCTGAGCTGGAGGAGGAGGTCCGCGCGCTCAAGGACAGGGTGGGCCCGTTGCCGGAGGGCAATCCCACCCGGCCGCTGGGCGACGTGCCCTGGCGCGGGACGAAGGCGAAGGTCTGAGCGCCCCCCGGGTTCAACGCTCACGATGTCGATGGGTGTCGCCGGGGCCTTCGACCGTTCGGGCTTCAGGACTCGCGCCGAAGCAGACGCACCCTGCCCAGCAGCGTCCGCGGGCTCTGCGCCTTCGTACCGCAGAGATGACAGAGCACCGCGTTCGACCAACCCGGCTCGAGCTTCAGCTTGACTCCGGGGTGGCACGAGACCGGAACCGCTGCGAGATCGACGGTGGGCTCCAGCAGCGGGGGGCGAGGCGCGGGCTCCTCGCGCCACTGCGAGTTGACGACGACACCCTCCGAGTCCAGGGCGAGATCGTTCAGAACGTGCTCCATCTCCTGGTAGGCCGTGACTAGGACGTCCTCGGCGAGCGCGTCGTCGAGGTACTTCTGCTGGACCGGAGTGAACCAGGCATCCCAGGAGCGCTGCGCCCCGCAGTAGGGACACCAGTATGTGTCTCGCTGCTCGATGCTGCTGGCGAAGTGCCGGCCGCAATCGACACACTTCCGTCGAACACACCCATCCCCGTCCGCAGAGATCTCCGCCATCGCTCGCCGTTCCCCTTCCGCTCGGCGGCCGCGGCAGAGCAAGAACCCCGCCAGACCAGAAAACTCGGAGAGGCCTTCCTCGCCAGCCGCAGTGAGCTCTCTTTTCCGACGTCCCCGTACGGGTGGGGTGGGTCAAACAGCGGAGCTTGGGTCCGGATGGCCCGGTGGCTCGTGACCCGGGACCCCGGTCGGGCCCCGGGATCGGGGTCACCGCGCGAACTTGGACCGGGCGAACTTGGCGCGGATCCGGTGGACTTCCTTGTCGTCGATGTGCTGCCGGATCAGGATCCGCACGGCGTACCGGACCTGGTCGTACTCCTCGTGGCAAAACTCGGCGCGTTCGTCCGGCAGCTTTCCGAGATCCTTCGCGAAATCGTACAGCTTCGGATCGGCTCCCCAGGCAAGACAGAGCACGTTGTAGAAGCGCTGGCGGTCCAGCCCGTGGACGTCCGCGAAATCCGCCTCTCCCGGCCTTCGCGCCTTCGAGTCGTGGTCGTACATGAATGCGGCGGCGCGGAGCATCCGCTCGGCGAAGTCCCCGCCGAAGTGCGTCGCAGCCAGCACTGCCAGCTGGTCCGCGGCATCCTCCTCCTGCCCGAGGACCGGCACCGCGAGAATGTGGAACACCGCGTGCGCGGTCTCGTGCAGGACGACGAAGAGAAACGGGCCCACGACCGCCTGGTCCGGAGTGAGCTCGTAGTGGCCGGATTGCTCGGCCATCTTGATGAAATCGCGTACCAGCTCGTAGCAGAACGTGAGGACGTGAGTCTGGCTGTCGTACCAGGCGTTGGACTCGGCGCAGGTCCTGGCGTGGAGCGTGAGGAGCTTCGGTAATTTGAGCATCCCGAGCATCTCCGCGGCATCCTCGAGGATGTGGTCCTGCTTCATCCGCTCTGCGATGGGAATCTGCTCCGGCTTCGTCGGAGGCTCGTAGATGACCCGGACCGGATGCGTGTTCGCGGGGCTCGTCGCGCCGGCGCCGAGGAGCGCAGCCAGCAGCAAGGACGGAACGGTGACCATGGCCATGGTCCCATTATCGAGCCCAGCCAGTACATCGCCCAGAGAACGCGACCCACGGCCGCCGGCGTGCCCCCCAAGGCAAGCTCCGCGCATGCGAAGTCCGCCGCCGGAGCTGGGCCGCTTCCGCTCCAGGCGCCGCCTCGGCCGCTGGCGCCACTCCTGGGGCGACCCCGACCCCGGCTGCGCCACCTCCCGCCAAGAAGTAGCGTGCATCCCGCTGCGGCAGGTGCCGCGCAGTTCAGGCGCAGGTGCCTGAGACGAGCTTGGCGGAGGGGAGCCATGGGTCTTCGTGACGTCCTCGTCGCTCTGGCGGTGCTGGTGGGGGTGCTGGCGGTCGTCGGCTGGCGTCGCGGCCGGCGACTGCGGGCGCTCTTCGACTCGGTCTGGGACCTCCGGCTCGGGAGCCTGACCGGCTATCGCCACGGCCGCATCGAGGAGGTCCCGCTCGCCGACCGGTCACTCACCGAGAAGGATGGCGGAGTGACCGTGACCGTCGCCGTCCTGAGCCCGAAGGAAGGTCGCGCTCTGTTCGGCACCGACCTGGCCCGGAGCGGGATCCAGCCGGTGTGGCTGGAGGTCAAGAACGACGAGACCGTGCCCTACTGGCTTCTCACCGCCGGCCTGGACGCCGACTACTTCTCCGCCCGCGAGGCCGCGTGGGTGCGTCACACCCGGTTCGCGCCGTCCGCGAATCGCCAGATGGACTCGTTCTTCGACCAGGTCCAGTTCCGCAGCCCGGTCCTGCCGGGAACCAGCACGGGGGGGTTCGTCTTCTCCAACCTCGACGAGCACACCAAGCCCGTTGCCGTCGATCTCATCGCTCCGCGGCACGGTGCGGCGAAGAGCTTCACCTTCCTCGCCCCGGTCCCCGGGCTGAAGACCGACGTCAGCCGGATCGACCTCGAGAAGCTCTATCCCCCGGAGGCCATCGTCCGTCTCCAGACCGAGGCCGAGCTGCGTGCCGCCGTCGAGCAGCTCCCCGGCTTCACCACCAACAAGCGTGGGACCGCGCGAGGCGATCCGCTGAACGTGGTGCTGATCGGAAAGCGAGACGACCTGTTTCCGGCATTCCTTCGTCGTGGCTGGCACCCGACCGAGCTGATCTACTTCGGCTCGTCGTGGAAGACGCTCAAGTCATTCCTCCTCGGATCTCGCTACCGGTACTCGCCGGTGAGCCCGCTCTATGCGCTGGGGCGCTTCCAGGATCTCGCCGGGCAGAAGGCGCGAGAATCGATCAGCCAGCGCAATCACATCCGGATGTGGCTGACCCCGCTGGAGTACCAGGGGAAGTCGGTCTGGCTGGGGCAGATCAGCCGTGACATCGGCGTCCGCTGGACGCTGAAGACCTGGAATCTCACCACGCACAAGATCGACCCGGACGTGGACGAGGCACGCCTGGGGCTCATCCAGGATCTCCTGTACTCGCAGTCCCTCATCCGCTTCGGGTTCGCGAAGGGAGTCGAGCCGGCGGCCGAGAGCCGTCCCCACCGGAACCTGACCGGGGATCCGTTCTTCACCGATGGGCTCCGTGCCGTCCTGGTCTTCGAGCGGCGGCCTGTCTCGCTCGACGAGGTCGAGGTCTTCGAGTGGGAGCGTCCGGTCAAGGCGGTGACGGCATCTCCGGTGGGGGGCATTCGCCTCGCGTCGGCCTAGACGTCGCCGCGCTGCTCGGGTCCGGCATCCGACGCCTCGTCGCGCAGCGCGAGCCACGCCATCGTCCCGCCGCCGACATCGACGACGGCGTGGAGCGCGATTGCCGGCCAGAGGGACTCGAAGACCGCGACGACCACCGTGAAGATCCCACCGGTGATTCCCGTGCGCAGGACGCCGCTCCATCCCTGATAGGCGTGCCCACCCGCGAAGAATGGAAGCGACACTGCAGCTGCGCCCCACCACCCGAGCCACTGGGAGAAGACCGCGATGAAGTAGCCGCGATACAGAAACTCCTCGCAGAACCCGGCGGTCAGCGACACTCCGCCGAACCTGCGCAGCTCCGTTCGCGTCCGCGGCATGACGGCGGCGAAGGTCTCGAACTGCTTCCGCACCCCGGCCCTTTCAGCGGAGCTCCGGGCAAGGGTCACGACCGCCAGGACCTGGTAGCCCGCCACCAGCAGGAACAAGGCGATCGAGGTCCACAACCGCCAGCCGGCGGGCACGGAGAAGCCGAAAGACTTCCAGGATCGGTCGGTCGACATCCACAGCGCGGCCCCGACGGCGACCAGCGCCCACCCGCCGACGATGGCCTGCGTCCAGAGCAACTTCCGCGCTCGAGCCGGATCTGCCTGTGACCGGCGCCGAAATGCAGGCCAGGAGACGAGGGAATCGATCACCGGCGCGGCGACTGCAAACAACGCCACGTAGAGGAGATCGAGGAAGGTCGTCACGGCGGCCGAACCGGGGGCGGCGCGAACTCCCGCACACACCGGCTCCGGAGCGCAACCAAGGCCCTCGGCCCCTTCGGCTTCAGGCGCGGAGTGCCGCCCCTGCCTCTTCGCAGCGATGCACCTCGACCGTGAGGTGGCTCAACCCGGGGAGGTCCTCGAGGGCTCGCCGGAATCGATTGGCGTCGACGGCCTCGTGCGTGACCAGCGACACGATGGCCGCGTGATGGCCCGGGCCGACTCTCCACACGTGGAGATCGCTGATCCGGACGTCTCCGCGCTCCACCCGGGAGCGGATCTCGACGGCGAGCTCCGGCGCCGGCGCGAGGTCGATCAGCACCGCGGCGGCCCGGCGCATCAGCCCGATGGACCAGCTGGCGATCAGCGCCGCGCCGACGAGGCCCATCGCCGGGTCGAGCCATCGCCAGCCGAGGTAGCGGACTCCGAGGATCGCCCCGATGGCGAGCACCGACGTCGCGGCGTCCGCCAGGACGTGCACGTACGCGGAGCGCAGATTGTTGTCGTGGCCCTCCTCGTCCTCGTCGTGGAGGAGCGCGGCCGAGATCAGGTTCACCAGCAGGCCCACGCAGGCGATGGGCAGCGCCTCCGAGAAGGCGAGCGGCACGGGCCGGAGGATCCGCTGGATGCTCTCCACCGCAACGCCCACTGCAACCACCCCGAGGAGGATGGCGCTGGCGAAGCCGGCGAGGTCCCCCACCTTCCCGGTCCCGAAGACGAACCGCTCGCTGTGTCCGTGCCTCTTTGCATAGGCGTAGGCCAGCGTGGTGATGCCGATCGCCAGCGCGTGGGTGGACATGTGCAGTCCGTCGGCGAGGAGCGCCATGCTCCCGGTCCAGAGGCCGCCCAGGATCTCGACCACCATCATCCCGGCGGTCAGCGCGACGACCCATCGCGTCCGGCGGGCGTGCTCGTCGTGCCGGGCACCCAGGAAGCGGTGTGAGTGAGTCCACGGTTCGAGTGTCTGTTCGTGCATCGGAGGCTCCTCGGGCGGGGCACTACCATGGACCCGGCGGCGTGAAGGGGAACACGCCTCCCGACGCCTCGAATTCCAGTCGGGACCCATGAGGTGCGCTTGCGTGCCTCCCGGGTCGAGCTTCATCTCCCTGGCCCGGGCTGCGGCGATCCCACTCCTCTGGGCCGGAGAGCGTCTTGCCCTCGGGGCAAGGGCGGCGATGCGCCGCCGCGCGCTCACGAGTTGCGACAGTGGTGAGCCCGTGTGGGTCTGGCGCGTGTGGGTCGGTGTCCGCCGGGTTCGAGCCGGCGTTTCGTCCGCTAGACTCGCCGAGTCGTGCTCCCCGACACATTTCTCACCGAGCTCCCGCGAGGCTGGCGTCTCCGGCTCCATCGCTTTCGACGCGCGCTCCGCGAACGGAGCCGGCAGGTCGTCGAGGCGGGCGAGAGCGGCGAGCGCCTGGTCGCGCGCGTCCGCCTGATCTCGATGGCGCTCCTCGCGCTCATCCAGCTCCTGCCGCTGCTCGAGCTGGACAGCGTCCCCGCTCGCGTCGCGTTTCACAGCCAGGAGGCAGTGGTGGGCCGCGGCCTCACCGGAGCCGGCCTCCTCTCCGCCATCCTTCTCTGGCTGGCCGTCAAGTACGCCTACCGGCCGTGGATGGGCCTCCTCAGCATCTTCGTCGACGTCACGATGGTGAGCGCCGGGCTCGCCGTCTTCTTCATCCTCGACCGCCCGCTCACCGCCACGAACAGCCGGGTCGTGTTCGAGGTCTACTTCCTGGCCATCGCCAGCGCCGGGCTCCGGTACGACTGGCGCCTGTGCGTGGCGGCCTCGGCCCTGGCGGTTGCGGAGTACCTCGGCATCAATCTCTACGCCGCCCATCACTGGGACCTCGAAGCCGCCTTCGCGGCCGACGCTTCCTACGGCGAGTTCGGCTGGTACGGGCAGATCGGCCGGATGATCGTCCTCGTCGGGGCGGGCGTGATGGGGACGGCCGTCGCGCTGCGCGGCCACCAGTGGCGTCACCTCTCGGGGAAGGACGCCCTCACCGGGCTCGCCAGTCGCGCCTGGTTCGATGAGCGCCTGGACGAGGAGATGAGCCGGGCCCACCGCAGCAGGCAGCCGCTGAGCATCGGAATCCTGGACCTGGACAACTTTCGCGAGCTGAACAGCACGCACGGGCACGCCGGCGGCGACCTGGCGCTCCAGACCGTCGCCCGGCGCCTCCGCCATTCGATCCGGAAGAGCGACCTGGCGGCTCGCCTTGGCGGTGACGAGTTCGTCATCGTCTTTCCCGACACGGACGTCGCCCAGGCCGTGCTCCGCCTCGAGGCGCTCCGGCAGGAGGTCGCCGGCCTCCGAGCCCAGACGGGTCGGGTGGCCTTCACGGTCACGATGAGCGTCGGCGTCGCCAGTTTCCCCGCGGACGGGAGCGAGACCGCGGAGGTGCTCGCTGCTGCCGACGCGCGGGCATTCGAGGCGAAGCGCCTGGGCAAGAACCGGGTGGTGGGCCCGAAGCGGGCGCCGGAGCTCGCGAGCGTCGAGGCCCTTCCGCGAAGCGCCGAAGCCTCGACGCCCTGACGCTCAGCCGCCCCGAACCAGGGGGACGCTGATGTGGCGGCGAAAGGGTGCGCCGCTCTCTGAGGCTCAGCCCCCCGAACCAGGGGGACGCTGATGTGGCGGCGCAGGGTGCGCCGCTCTCTGAGGCTCAGCCCCCCGAACCAGGGGGGGCGCTGATGTGGCGGCGCAGGGTGCGCCGCTCTCTGAGGCTCAGCCCCCCGAACCAGGGGGACGCTGATGTGCCGGCGCAGGGTGTGCCGCTCGATGAGGCTCAGCCCCCCGAACCAGGGGGACGCTGATGTGGCGGCGCAGGGTGCGCCGCTCGATGAGGCTCAGCCGGGGCGATCGAGCGGGAGCAGGTAGTGGACACGCTTCAGCGGCTGGAAGCCCGCCCGACCGTAGAGGTTCGCCGCGCGGGCGTGGCTGTCGTCGACCTCCAGCTCTGCCGCGAGGCAGCCCTGGGCGCGGGCGAGGTCGAGAGCCGCCTGGAGGAGCTGCCCGCCGATTCCCCGGTCGCGGAGCTCGGGAAGGACGTAGAGCTGCTCGACCCAGAGGACCCGGCCTCCTCGCTCCAGCGACCCCTGCACCGAGACGTAGGCGAAGCCCACCGGGCGGCCCGCGTCACGGGCGACGAGAATGCGAGCGGAGGAATCGTCCTCCAGCGCGCCGCGCACTGCCTGCACGAGCAGCTCGGAGCTCAGGGAGAAGCCATGCTCCTCGAGCTGGGCGGAGAGCAGCCCGGTGAGGGCCTTCTCCTCGTCGGGGCGCGCGGGGCTGGGGCGTTCAATCGTCATGGAGGTCAGGTGTGTCGTTCCCCGGGCCCGGCCGCCCGTCAGCCGAAGGTGAAGGAAAAGGCCGATGCGCCGGGCTCGAGGAACTCGATCTCGAACAGACGGTCGCCGATCGCTCCCGGCTGGCGGATGAGCTGGTACATCCTCTGGTCGCCCAGCGTCCCGTTCCCGTCGGCGTCCACGTCGATTCCGTGCGCGGCGCCCGGTGGCTTCCCGTCGAGCAGCACCCGGAACTTGATCGCCTTCCCGCGGGTCTCCGGGGCCATGACCAGATTGAGATCGCGGGCGTGGAACCGGTAGGCGATCTTTCCCCCGGGCGCGCTGGTGGTCGCCCGATCGGCGCTGACGGTCCAGGTTCCCGAGAGACCCCAGCGATTGAGCTTCAGCCCCGAGGGCACGTCGTAGCGGTGCTTCTCCCCGGCGACGATCCCTCCCGGAGAGGCGAAGTTCAGCGTCCGCCGCTGGCCGACGTAGTTCTCCGCGGACCGGAGATCCTTCCAGTCGGCAGGGAGCTCGAAGCCGCGCGCATCCACCGTCGTGGGCGCTGAGCCCGGGTCGCGCCCTGCCTCCTCGAGGAGCTTCCGGATGACCCGCTCGGCCTCCTCGTAGCCCTCCTCGCCGAAGACCTGATGCCGGAGCCGGCCATGCGCATCGAAGACATAGAGCGCCGGCCAGTACTCGTTCCCGAAGGCCTTCCAGATCGAGAAGTCCGAGTCGACCGCGACCGGGTAATCGACCCGGATGTCCTTCACTTCCTGGCGGACGTTGTCCAGGTCTCGCTCGAAGGCGAACTCCGGGGAATGCACGCCGATCAGGAGCAGTCCGGATTTTCCGTACCGGTCGACCCAGGCCCGCAAGAACGGAGCCGTGCGTCGCCAGTTGATGCAGGTATAGGTCCAGAAATCGATCAGGACGACCTTGCCCCGGAGCTGGTCGGGGGGAATTGGCTGCGAGTTGATCCAGGTCGTCGCGCCGGAAAGAGAGGGGATCATTCCCTCTGGAGAAGGAGGACCTACTGGCGTGACCATGTGAGCTCCGCTGTGGCGGTGGGACTCCTGCTCTGCAGCGTGGGCCGCGCCCGTCGCTGCCAGGAGGAGCACAAGAAAGACCCTCATGTCATCTCCCGGATCTCGACCGGCGCCCCCGTTCCAGCTGGAGCGCAGCGAGCCGCGTCAAACGCAGCGCGCGGAGAGAATCGTGAACGTCAGCAGCGTGCAATGACGGTCTCGATCCGTCCCTCGCCCACGAATTGCACGACGCGGGCCAAGTCAGAATCTGGACAATTGTCGACAAAGCCCGCGTAACGCTCACCCGCATCGCGCACACGCTCCGTCCGCTGCCACGGTCGAACTCGACCTGGCCTCGCAGCAAACCCTGCCGGAGGGAAGATGAAACACTCGATGAAGGCCGTCCTGGTGCTGCTCACGGTCTGTGCCGGAGTGGCACTGGCTCAAGACAAGAAGCAGATGACCGCCAGCCAGAAGGAGGCGGTCGGTCAGGTCAAGTCAATGGCGATGAAGGAGCGCCAGGCGATGATGGACAAGGCCAAGGCCATCGACACACAGGCCGCCGACATCCACAAGTCGCTGAGCGCGATGGAGAGCGACAAGGCGAAGGCGCTGGCCGCCCAGGTCGCCGACCTGCAGGCCAACGTGAAGGCGCTCGAGGCGCAGCTGGCGAAGGCGCCGAAGTACTTCGACGATCCGACCGCGGACCCTTTGCGTCCGTAGTCGCGCGCAGCTCGTGAGCACCGAGGGCCGGGTCCTCGCGACGAGGATCCGGCCCTTCGTGTCTCCGCCGCTAGGCGCGGGGGGTGGCGGCGGCCTGGGCGTTCTTTGCCTCGCGCGCTGGCGCGCCTACTTGCGTCCCTTCCAGCCCGCGCGCTTCAGCGTGTTGTACATGGTGGGGAGCGAGACCTTCAGCTCCTTCGCCAGCGAGGCGGCGCTCTTCCCGCCCTCGACCTGCTTCTTGAACTCGACCGCCTGGTCCTCGGTAAACTTGAACGAGCGCCCGCGCTTCTTCGGTGCCCCGTCGCGGGTCCGCGCCGCCCGGGGCGGCCTGCCCCGGCCTCTCCCGCCGCGGCCGCTCCAGCCGGCGCGCTTGAGCGTGTTGTACATGGTGGGGAGCGAGACCTTCAGGTCCTTGGCCAGCGAGGCCGCGCTCTTTCCACCCTCGACCTGCCTCCTGAAATCGGTGGCCTGATCGTCGGTGAACTTGAAGGCCCGTCCGCGCTTCTTCGGAGCGCCGTCGCGGCCCCTCCCGGCACGTGCCGGCCGGCCACGCGCAGCATGGCCGTCGAACATCTGTCCGGCCTGCTCGACGATCCGCTGGAGCTGGTTCTTGAGGACCGTGTTCTCATCGACGAGGCTGCGCAGCGCGGACTCGAGATCCTGCAACGCGTTCGAGATTGCGCCCATCCGATCGGCTGTTCTTGGCATGGCGGCGCACCATACACGGAATCGCGTACCTTCAAGAAAAGAAACTCGTTCTTTCCACCTTTTGACTCTCTCAAGTTTTCATTGATGCCCGGGTTCTTCGCTTCTAGAAGTGGAACGTCGTGAGCCTGAGAGTGGTCCGCCTCGGAACGAGGCGCTCGCCCGGAGAGGGCCTGCGGATCGGTACGGTTCGCCGGCCACCCCGCGGCGTGCGCAAGGAGCAGATCGCCGCGCGCGACTTCTACGACGTGTGGTTTCCACTTCTCGCGCCTTCGGTGGAGACGATGACCGCCTTCCGGGCGGAGATGACCGATCGCGCCTGGAGAAAGTTCGTCCGGGCCTACCGGAAGGAGATGTCCCGGCCGGACGCGAGCCACGCGCTGGATCTCCTCGCCGCGCTCTCCGGCCACACGGACTTCTCGGTGGGCTGCTACTGCGAGGATGAGAACCGCTGTCACCGCTTCGTCCTCCGCGCGTTGCTGGAGGAGCACGGGGCGACGATGGCCCGGTGACCTAGTCGGCAGTGAGCGCAGGCCCGGGCGCGGTCCGGGCCGCCCGGAGCGCCGGGTGGACGCTCGCGAGCAGCGCCGTCAGGAGCATCAGCCCGAGCACCCCGCCGAGCGTCGGCGCGTCGAGCGGGCGCACACCGAAGAGCAGCCCGCTGAAGGCGTGGGCCACGGCGGCGCCGACCAGCGTTCCCGCGAGGGCGCCTGTGCCGACCCAGCGAAGCCCCGCGCGGAAGACCGAACCGGCCTGGACCAGCGGTGTCGCCCCGAGCGCGCTCCGGATGGCCAGCTCGCGTCGGCGCTGCACCTGCGCGTAGGCGAGCACCGCGTAGAGCCCCGACAGGCAGAGGGCGAGGGCAGCGGCGGCGAACAGCTCGAGCAGCCGGACCGCGGAGCGCCGGGCGGAGAGCACCGCGTCGAGCAGCGCCTCCCCGTTTTGCACCGAGGAGACGGGGACGTCGGGGTCCACGGCATGGAGGATCTCCACCAGCCGGCGGCCGAGTGCGGGTCCGCCGCCTCGCTCCGAACGGACGAGCACCGAGAGCCCGGTCAGGAGGTTCGGGACCACCTGCGCAGGGACTTGATAGAGGGGTGCGTAGAGCGTCCCGGCGGGGGCCTCGTTCAACGACTCGTGCTTCACGTTCGCCACGACCCCCACCACCCGGTAGTCGGCGGCGGGCTCGGCGGTGAAGCTGACGTGCAGCATCGCGCCGAGCGGGCTCGTCCCCGGCCAGAAGGCGCGCGCCAGCGCCTCGTCCACCACCACCACCCGTGGGTGGGCCGCATCGTCCTCGGGGCCGAACGCGCGCCCCTCGCGCACCCGGATGCCCGCAGTCTCGAAGTAGCCGGGGCTCACCCAGCGGGTCTGGGCCCCGGGCTGTGCGGTCCGCGACGGGGCAGGGCGGTCGAGGATGTCGAAGTCGGTGCGGCTGTTCACTCCGCTGAGCGGCATCACGTTGACCATCGCGAGGCGCGCCTCCCCATCCGCCTCCGCGAGCCGGTCCTGGAGCGCATCGTGAAAGCCGCGCAGCGCCGTGGGCGTGCGGTAGCGCGCCAGCGGAGGCGAGACGCGTGCGACCGACAGGCCGGGGAGCCTCAGACCGGGGTCGACTCGCAGCAGCGCGGCGTCGCTCCGCCAGAGGAGGCCCACCGCCACCAGGAGGACGCCGGCCAGCGCGGCCTCGCTTCCGACCAGCAACGCCCGGAGCCTCAGCGCGGTGGGACTGGCGGTGGCGTGCGACCCGAGGTCCGACGCGGTCCGTGGCGCGGAGGAGCCCGCCGCCGCACCGATGACCAGCAGCGCAGTGACCGCCATCAGCAGCCCCGCCGCGTAGAGCGCCACGCGCCAGTCGAGACCGAGCTCTGCCAGCCGGGGGAGATCCGCCGGAGCGAGGCGGCGCAGCACGCCCTGTCCGACCCAGGCCAGCACGAGGCCGAGCGCGGTCCCGGACCCGGTGAGGATGGCCGCCTCGATCGAGAGGTCGGCCAGCAGTGCGCCGCGACTCGCTCCCAGCGCCCAGCGGATCGCGAGCTCCGAGCGGCGCGCAGCCACCCGGGCGAGGAAGAGGCTGGAGAGGTTCGCCGTGGCGATGAGCAGCAGGAGCAGCCCGGCCGCCCCGAGCAGCAGGAGCCCGACGCGGTAGGCGCCCACCCATTCGTCCTGGAGGGTGCGGACGCGCGGCGCGGTGAGCTTGGCATCCTCCTCGGGGTAGCGCGACGCGAGGTCGGCGGTGATGTCCGCGATCTCCGACCGGGCCTGGGCCACGGTGGCGCCCGGGGTGAGATGGGCGATGACCCGCAGGAAGTTCGATCCGCGCTCGTTGCGACGGGGATCGACCGCCGAGCGCAGCGGGGCGAGCACCTCGGTGGAGAGGTTCGGGAGGGCGAACGTCTCGGGCAGCACGCCGACCACCGTGGTCGGTACTCCGTCCAGGGTGAGGGTCGTCCCGAGCACCGAGGGCGAGCGTCCGAACCGCTCGACCCAGAGGCGGTGTCCGATCATCACCACCGGCGGCCGCGCGGGGTCGTCGTCGGCGGGCTCGAGCATCCGCCCGAGCGCCGGCGAGACGCCGAGCAGCGACCCGAGCTCGCCGGAGGCACGGATGCCCGTGACCCGCACCGGCGGTCCGTCGCCGGTCAAGTTCACGCCCCAGGTGGCGAGGCCCACCAGCGCGTCCAGCCGGCTCGACCGCGCCCGGACGTCCTCGAAGTTGGGGATGGAGAAGAAGGCGCGGTCGCGGTCGGTGCGGGTGGACCAGATCCAGACCAGCCTCGACGGCTCGCGGAAGGGCAGGGCGCGGAGCAGGACGCCCTCGATGCCGGTGGCGATGACCGCGTTGGCGGCGATGCACAGGGCGAGCGTGACGATCACTCCGGCGGAGAACGCCGGGGCCCGGGCGACGCGTCGCAGCGCCGAGCGAACTTCGAGGCCGAGGAGGGACATGGAAACCTCACCCGCGAGCTATCATGCGCCTCGAGCAAGCCGCGGGCCGGGGCCAACACCCGGACTCGATTCGGTACAGCCGAGCGGTGGTGTCCCGATTCCGGGAACGGCGTTCCAGTCCCGCGGTCCGGTCAGGACGCGGGCAGAGAGACCTCTTGCTGCGGCGGGGCCACCCGCGGAAGGCGCAGCCGGGCGTCGCAGCCGCGTCGCCCCACGGCATTGCGGAGGCTCAGCGTCCCGCGGTGCGCCTCGGCGATCTGGCGGCAGAGCACCAGCCCGATGCCCGAGCCCGCGGGCTTGGTCGTGTAGAAGGGCACGAAGAGGTTCCGCGAGTCGAGCAGGCCCGGCCCCTCGTCGGACACGACCAGCTCCACCTCGCCCGGAGCCTCCTCCCACCCGATGCTCACCCCGCCGCCGGTCTCGCTCGCGGCCTCGACCGCGTTCTTGAGGAGGTTGATCAGCAGCTGCTCCAGCTGGTCGGTATCACCGCGCACCCACGCCGGCGGGCCGGGCACCACCCGCACGCCCTGCGTCCGGTCCAGGGCGATCACCCGCTGCACCAGCGCCGGGACGCTCACCGGGGCGAGCGTGGGCGGCGGTAGCTTGGCCAGCCGGGCGTAGGCGGCGAGGAAGCGGGACAGCGCCTCGCTCCGGCGGGCGACGACCGTGAGCCCCGAGCGCACGTCGTCCACCCACTCCGACGGGTCGCCGCGCCCGAGGACCGCCTGCAGGCTGGCGGCGATGCTCTGGATCGGCGCAAGCGAGTTGTTGATCTCGTGACTCAGCACCCGGACGATGCGCTGCCACGCGGCGCGCTCTTCCTCGCGCACCACCCGGCGGAGGTCCGCCAGCACCAGCAGCGTGTGGGGCAGCCCCTCGCGGCGGAACTGGGAGCGCCGGAGCTCGTAGGGGCCGCCCTGACCGCCGAACTCGGACAGGCGGCGTGGCGTCTCGCCCTCGAGGAGCCCCTCCATCCCCAGCGACGCGGCGTCCCGGCCGAGCAGCTGCGACGGGGGACGCTGGAGCAGCTTCGCCCCGGCCCGGTTCACCAGCCGGAGCAGGCCCGCGCCGTCGAAGGCGAAGATGGCGACGTCGATCTCCTCCAGCACCTGGCCGAGGAGCGCGCTGGCCTCCAGCTCGCCGAGGCGCACGGTGCGGAGCTTGTCCCCGAGCGCGTTCACCTCCCAGACCACCTCGCCCACCGGGTCGGCGCGTTCGGCATCGCGGCCCCGGACCGAGTAGTCACCCTCGCGGAGAGCGGAGACCAGGTTGCTCAGGGTCTTCAGCCGGAGCACCAGGCGGCTGCGGAGCCGGGCGATGACCGCCGCCGAGGCGGCGAAAGCCGTCGCGAGCAGGACCCAGCGCAGCGCCCCGGAGGGCAGCGCGCGCCAGGCCAGCACGCCGGCGAGCACCAACCCCGGAAGGGTGGCGACGAGCGCGCCGAGCGCGAGCTTTCGCTCGAAGGTGAGGATTCGACCCATGTCGCGACCAGGGCCGACAGGATACAGTTTAGCTGGCCTTCAGCCCGTACTGCTGGAGCCGGCGGTACAGCGCGCTCCGGGACAGGCCGAGGAGCTTGGCCGCGTCGCTGACGCTGCCGTCGGTCCGCCCCAGCGCCCGCTGGATGAGGTAGCGCTCGGCATCCTCGAGGGTCATGTCCTCGACCCGGGCGCCGCCGTCGCGTGGCCGGAGCACCAGATCCTCCGGGGTGAGCTCGGCTCCCCGGGCCATCAGGACGGCGCGCTCCACGCAGTGTTCCAGCTCGCGCACGTTCCCCGGCCAGGGGTACTCGAGCAGGGCCTTGAGCGCCGCCGTCCCGAAGCGCTGCACCGGCTTGCGGTAGCGCGCGGCCTGGGCGACGAGGAAGGCGCTGGCCAGCGCCGGGATGTCCTCGCGGCGGTCGCGAAGGGGCGGGAGCAGGACCTCCACGGTATTCAGCCGGTAGAGGAGGTCCTCGCGGAAGGCGCCCGACTTCACCGCAGCGTGGAGGTCGGCGTTGGTCGCGGCGAGCACCCGGGTGTCGGCCCGGCGCACCCGGCTGCTGCCCACCGGGTGGAACTCGCCGGTCTGGAGGACGCGGAGGAGCTTCGCCTGCTGGCCGAGGGGCATGTTCGCCACCTCGTCCATGAACAGCGTCCCCTGGTCGCCCAGCTCGAAGCAGCCGGTGCGGTCCGACTTGGCGTCGGTGAAGGCGCCCTTCACGTGTCCGAAGAGCTCGCTCTCGAAGACGCCCTCGCTCAGTGCCCCGGCGTTCACCGGCACGAAGGGCTTGCCGGCGCGGTGGCTCATCGCGTGGATGCGCCGGGCGACGACCTCCTTGCCCGTTCCGTGCTCGCCGGTGATGAGCACGTTGGCGTCCGACGGAGCGATGCGGTCCACCAGCTCCAGGACCGCTTTCATCGCCCTGGACTCGGCCACCATCCCCGGGGCGCGGGTCTGAAGACGCTCGTTCTCCGCCGAGAGCCGGCGGCTCTTGCGGAGCGCATCGGCGAGCTCGACGTGGCTCCGCAGCGTGGTGACCAGCCGGGTGTTGTCCCAGGGCTTGGTGACGTAGTCGCGCGCTCCGCCGCGCATCGCGTCCACCGCGCCCTCGACGCTTCCCCAGGCGGTCATCACCACCACCGGGAGCTGCGGATCCAGCTGCTGGAGCCTGGCCAGCAGCTCGAGCCCCTCGCGACCCGAGGTGGTGTCGCGGGTGTAGTTCAGATCCATCAGGACGACGTCAACGTCCTCGGTCTCGACCGCGCCCAGCACTCCGGCGGGCGAGCTGGTCGGCACCACGGTGAAGCCGTTGGCCTTGAGGAGGAGCCGGAGGGCCTCGACCACGTCGGGCTGATCGTCGGCCACCAGGATCCGGGGCTGGGCGAGGGACACGGTCCGCCTTCTCCTAGTCCCGGAGCCAGCCGTCGGCCATGTGGAGGGTCCGTCTTCCGTAGGCGGCGTTGTCTGCACTGTGCGTCACCTGAACGATGGTGGTGCCTTCGCCGTTGAGACGACGGAACAGCGCCATGATTTCCGTGGCCTGCTCCGAGTGCAGATTTCCGGTCGGTTCGTCGGCGAGGAGCAGGCCGGGCTCGTGGATGATCGCCCGGGCGACCCCCACCAGCTGCTGCTGCCCGCCCGAGAGCTGAGAGGGGTAGAGGTCCTTCTTCCCCACGATGTGGAAACGGTCGAGGGTGTCCGCCACCCGGGCCTGGATCTCCTTCCGAGAGAAGCCCCGGTATCCCAGCGGGACCTCGAGGTTCTCGGCGACGGTCAGGTCGTCGAGCAGGTGGTAGCGCTGGAAGACGAAGCCCACGTGTTGGCGGGCGAGCGCCTGACGTTCCCTGGCGGACAGCCGGTCCACCCTCTGGCCATCCAGCTCGAACTCGCCGGTCCAGTCGGCGTCGAGCATCCCCATCACCGCGAGGAGGGTGCTCTTCCCCGCGCCGGAGGGGCCCATCAGGGTGAGGAAGTCGCCCTTCTCAACGGCGAGGTTGATGTTCCGCAGCAGGAACAGCGAGCCGGTGCCGGACCGCACGGACTTCTCGAGGTTCCGGATGCGGATCATTGCCAGCGTCTCCCCTGGTGTCGGCAGCCCATGTTCGCCATCCGCTCGGGTGCTGGATTGCTCCACAGCGCCTGCGCGGCCCATCCGGCGGCAGCGGCGGCATGCTCCAGTGGCCGGGTGCGGACGGTGCGCGCGGCGGCAGCCACCGCCGGGTCCTCGGAGAGGCGGACGCCCGCCGCCAGCAGCACGGTGGTCAGTACCAGCGCCAGCGCTCCCCGGCGCTCTCGCGAGGGCCCGCCCACGGCGTCACCCCAGCGCGCCCGCGGTGTCGTCCTCGACCACGCGGCCGTCGAAGAGGCTCACCGACCTGGTGGCGAGCTTGGAGTGGCCGAGGTCGTGGGTCACCATGCAGAGGGTGGCGCCGCCGGCGTGCAGCTCGCGCAGCAGCTCCATGACCGCCTGGCCGTTCTTGGAGTCGAGGTTTCCGGTGGGCTCGTCGGCGAGGAGGAGCAGCGGATCGCCGGCCACTGCCCTGGCCACCGCCACGCGCTGCTGCTGGCCTCCGGAGAGCTGACCGGGAAGGTGCTTGCGGCGATGGGCCATGCCCACCCGCTCGAGCGCGTTCTCCACCCGGCGCTTCCGCTCTGCCGCCGGCATCCCCCGGTAGGTGAGCGGGAGCTCGACGTTCTCGAAGACCGTGAGGTCGCCGATGAGGTTGAAGCTCTGGAAGATGAAGCCGATCTGGCGATTGCGGACCCAGGCGCGCTGCGAGGCGCTGAGCCCGGACACCGGCCGTCCGTCGAGCAGGTAGTTTCCCGAGCTGGGCGTGTCGAGAAGCCCGAGGATGGCCAGGAGCGTGGTCTTGCCCGAGCCGGAGGGGCCGACGATGGCCACCCACTCTCCCTGGTGCACGGTCATGTGCACGTTGGAGAGGGCGTGGGTCTCGACCTCGTCGGTGAGGAAAACTTTTGTCACCCCCTCGAGGTGCAGCAGGCGCTGTCCCGATGCGGGACGGGCGTCACGGGGAGTGGTCACTGCCTGGACTGCTTCGTTCATCGGAGCCTCACGGTCTCGCTCGCATCCCATGCGGACATGTCCGAGAGGACCACGCGGTCACCCTCCGACAGCCCGCTCTTCACCTCGATGGTGTTCACGCTGCTCCGCCCGAGCGACACGCGGGTGCGCTGGGCGGTGTCGCTGCCCGGGGCCAGGCGGTACAGCTCGACCTGGCTCTCCGGCTGCGCTCCCGCGGGACGGCCCACGAAGAGCACGTCGGGGAGCTTCTCGATCTCGATGGTCCCCTCGACGGTGAGGTCGGGGCGTGCGCCCTTGGGAAGCGCGCCCTCGAGCTCGACCTCGACGAGGACGGTCCCCTGCGACGCGGCGGGGTTCACCCGGCGCACGTGGCCGGGGACGATGCCGTTGCGGGTGTCGACCTCGACCTTCTGCCCGAGGGCGACGTCGCGGGCCTGGGTCTCGGGGATGCGGAGCTCGGCCTTCAGCTCACCGGGCTGCACCACCTTGGCGAGCAGCGTGCCGGGGGTGACCCACTGTCCGAGCTCGAGCGGAAGGTCCTGGAGGATGCCGTCGTCGCCGGCGCGGACCTTCATCGAGTCCACCAGCTGCTTGCGGAAGAGGGCCACCGCCTCGAGCTTCTTGAGCTGCGCGGTCACCGCGCGGGTGCGGTCGGCGAGGCTCCTCTGGAGCACCTGGACCTGGTCCTTGCCCAGCTTGAGCCGCTCGTCGAGGTCCTTCGCCCGGTCGGAGCTGAGGCCGGTGTCGATGTCCGAGAGCATCGCCTTGGAGTGCAGCTTCCGGTCGGCGTCGGCCCGGCGCGCGGCGTCGGCGGCGTCGGTCTCCAGCTGGGCCACCGTCGACTCCTGCTTCAGGCGGTCGGTGGCGAGGTTGCTCTTGAGCGCGAGGAGATCGGCCTCGGCGGAGGAGACCTGGCGCTCGGCCTCCAGCGACTGGAGCATGACGTCGGGGTTGGAGAGCTCGACCAGCAGCGTGTCCGACTTCACCGGGGCGCCCGGGCGGAGGTGGATGCGCTCCACGCGGCCCGCGGTGTCGGCGGTGATCCACCGGATGTGCTCCGGAACCAGGGTCCCGGGGCCCTTCACCGCGCGGAGCATCGCGCCTCGGCGCACGGTGTCGATCCACACGCCGCTCTTCTCCACCGCGGGCGCGGCCGGCTTGATGCGGGTGAGCCCGAAGGCGAGCAGCGCCACGACCAGGGTGGCGCCGCCGGCCAGGTAGACCGGGCGGAGGCTTCGAACTCTTTCGCGAGGGATGTCCACGGCGGTTGTCCGGGACCAATAGCGAGGCGCGTGCCACACACCGGAGGTCCTCGCAGTCGGCCGGAATCACGGCGGTTTCGAAGGTGTCTGGCACCTTCAATGGCCCGTTCGGGGCTTCGCGAGGCGGCGGCCGCGGCACGGCGGATCCCAGAATCGGACAGCCTGGCGAGCAAGCTCGGCGGCACCGCGTCCGTTGAAGGTGTCAGGCACCTTCGATGGGCACCTCGGCCGAAACGGCGAGCCGGCGAGCCGCGCTGGGCGGCAGACGATCGGTCCGTTGAAGGCGTTGAAGGTGTCAGGCACCTTCGATGGGCGTTGAAGGTGTCTGTTGAAGGTGTCTGGCACCTTCAATCCGGCACCTTCAATCGGGCTCGGGGGCCCGGAGGACCCGCTCCAGGCCAGCGATCGGTGGATGCGCGATCCGGCCGAGCGCGGTCTTCTCGCCGTGCGGGCGTGCTTCCGGAGCGGGCAAGCGGTCCAGAGTGGCAGCGCCCGCGCGTGCCGGGTCACTCCGACTGGAGCGCGAGCGCCGGAGTGGCCCGGCTGCTCTTCCGCGCGGCAAGCGCGTTGGCGGCGAGCGCCACCAGTGACAGCCCGGCGGCGGTCAGGACCAGGGTGAGCGGATCGTGCGGCTCGACCCCGAAGAGGAAGCGGCGGAGGAGCGGCGCGACGGCTGCCGCGCCGACGAGCCCACCGACCAGGCCCAGCCCCACGGGGCGCATGGCTCCGAGCACCAGCTCCCGGAGGACGCGCGCCGCCGTCGCGCCGAGAGCCATCCGGATGCCCAGCTCGCGGGTCCGCTGTGCCACCGCGTGCGAGACCACTCCGTAGATGCCGGTGAGGGCGAGCACCAGGGCCAGCACCGCCACCAGCGAGAGGAGCTGCATGGCCTGGGTCCGTTCCTGAAGGCTGCGATCCACGAGATCGCCCATCGCCACGAGGCGGCCGAAGGCCTGCTCCGGGTCGGCGGCGCGCACCGCGTCCCGCACCGCGGCCTGGAGCACGCTCGACGGGCCGGCGCTCCGGGCGACGACGTTGAGGAGTGGCCACGCCTCCGAGCCGAGGGGGATGTAGAGCTCGGGCCGGGGAGGACGGTCCAGCCCGAGGAAGCGGATGTCGCCAACGACGCCGACGATGCTCAGAGGCTGCGCCTTCTCGTCGATCCGCACCTCGAGCCCGAGCGGGTCGCGGCCGCCGAGGTAGCGGCGGACGAACTCCTCGTTCACCACCGCGACGCCGGCCCCCGGTCTCTCCTCGGACTCGAGGAAGGTCCGCCCGGTGCGCAGCGGGATGCGGAGCGTCCGGAAGTAGTCGCCGGTCACCAGGCGGAAGTCCGCGTCCACCGAGTCGGTCCGGCCAGGGACGGCGACCGAGCGGTCGCTGTTGCCGCCGGCCATCGGGACGCGGGAGGCGAAGGCCGCGTCCGAGACCTCCGGCCGCTCGCGGAGCGCGGCGAGCACGCGGCGGACGAAGACGTGCTGTTTCTCGGCATCCGGGTAGCGCACCTGGGGCACCCAGAGGCTCCCGGTCACGACCCCGGCCGGCTCGAAGCCTGGCGCGACGCGATGGAGCTGGGCGAGGCTCCGGACGAGGAGCCCGGCGGACGCGAGAAGCAGGAGGGTGAGGGCGATTTGCCCGGCCACCAGCAGCTCTCGCGCACCGCGGGCACGACGTCCCCCTGCCGCGGCGGCGTCCTGCGCCCGGAGAACGGAGGCGTGGGCGGGACCTCCCAGCGCCGGCGCGACGCTGATTGCCAGGGTGGTGCCGAGCGCGAGCAGGGCGGTGAACCCGAGGACCGCCGGCGAGGGGCGGAGCATCTCCGCCGTGAGCTGGCTCGGCCAGAGCGAAAGGAGGAGGGGTGGCATGAGCCGCGACAGAAAGACCCCGAGCGTCGCCCCACCGAGCGCGAGGAGCAGCCCCTCGAGACAGGTCATCTTGAGGAGCTGGAGCCGTGTCGCGCCCAGCGCCACCCGGATCGCGAACGCGTGCCTCCGGCGAAGGGCTCGCGCCAGCAGCAGGGCGGCGACGTTGGCGCAGGCGAGCACGAGGGTGAAGAGCGCGGCCGCGGAGAGGAGGAGCAGGGTGGGGCGCACCGAGCCAACCAGGTTTTCCCGGAAGGGAACGACCAGGAAGCGACCGTCGGGGCCGGCGTCCTGGGGGTGAAGCTCCGACTGCCGGCGGGAGAAGGCGTCGAGCTCCGCCTGCGCGGTGGAGAAGGAGACGCCGGGTGCCAGTCGCGCCACGACCTCCAGGTAGTTGCTCCCGTACTCCCGGGACTGGTCCGCGAGCGGGCGGAGCGGGTGGTCTGGCACGGAGAAGCGCGGGGTGAGCCAAACCTCGGCCTCGGGCGGCACGGCGAAGTCTGCCGCCACCACGCCCACCACCGGCAGCGCCTCGCCATTGAAGGAGATCGTCCGCCCCACGATGCCGGGGTCGGAGCCGAACATCCTCCGCCACAGGCGTTCGGAGAGGACCGCTTCCCGGGTGCCCACCGGAAGGTCCGGGTCGAAGGTCCGTCCGGTGAGCACCCGCACCGGGAAGACCCGGAAGAAGCGGGTGGAGGCCACGGCCCCGGGCAGGCGCACGGGGTTTCCCGCGGGCCCGGCGTTGAAGGCGTGCGTGCGGAAGCCGGCGACCTCGGAGAACGCGTGCACCGCGCCCTGCATGTCCGCCAGGTTTCCGCCGGAGACGACCGGCGAGGTCCGCTCGGCGGAGAAGCTCCCCGCCAGAACCGTTCCCACCCGGTCCGCTCCGGCGAAGGGCAGCTCACGAAGGAGCACCGCGTGGAGGGCGGAGAACAGGCCGGTGTTCACGCCCAGCGCCAGGCCGAGCGCCAGGATGGCGAGGAGGGACGTGCCGCGCTCTCGCACCAGTCCCCGGGCCGCCAGTCTCAGGTCGTGCATCGTGCGCGGCGATCAAGCGAGGCGCGTGCCACCGCGCTGTCACGGCGTGGGGCCCGTCGAGGCAGCAGGGACGTCCCGCCTCCGGGACGCGGGTTCCCGGATCCGGCGCCCCGTGCCCGGCGGCCTCAACGCCTCCGGGGAAGGCGCAGAGCGAGTAGCAAGGCCGCGTGCAACAGGAGGAGCGCGCCCGGCAGCCCGGTCGTCCCGTCGACCGTCCCGCATCCCGACGCGGTCCGGGCGATGCCCGGTCCGCCCGGCCCACCTCCTCCCGTCGGTCCGCCGCCTCCGCCACCGCCGCCCGTGCCGCCGCCGGAGTCCGGGCCTCCGTCGGGGAGAAAGCAGTCCCGGGACGCGAGGCGAGGCGGGTACACGTCGCAGAGGAACTGCTTGCTCGCCGGATCCAGGGTCCGCTTCGACGTCTCGCCCAGTGGAGCCGACGCGTACATCGTGGACGCCGGGTCGGGGGAATGGTCCAGCCCGAGCGCGTGGCCGAGCTCGTGGGTCACCGTGTTCTGCACGTCGATGCCCACGCAGCTCGGAGTGATGTTCCCCGCGGTGCAGGGCGGAGCGTCGACCAGGCTCAGCGGGGCGCTGGCCCCGTTGACCTCGACGTCCGTGTCGACGATGGGGCCGCTCGTGTCGTAGGTCAGCATCGTGATCGCGAGGACCGCCGCACCGCGGTCCCAGCAGTCGTAGGCGTTGTCGCAGGTGTCGTTCGCCCGGCAGGGGTCGTTGAGCGGCACGGCCTGGGCGCAGTCGGTGGTGCGGACGAGGACGAGGTTCTCGTTGGTGCCGCCCTGGCTGTATCCGGTGAGCCGGGAGGCGGAGTGCGCACCCTCGCGGAGGAAGAGGCTGCTGCAGGCGCTCGCCTGGGTGGCCCAGCTTCCCTCGGAGCGAGAGACGGCATCGAACAGCCCGGACCCCACCTTGAAGTCACCGGCCGCGCTCTGGACGAAGGTGACCTCCGACGAGGCTCCGGCGGCCACCGGCCAGCGAAGGCAGTGGTTCCCGTCCGAGGTCCGCTCGCGGACGTACCCGGCATCGGTCTGCCCGAGGAGGAGGCCCGCGGCGAGGTGCAGGGCGAGGCTCGTCACGGGAGGCATCCGTCGAGCTCAGGCCTCCCGGGGAAGAGTGCCATCCGGTCGGCGGCGGGCGAGCGCGAGCAGCACGAGCAGCACGCCGGGAGCGAAGGGAATCGGACCGGCGCTGCTGCAGCCCGAGCTGCTGCTCGACGGTGTCGAGGAGGACGAGCAGTCCTTCGAGGCTTGCCCGCTCGGGTAGACGTCGCAGACGAACTGCTTGCTGCCCGGGTCCAGCACCCGCTTCGACGTCTCGCCCAGCGGCTCGCTCGCATACATGGTCGATGCCGGGTCGGGTGAATGTGCGAGGCCGAAGACATGCCCGAACTCGTGCGTCATCGCGTTCTGCACGTCGTTGGCCACGCAGTTCGTGGAGATCGCGCCCGGGGTGCAGGTGGGGCTGTCGACGATGGTGGGCGTGGCGGAGGCCGCGTTCACCTCCACGTCGGCATCCACGAGCTCGCCGGTGCTCACGATGTAGCTGTTGGTGGTGAGGGCGACGATGCTCGTGTCGTGGTCCCAGCAGTCGTGGGCGTTGCCGCAGGTCCCGGCGGCGATGCAGGAGTCACCGGGGGAGACGACCGCGGAGCAGAGCTGCGACCGGAAGAGAACCAGATTCTCGTTCGTCCCGCCCTGGATGTAGCCCACCGAGCGAGAGATCGAGCGCGCGCCTTCGACGAAGTCGACGCTTCCGCAGGCCTGCATCTGCGCTTCCCAGGTCTGCGCCGAGCGGCTCACGGCGTCGAACGCTCCCGCGCCGAGCGTCGGAGCTCCCGTCGTGCTCTGCACGAAGGCGACGGACCGCCGCGCGCCGGCGTTCACCACCCAGCGAAGGCAGTGCGCGCTGTCGTTGGTCTTGGTGCGGACGTAGGTGATGGAGGACTGTCCGAGCAGGAGCCCGGACAGGAGGATCGCGGTCGCGAGCTTCATCGGACCGCCTGGACCGCGGCGCGGAGCTGCGAGAGCGCAACCGGGGCGCGGGCCTCCGGCGAACGGCCGGTCGGCGTGACGAGATCGAGCCCATCGAGCGCCGCCGGGACGGCGCGGAGCTCGCCGGTGCCCTGGACCGGGACCACCCGGTAGACGCCCTGGGCGAGGCCGACCACGCGATGCATCGTGCCCGTCCGCTCGAGGAAGAGGACCACCCGGTCGCCGGTGGCGAGCGGCGCGACGCCCGAGACGTGCTGGCCGATTCCGTCGAGCTCACCGCCCGGCTGCACCACGGTGATGCGGCCGCTGGCGGTTCCCTTCCAGGCGTCGCGCACCTCGACCATGACGTGGGTGACGATGCGGCGATGGTCTCCGGTCCAGACCGCGGTGCTGGAGACGACGCTGCCGTCGACGACGTCGGTGGCGGCGGCGGTGAGCGCGGGGGTATCCATCCGGATGGCGGTGCTGGCCAGCACCGTTCCGGCGGCGAGCGAGATGAGGACGATGAGGAGCGAGCGGTTTCTCACGCGCCCCACCGTACTCGGCCCGTCCCCCCGTCGGCTCGCGCCATGTAGGTGAATGTCCCGCCCCGAGCAGGAATCAGCGCGTTCGAGAAGCATCCAGGATGCGGAGCGCCGGCCGAACCCTGCGGAACGACGGATGACCGGCCGCGCCACATGCCCCGATGTCAGAGGGGCGAGAGGCAATGACGCGCAGGAAAGGTGTTTTGCCCGTCATCCAGATGACCGTGGTCGCCGCGTCGAGCCGCCCGCGCTTCACGTCGCGCGGGGAGCTGGACGCTGCCTTCGCGCCGATCGCGGGCATCGACTTCCTGTGCGGGGCCTGCGACCGGGTGGTGCTCGCGCGCGTCGCGCCGAAGTTCGCGCTCGAGCACTCGTTCCCCTGCCCGCACTGCGGCGCGCTGAACGAGGCGCCGTAGGTCACCGAAACGTCAACGAAGCCGACTTGCGTGCGGTGATAAGGGACCCGGCCGATGCGCTGGCCCGGCACACAGAGGATGCGGCTGGCGGCGGCTCTGCTCGGAGTCGCCTCGGGATGCGGGCCGGGTGAGGTCTCCCCGCCCTCGCTGCACACGCAGAAGGTCCTGCTGCAAGGAGCCCGGCCTGCGGGGCTGTCCCTCGCCGACATCGCCCGGGTCGACCTGACCATCTCCGGGCCGGGCATCGTCTCGCCGATCACCAGCGCGCTCGGCCGCGGGACGTCCAACGCCTGGATCGGCACGGTGACCGGGATCCCCGCCGGGCCGGCCCGGCTCTTCGAGGCTGCGGCGAGCGATTCCGCTGGAGCGGTCGTCTACCAGGGCCAGACGGTGAGCGACGTTCCGGCAGGGAGCAACGTGCAGCTGGTGCTCCTGCTCCAGGATCCGCCGCCTCCCCCGGACTCCGGAGCCCCGCAGATCTCGAGCGTCGAGGTGTCGCCGGGGCAGGTGGCACCCTCCGCCTCGGTGGACGTGCGGGTTGTCGCCTCCTCCGCCCCCGGGGACAGCCTGAGCTATGCGTGGGCTGCCCAGTGCCCCGGCGCCCTGGGGGACGGGCAGTTCACCGACGCGAACGCCGCGAGCACTCGCTGGTCCGCGCCCGGCGAGCAGCCGGTGACCTGCGTGTTCTCGGTGCGGGTGACAGGCTCGGGCGGCTCGTCGGTCACCGTCTACGTGACGGTTCAGGTCTCGAGCTGAGCGCGGCTACTTGCGCTTGGGCGGACGGCCCCGGCGCAGCGACGCTCCGGCCCGGCGCAGGGTGCCGAGGATGGTGGGGAGCGCCGCCTTGTATTTCTTGGCGAGCTGGGCGCTGGTGGCGCCCTTCTCGTACTCGCGGCGAAGCTGCACGGCCTGAGCGTCGCTGAACTTCGGAGGAGCGCCGCGGCGGCCCCCGCGTCGAGAGGTGCGGCCGACGCGCCCCGAGCCGTCGCGCGGGACTCGCACCGCGCCCTGGAGCGCGCCGGTGATGCTGGTCAGTCGGCGCTCGAGCACCTCGTTCCGATCCGAGAGGCGCTCGATCTCCTGGGTCAGCTCGCGAAGGATTCGCTTGAGGGTCGACATCTCGTTTCTCTTGTCTTTCTCCAGCGTCGTTCCTGGCTCTGCAATGACGCTGAAACCCCACCCCTCCGCAAGGTTAGCTTCGTTCGAGTCGTTTGGACACTTTGGCGCCTCTGAAGTGCTTCTTGCTTGTTCATTGCGTCCAGAAAGCGACGAAATTCCGGAACTCACGGCTTTCGGGCCTCCCACGTTGGCCGACATCAACGGTGCGCGGAACGGCTGAGCTGACGATCGATGACGATCTTCATCTGTTCGAAGGAGACGGCGCCCAGGACCCGCTCACCGTTCACGAAGAAGGTGGGGGTCCCATCCGCGCCGATGCGCGAGCCCAGCGAGGAATCGTCGTGCACCCGCTGGGCGAGCTTCTGGTCCTTGAGCGAGCGACGAAATCTGTCGAGATCCAGGCCGAGCTCGGACGCCCATCGCTCGTAGGCCTCGGCGGAAAGTGCGGTCTGGTTGGCGAACATGCGGTCGTGCATTTCCCAGAACTTTCCCTGCTCCCGCGCCGCCTCGGAGGCGACCGCGGCCGGGAAGGCGTTGGCGTGGATCGAAAGAGGCTGGTGCTTCCAGGCGATCCGGACCTTGTCCCCGTAGGCCTTCTGGACCTGGCCCAGCGTCTCCTCGGCCCGGGCGCAGAACGGGCACTGGAAATCCGAGAAGACCACGAGGGTCACCGGAGCACGGGGATTGCCGCGCACCGGGTCGTTGGCGCGGAGGGGGACCACCACCGACGGCGCGGGAGAAGGCGCGTGCGCCACAAGGGCCTTCACGTTTCGCTCGCAGATCCCGTCGTAGAAGGCTCCGTCGAGCTTCGTCCCGGCCGAGATCAGATCGCCCGCCTTCTGGATCTCCTGATCGATGATGCCCTTGAGCTCGTCGAAGGGCTTCGCGCCCACCACCTGGCGGCAGTTGAGGAAGAGGGTGGGGGTGGCCGTTGCGCCGACGGTGCTGGCGAGCGCCACGTCCCCGTCGATGCGGGCCCGGTTGCGGTGCTGCGCGATCGAGCTCCGGAACTTCTCGAGATCCAGATGGAGGTCACGGGCCCAGGTCTCGAACTGCGGAGCCGAGAGCTGCTGCTGCGCGGCGAACATCCGGTCGTGCATCTCCCAGAACTTCTTCTGCTCCCGCGCGGCCTCGGCGGCCTCGGCGGCGGGCATGGCGCTGGGGTGCATCGGCAGCGGCTGGTGCTTCCAGACGATGCGGACGTCCTTCGGGTAGGTCTCGGCAACCTGCTTCAGCGCAGGCTCGACGCGCGCGCAGAACGGGCACTGGAAGTCGGAGAAGAGGACCACGGTCACCTTCGCCACCTTCGGCCCGCGCACCGGGTCGTCGGGACGGACCGGGACCCGGCTGGCGGCCGGAACCGCGGGGGCCGCGGCCGAGGGCGGCGGCGCGGGCGCCCGGGTGAGTCCCTGCGCGATGATCGCCGCGTAGACCTCACGGGCCGGGGTGCCCGCCTTCACCCGCGCCTCGGCCTTTCCCAGCTCCTCGTCGATGACCGCCTTGAACTGCTCGAAGGGGAGGGCGCCCTCGAGCTTGCGGCCGTTGATGAAGAAGGTGGGAGTGGCGCTCGCTCCGAGTGAGGTCACCAGCTCCTGGTCCTTCCGGATCCGGGCCTCGAGCTTCCCCGAGTCGAGCCCTGCCTTGAAGGTCGCGGCGTCGAGGCCGATGCGCTCCGCCGCGGGCAGGAGCATGGTGCGGTCGAGCTCCGGCGAGATGGCGAAGAGCTGGTCATGCATCTCCCAGAACTTCTTGTCCCCGCCCTGGACCCGGGCCTGCTCGGCAGCCATTGCCGCCGCCAGCGCCTTGTCATGGATGGAGAGAGGGTTGTGCTTGAAGACGAAGCGCACCTTCCCGCCGTAGCTGGACTCGATCTGCTTCAGCGTCGGCAGGGCGCGCTTGCAGAACGGGCACTGGAAGTCCGAGACCTCGACGAGGGTGACCAGCGCGTCCTCGGGACCCTTCACCGGTGACTCGTCCACGGGGACCCGGTAGACGAGGCGGGCCGGATCCCCGGGCTGGGCCACGGGCGGAGCAACGGTGGGGACGGCCGCGGCGACCGGCTCCGGTCTCCCACTCCCACGTCCCACGAGGATTCCCAGCCCCAGGCCCACCAGCAAGGTGACCGCCGTCACCGCAACCCCTCGCCACGACGTCCACATGCTCGGTGCTCCCCTCGTCCGGAACCGGCACGTGCCGGGACGCGGGCTCGTCCCACGCACCTCGGGCGGAGGCAAGTGAGCGTTGGGCAACGAATCGGGAGCGGCGCGTGCACGCCGCGAAAAGGTGCCACCGACGGGCCGTGTCCCGGTGCGTCGTCCTCCGGCCATCGGGTGATCGCCCGGGCTCGGCCGGTCTTTCCGGGAAGTCGCGGCGACTGCGTGAGGGAAGCCGGTCCGCGCGCGGGAGGAGGGTGCCGGACGACTCACCACGACTCCGTGTCCGAGCACGGCGAATCACCGTGGTCTTCCTCTGAAAAAATGACCATCAAATTCCGACTGATTTGATTGTTCTTTTGCGTGTTCCACGGAGCAAAGACGTCACCTGAACGTCGCTACCTGGGCTGGCGAGCAGACGGGTAGACAGCGCCCGCGCCGAAAAGGACCAGGTCAGGGTTCTTCGCGGTGCAGCGCCGTGGAGGACGCTTTCCTCCGGGGAGGAACACATGTGTAGTCGTTTCCCGAGTCGCCGCTGGACACCCCTCACAACACTGCTCACCGTCCTTGCCCTGGTCCTAGGTGGATCGGCCCAGGCTCAGGTCGCCAACAACTGCTCGAACTACGCCAACACCGCGAAGGGGGCCTACTGCCTCAACGGCTCCGATACCTGGTTCGATGTGATGACCGACGCCATCAAGGCCAAGGTGGCCGAGGACAAGGCGGCGGGTTGCGCCACTGGCTCGGCGGGCTGCACCGCCCCGCACATTCTCCAGCCAGCGGGTGACCCGGCTCCCGGGGAATCCATTCTCTTTTACAACGGAACCGGCTCCGGAAACGCGGCGAACTCGATGAAGTTCGGCGCTCCGGCCGGCGGCGGCGCGCTTCCGCTGAACGGCGGCCAGCCTGCCCTCGGCACGCAGAGCATCGGAGCGATGTCCCGGAACTTCCGCCCCAACGAGTCCTGCGCCAGCTCGGGGAACCCCAATTGCGGCACCCAGCAGGTCGGACAGTTCCCGTCCTGGCAGCCGCAGATCCCGAACGTCGGCGGTCTCGACGCGGCGACCATCATCACGCGGAACCAGGGCAACCGGTTCACCAACTTCACCCTCCCGCTCCTCCCGACCGACTCCACCAAGGCGAACCCGAACGCGACCGGCCTCGGCTGTACCTTCGGTAACCCGGGTGGCCCGGTGGGCGGCGTCGCAGGGACCGGCAACTGCTACGACGAGATCCTCCAGCTGATCCTCTCCGGGGTCGACGGCAGCGGCACGGCGGCGGCCTGCGCGGACCAGAAGCGGGTCCAGGCGATCGCCGACTTCTCGGCCGCCTTCGGTTCCACGCTCCGCCACTTCTATCGGCGCGACGAAAACTCCGGCACCACCGACACCTTCAAGGACAAGATCAACGTCGGTCGCTTCTGCAACGGCACCGCGGTCGGCGTGCTGGGCACGAACAAGGTCCACCCCAACCTGAACAATGAGGACCACGACCCCATCCGCCGCCCGTGCGACGTGTCGATCGCCGGCGTTCGCGAGGCGGTCAGCTGCACCGACCTGACGGTCACCCCGCCGGTGGCCTGCAACAGCAACTCTCCGAACTGCACCCAGGGGTTCCTGACCGCGCTGTCCGAGAACGACACGGGCATCAGCGACATCACGGTCACCATCGCCACCCGCGCGGGCACCGACACCTCCGGCCTGACCGTGGGCTACGCGGGCCGGGAGGGCATCCGCCTCCCTGCGGGGAACACCGCCGGTCCGTTCATCAACACCAACCCGCCGACCAACGCGCTCGTCCGTCAGGACATCTATCTGCTCGCGCGCCGCCTCTTCATCCAGCGCGGCCCGGCCCTCCCGACGCTCGACGGGACGGTGACGACCGGCGCGAACGTCCGCACCAACGCCGTGGGCGGGGCCTGCGCCTCGCCGCCATGCACCGAGCGAGTCAACAACCTCGGCGGCCCGAACACCGGCCTCAAGTGCCCCGACGGTGACACCAACAACTGCACCGGCGGCGGCACCAAGCAGCGGACTGCCGAGGACGCGCTGTTCCTCTGGATGACCGACACCGGAGGTGCCGGAAGTCAGCAGGGCGCACCCGGTCGCTTCAACCTCGACCCGATCATGACCGCTCGCGGGTTCCTCGCCTGCACCGACGATTCGTCGCCTCCGTCGGGCGCCGGAAACCTCTGCTCGAAGACCCCGTTCCCGGTCATCCCCTCGCCGCCCGCGGCCTGCACGCCGACCGCCTCGGGCGGCCCGGCGTCCTGGAAGTACGACCAGGTCGCCTGCACGGGGACGGTCATCTGCTGCAGCAATGGCCTCGCCTGCAACGCTCAGCCTGCGGGGACTCCAGCCAACACCTGCGCCGCCGCCACCGGCAGACCGGTCAACTCGGCCTGCTCGGCGAACGGCGTCCAGGCGGAGTGCGGCGCCGGTCTCGTGTGCACGGACATCGGCGGCGGTCTCCTCACCTGCCAGTAATCCACGAAAAACATTCGAAAGCAGCGAGCTGACTTCACCAACCTGACGTCATTGGAGAACTCAATGTTTTCTTTGAAGAAGAGCCTTGCGCTCGCGACGGTGGCCGTGATGGCTGCCGCGCTCGGCACGGGGTGTAGCGCCAAGAAGGATGGACCCACGACGGCGAACGCGAAGGTGGCGATCGATACCGCGGCCCTGCAGTCGGACCTCGGCAGCATCCAGATCACCATCGACGCTCAGCCCGGAAGCCCGGCGAACACCCAGGGCTTTCCGATCACCGCGTTCCTCTCCAAGGCTCCCTCGGGGAACGTCTGGACGGGCAACGTCAGCCAGATCCCGGCGACCGCGGCGGGAATCGGCCGGACGTTCACTGCCTCTGCCTACTCCGGACCGAACGCAACCGGAACCAAGCTGTACGAGGGCTCCACGGTGGCGACGGTGACTGCGGGCCAGACTGCCCAGGTCACCATCATCCTCCAGGAGCTCAACGTCCAGCCTGGACCCACCAACTACGCCCCGGTGATCAGCTCCATCACCTCGACCGCGGCGTTCCTCCTCCCCGGGCAGGCCGGATCGTTCTCGGTCACGGCGTATGACCCGGACGACGCGAGCCACCTCAACCGCCCGCAGTTCAACGGCGAGCCGCTGGCCTACCAGTGGGCGGCAAGCTGCGACAACGGGACGCTGGCCATCGCTTCTCCGACCGCGGCCACCACCGCCTTTACCGCTCCGAACGTGCCGTCCGCGCTCTGCACGGTGTCGATCAAGGTGTCGGAGACGACGCTGGCCAACAACTCGAGCGTGACCACCTACTTCACGGTCACCGTGAACGGGAACTTCGGAAACGCGGACATCTTCGCCTTCCCGAACACCTCGCCCATCGTCACCGTCCGCGGCGACTTCCGGTACAACTTCTTCTCCGACGTCCCGACCATCCCGGTGGGGCAGCAGGGTGACCTGTTCTTCCACGCCACCGACCCGGATGGTGATGGCGTCCGGTTCGACCTCTCCGCGAATTGCGGCTCGGGCTTCGACAACGCCGGCGTCCTCGTTCCGCCCGTGACCCCGGTCGCGGCGAACCAGTTCTCGGCGATCACCGCCACCTTCACCGGTGGTCCGGTCGCTCCCCCGGCGGCGAAGTCCTACGACTTCAACCCGACCTTCGCCTATCCGACCCCGGTCGCTGCCTTCACCGATCCCTCGAAGAGCTGCTCGTTCCAGATCCAGGTCCACGACCTCTGCACCTCCGGCAACTGCGGCCCCGCGGGCAGCCAGGGCAGTAAGGCCGACGGCGCCGACCGTGGCGGTGCGACGACGGGCTTCCTGAACGCCACCGCTCCGACTCCGGCCAAGCGCGCCCCGAACATCGTCCGGGTCGTCGTCCCGAACCAGAGCGGCGCGCCGGTCCCGGGCGTCCAGAGCTGGGATCCGCAGAAGTTCGTCGTGGTCGCTCCGAGCACGACCTACAACATCTCCGTCGAGGCCTTCGACCAGTTCGAGGCCGGCCCGCTCACCATCACCCAGACCTGCAACGTCGGCACCGCCGGAACGGGAACCTTCAGCACCCCGAACGGCGTCAAGTCCGGCAGGCTCGACACCACCTGGACCTCGCCGGGCAGCCTCGTCGCGGACATGTCCTGCACCTTCACCGCGACCTCCGGTGCTTCGGGTCTGGCCACCATCGCCCAGGTTCACTTCGCCGGCACCGATCCCTGCATCGGCCAGCCGAACGGCACGGCCTGCAGCGACGGCAACGCCTGTACGGTGGGTGAGACCTGCCAGGCCGGCGTCTGCACCATTCCCAGCGGGACCTTCAACGTGAACAACGGCGCCACCGCCCCCACCACCGGGGTCAGCGGCACCGCGGTCTGCGTCGCGGGCAACCAGTGCAAGGCGGCCGGCGTCTGCGCTGCGAACACCGGCACCTGCTCCGATCCGAACGCTGCCAACGGGCTCGCCTGCAACGCGGACTCCAACGGCTGCACCGTGGGTGACTCGTGCCAGGCCGGCGCCTGCACCGCCGGACCGGCTGCGGTCTGCAACGCTCCGCCCAACAACTTCTGCTTCGCGGCCCTGGGCGCCTGCGTGTCGACCGGAAACAACTCCAACTCCTGCAACTACACCGCCACCACCGGCGCGGCCTGCTCGGTCAACAACGCCGCCGCCAAGTGCAACGGCGCGGACCAGTTCGCCTCGTTCGCCTGCAACGCCGCTGGCGCCTGCATCGGCCAGGGCGACGTGCCCTGCACCAGCAGCCAGTGCACCACCGGCGGGACCTGCGCGGCGGGCACCGGCGCCTGTGCCGGCGGGGCCAACAAGCCCGACGGGACGACTTGCCAGGACGGCTTGGCTTGCACCGCGGGTGACACTTGCCAGGGCGGCATCTGCAACGCCGGCGGTCCGGCCTGCCCTGCGGGCCAGACCTGCGCCGAGCCCACGGGTGGCCAGACCGGTCCGCAGTGCACCACTCCTCCGGCCTCGGTGGTGGTGGCCCAGGTGGCGAAGCGCCTCGACCTGGCCTCCTCGGTGGGTCTGGCGATCGACCTCGCCGGCAACTCGTACGTGACTGGCGCCCTGGTCACCCCGACCAAGACGTTCGACGGCACCAACCTGACCTCGGCGGGTGCTGGCGACGTCTTCATCGGCAGCTACGATGCGAGCGGCAACAAGCGCTGGGTGGTGAACTACGGTGATGCGTCCGACCAGCAGCCGCAGGGCCTGGCCGTGTCCAGCACCAGCGTCCTCGCCCACGGCCGCTTCTCCGGCGTCATCTCCAACGGGCCGGTGAACCTCAATGCCGGCGCCAACACCTGGGATTACGTCATCTTCGCCAACCCGGGCACCGGGGCGCTCACCGGCGGCCAGGCCATCGACACCGGCCTGAACGGCATCGTCCTCGGTGCCGGGGCCAACCCGGGCAGCGGCGCCTACGCCATCTGCGGCAAGGCGGGTCAGCTCGCCGTCATCGGCGGGACGGCCACCACCTGGGCCACCGTCGCGGGTGCCAACACCTACGGCGGCAGCAACGACATCATCATCGGCGTCTACAACGCCGACGGGTCGCTGCGCTGGGCCAAGCAGATCGGCACGGCGTCGGACGAGGATTGCGACGCGGTCACCTTCGACGCGAGCGGCAACGTGGTCGCCGCTGGTGTCTACAGCGGCACCGCTCCGAACCTCACCCTGGCCGGTGCCACGCCGCTTCCCAACCCCGGCTCGAGCTTCCGCCGGTGGATGTGGGTGGCGACGTTCAACGGCAACACCGGCGCCGGCATCAGCCAGGCGGCGTTCGGCGGCGGGGCCGGTCAGCATAAGCCGGGTGCCGTGGCTCTCGACTCGGCGGGCAACATCCTGATCGCTGCCAACTTCACCAACACCATCCCCTTCAACGGAACCAACACCGCTTGCGTCGCTGGCGCTGTCGGGTGCCTGGTCTCCGACGGTGGTGTAGATGGCGTGGTTCTCAAGCTCAGCCCTGCGCTGGCGCCGATCTGGGCGACCCGCGTCGGGGTGAGCACGGGTGACGACAGCCTCCGCGGCGTGGCGGTGGACTCGAGCGACAACGTGGTCGCGGCGGGCCTCCTCAACGGCGCGGCCACGGCCTCGACCGTGACCCCGTCGGCCGTCGCCAGCGCGGCGGTCACCGACCCGAACCTCACCTCGGCGGGCGGCTCGTCGTCGTCCTTCATCATCAAGCTGCCGGGAGCGACGGGACTGTTCAGCTCGTCCGGGGCCAAGACCACCGGCAACGCCACCGCGTCGAACACCAACAAGGTGGCGGTCAACAGGGGCGGCTCGGGCTCGGTGAAGGACGCGATCGCCTTCAACGGCGAGCTCGCCGGCGGCACGCTGGACTTCGGTGGCTCCTCGACGGCGATCACCTCGCCCTCCGGCGCCGCGACGTTCCTCGTCTTCGCCAAGGAGCAGTGATCCACGGCTGAGCGCCGGGATGGCCGCAGGGCCATCCCGGTCGTGAGGTCAGGACGCCGCCCGGGTCCCTCGCACCCGGGCGGCGTTCTCGTTTCTTGGTCGTTTCCTTCCGGTCACGTTCGGTCTGCTAGGAGCGCCGGCACCCATGAGGTCGCCGTTTTCCTGCTCCTTCCTGCTTCCGGCCCTGTTCGTCGCGCTGTCCCACCTCGCCGCAGGCTGCACCCGCACCGCCGGAGGGGCCTCGGCCCTCGCCGGGCTCCCGCCACGCTGCAGCCTGGACGGCGGCCCGTGCGATCCGCGCCCGGCCGCTGCGGCGCGGCTCGAGCTCGGTGGCTTCCGGGGGCTGGCCACCGGTGCCGGGGGAGCGACCTACGTCGCCGGGACGCTCCGGCTCCCCACCCGCGACTTCGACGGAACCCCGCTGACCACCGCCGGCGGCGTCGACGTCTTCGTCGGCCGCTACGACGCCTCCACCGCGAAGGCGAAGTGGGTCCGGAGGGTGGGGGAGGCGGGAATCCAGGAGCCCACGGGCGTCGCCGTCACCGACGAGGGCACGGTGGTGGTGGTCGGCCACTTCGAGGGCTTCCTCCGGGGGGACGCGGTCTCGCTGGTCAGCCCGACCAGCGCCGGGGCGGACTTCCTCCTCGGATTCCGGGGATCCGACGGGAAGCTGGAGTGGGGCCAGGTCTTCGACGACGGGGCCGAAGGGTCACTGATCTCCATCGCCGCGGTACCCGGGCGCGACCGCTTCGCCGTCTGCGGATGGGCGAGCCAGGCCGCCACCGGACTGGTCCCCGGAGCGACCTTCCACGGCGGCTCTCGCGACGCGGTGGTGGCGATGTTCGATGGAGGCGGCAAGCGGCGCTGGTCCCAGCAGATCGGAGGCGCGGGGATGGACACCTGCGACGCGGTGACCGTCGACGCAGCCGGAGACGTCTACGCCGCGGGCCGCTACAACAAGTCCTTTTCCTTCGGCACCTCGCCGCTCCCCGAGCCGGGCCGCGATTACAACCAGTGGATCTGGCTGGCCAGGCTGGACGGGAGATCGGGCGAGGTCATCTCGCACGCGGTCCTGCCCGGCGCCGGGCCTCAGTACCCGACCTCCCTCGCGGTCGCTCCGGACGGCCAGCTCATCCTCGGCGGAATGATGAACAATTCCCTCGATGTCGGAGGAGATGCCGGCACGCTGCTCGGAGCCGGGTACACCGACGCCTTCGTGGCCCGGCTGGACCCGCGCTCCTCACCGCCCTTCGCGGCGCGCTGGGCGGTGCGGCTCGGCGGGCCGAGCGTCGACGGCGCCCGGTCGGTGGCGGTGGACCCCTACGGTGACGTGGCGGGGGCCGGCTTCTTCACCGTCTTCACCACCGGGGCCGCGGATCTGCAGGCGGAGATGCCGGGAACCGACGCGTTCCTCCTCATGCTGGACGGAGCCACCGGCGCCACCCGGAGCGCGCTGAGCTACGGCGACCCCGACACCCAGACCGCAGAGCGGGTCGCCTTCGGCCGCGACGAGCACGGAAAGCTCTACCTCGCGCTCGGCGGGGAATTCACAGGAAATGTCCGCTTTGGCGAGCTCCAGCCGATGAGCGGCACCGGTGGTGCAACATTCCTCGTGTTCGAGCGCTGAAGCCCGCGACAAGTCGACTGTTCACCGAAGTGTAAAGAACAGAGCGGTCAATTCAGCGCAGATTGCCGCGGCCGCAGCTCCTGGAATCTCGAATGAATTCGCAGTCTGACCGCGCTGGTCTCTCGATTCGTGTGCTCGCGGTCCTTTTCGGAACCTGGGGGCTTGCGGGGTGTCACTGCTCGGGTGAGCCCGGGGGAACGGGGAGCGCGCAGGTCCTCGCGACCTGCGTCGGCGACTGCGGGGCCGTGGCGAGGGTGACGCTTCGAGTCAGCCGCGGCGATGGGCTGGACTTCCAGGAGATCGTCACCGACCTCCCTGCCTCGGGAAGTCAGTGGTCCGGCCGGGTGAACGGCATCCCGGTCGGGCAGGGGCGACTGTTCGAGGCCGTCGCGCTCGACGCCCAGGGGCATCAGACAGCCAGCGGATCGACGAAGCACGACATCGAGAAGAATGCGGTCGCTCCCGTCGACATCTCGCTCCGTCCTCCGAGCGGCCCCAACTCACCTCCGGTCATCGACGGAATCTCCGCCTCGGCCAACCCCGTTCCCCCCGGAGGCCAGAGCACCGTCTCGGTCGCCGCGCACGATCCCGATCCCGGGGACGTCCTCGGCTACCAGTGGAGCGCCAGCTGCGGCCACCTCGCGAATCCCTTCAGCGCGATGACCCGGTGGACCGCACCCGATGCGGAGGGTCTCTGCTCTCTCTCGGTCACCGTGTCCGACGGACGAGGGGGAGCGGTCGTGGGCGCCCTGACGCTCATCGTCAGCAGCACCGGATCGGCCACGGTGACCGTCGGCACCAACGACTCGCCGGTCGTCCGCGGTCTGAGGGCGTCCATCGCCATCGGTCCGACCATGACCGGGGAGCTGACGGTCGACGCGCTCGATCCCGATGGAGATCCTCTGACCTTCGCCTGGAGCTCGACCTGCCTCGGGCTCACCTTCGACACCGCGGCCCCGCGCGGCCCGACGCACCCTGGCTTCAGCCTCCCAGGCCCGAGCGAAAGCTGCCCGGTCACCGTCGTGGTGACCGACCCGCCGGAGCGCGGTGGCCGCACCGAGGCCACGCTGTTCCTTCCTCCGAACCAGCCCTTCGGGAGCTGCGCCGGAGTCGTGTGCCCGACCAGCGACAAGTGTCACCTGGATCCATGCAATCCGATGAGCGGGACCTGCGGCCCCGAGGTCCCCAAGGATTGCCCGGCGGGGCAGACCTGCGACCCTGCCGACGGGCAGTGCAAGGGCGGGTTGTGCACGGGGGTCGTCTGCCCGCCGGCGACCGACCTCTGCCACGTCGCCGGCAGCTGCAACGCGAACACGGGGCAGTGCTCGGCACAGACCCCCGTCGTCTGCCCTGGGGGGCAGACCTGCGATCTGGCCGACGGACAGTGCAAGGGTGGAAGCGGGGGAGGGGTCCGGGCCGTCACGCCCCAGGTCGCCAAGCGGCTGGACCTCGCGAACTCGGTCGGCGTCGGGCTGGATACCGCGGGGAACTCCTACGTCACCGGCACGCTCGTCCCTCCGACGAAGAGCTTCGACGGGACGAACCTGACCTCGGCGGGCGCGGGTGACGTCTTCCTCGGCAGCTACGACGCCAGCGGCAGCAAGCGCTGGGTGGTGAGCTTCGGGGACTCCGCCGACCAGCAGGCCCAGAGCCTCGCCGTGTCCAGCGCCGGCGTGCTCGCCACCGGGCGATTCACCGGGCTCATCGCCAGCGGCCCGGTGAGCATCAACGCCGGAGCCAGCCTCTGGGATTACGTCCTCGTCGCCAACCCGGGGACCGGCGCGCTCACCGCAGGGCAGGCCATCGACACCGGGCTCACCGGCATCCTCCTCGGCTCGGGCGCGAATCCCACGCTCGGTCACTACGCCGTCTGCGGCAAGGCGGGCCAGCTCGCGGTCATCGGCGGCACCTCCACGCCCTGGGCGACCGTGCCCGGGGCGAACACCTACGGCGGCAGCAACGACATCGTCATCGGCGTCTACAACGCGAACGGCACCCTGCGCTGGGCGAAGCAGATCGGCACGGCGTCCGACGAGGAGTGCGACGCGGTCACCATCGACGACGGCGGGAACGTCGTCGCCGCCGGGATCTACAGCGGAACGGCGCCCAACCTCCTCCTCGCGGGGAGCACGCCGCTCCCCAACCCCGGCTCGAGCTTCCGCCGCTGGCTGTGGGTGGCGCGCTTCGACGGCAACACCGGCGCGGGGCTCGCCCAGGCCGCCTTCGGCGGAGGCGCCGGCCAGCACCGGGCGAACGCCCTCGCCCTGGATTCGGGCGGCAACGTCCTGCTCGCCGCCAACTTCACCAACACCATCCCCTTCGACGGGAGCCACACCGCGTGCACCGCCGGCGGGGTGGGGTGCCTCGTCTCCGATGGGGGGCTGGACGGGCTGGTGGCGAAGCTCGACGCCTCGTTCGTCCCCCGGTGGGTCACCCGGCTGGGTGTCAGCACTGGCGACGACAGCACGCGCGGGGTGGCGGTCGACTCGGCCGACGACGTGGCGGTGGTCGGGGCGCTCAACGGATCGGCCACCACCTCGACCGTCACCCCATCCACCATCGCGACGGCTCCGGTCAGCAGCCCGTCCATCACCGCGCCGAGCGGGAGCACCTCCTCGTACCTCATGAAGGTGCCCGGGGCGACGGGCCTCTTCGACGCCAGGACGGCCGCGACCACCGGCAACGCGAACGTCACGAACAGCAACAAGGTCGCGATCAACACCCGGGGCACGGGCGCGGTGAAGGACGCGGTGACCTTCAACGGCGAGCTCGTCAACGGCACCCTCAGCTTCGGCGGCTCGTCGACGCCCATCACCGCAACCGAGGCGTCGAGCTTCCTCGTCTTCTCCAAGCTGGTTTCCGTCCCCTGACCACAGGCCATGTCACATGCGCGTAGGGAACTGCAGGCCCGCGGGGCACGGAGGCGAGGGTTGACCGCCGCCATGGCCATTGCCCTCGGCGCCGGGTGGACCCCCGCCTGGGGACAGACGGCACCGCCGCCTGCTCCGGCGAAGGCCGCGGAGGGCCCGGCCCAGCCTCGCGTTCTCGACATCGAGGAGTTCCGTGTCGAGGGCGCCGACCTGCTCTCGGGCCTCGAGGTGGAGGCAGCGCTCACGCCGTTCATCGGCAAGGGCCGGCCGCTGGAGGACGTGGAGAAGGCCCGCGCCGCCCTGGAGAAGGCCTACACCGACCGCGGCTACCAGACGGTGGTCGTGGCCATCCCGCCGCAGACGGTGCGCGGAGGCGTCGTCACCCTCAAGGTCACCGAGGGGAAGGTCGGCCGGCTCCGGGTCAACGGCGCGCACTGGTTCTCGCCGTTCGAGATCAAGCGGCTCGCCCCCTCGGTGCAGGAGGGCAAGGTCCCCAACTTCAACGAGCTGGCCGAGGACATCGTCGTCCTAAACCAGTGGCCTGATCGCCGCGTCACCCCTGCCATCCGGCCGGGGAGCGAGCCGGGCACGGTGGACGTGGACCTCAACGTCCAGGAGACCTTCCCGCTCCACGGCTCGCTGGAGCTCAACAACCGCTACAGCGTCAACACCGTCCACCTCCGCACCAACGGCGCCATCCGCTACGACAACCTCTGGCAGCTCGGGCACTCACTGGGCTTTTCCTTCCAGGTCGCCCCGAAGCGACCGAAGGACGCGCTGGTCTTCGCCGGGAACTACCTCGCGCGATTCCCCGGCGCTCCCTGGTTCACCCTGGCCTTCAACGGGGTGATCCAGGATAGCGACGTCTCGACGCTCGGGGGCACCGCGGTGCGGGGACGGGGGCGGATCTTCGGGACGCGCGCGGTGGCGAACCTCCCGGGCTCGACCGAGTTCTTCCACGCCCTCAGCGTGGGGCTCGACTACAAGCTCTTCCTCGAGGACATCAGCCTCGGCGAGTCCGCGCAGAGCACGCCGGTCCACTACTGGCCGATGACCTTCCAGTACGGAGGAACCGCGCTCGGCCGGTACACCCAGACCGCGTTCAGCCTGAGCGCGGTCTTCAACCTCCGCGGCCTGAGCAGCGACGACATCGCCTTCGACTCCAAGCGATACAAGGCGAGCGCGAGCTTCATCTACTTCCGCGGCGACCTGGCCCACACCCAGAACCTCCCGGCGGACCTCCAGCTCTTCTTCAAGGTGAGCGGTCAGTGGGCGCCGGACCCGCTGGTGGGGCCGGAGCAGTTCACCGCCGGTGGCGCCGAATCGGTGCGCGGTTACCTCGAGGTCGAGGCCTCGGGCGACTTCGGCGCGCTGGGCTCGTTCGAGCTCCGCAGCCCGTCGCTCACCCGATGGCTCGGGCCCACGGTGACCGACTGGCGCTTCTACGTCTTCACCGAGGGAGGCCGGGTGTGGATCCACGACGCCCTGCCGGAGCAGAAAGTCTTCTACACGCTGTGGAGCGCCGGTGGGGGGACGCGGTTCCGCCTCTGGGACCACCTCTCCGGAACGCTCGACGTGGGAGTCCCGCTGAGCAGCGCCGGACCCACGCCGAAATACCAGCCACGCATCCATTTCCGCCTCGCGGGGGAGTTCTGAGCATGGTGAACCGCACGTCCGTCCGACGGAGTCTCGCCGCCCTCCTCGCCGGCCTCGTCCTCGCCCCGGCTGGCGCGCACGCCTACTGGAACGAGGAGTGGACCGCGCGGAAGCGGCTGCAGATCGACACCAGCGCCGCGGGCGCGAACGTCACCGAGCCCATCGGCCCGGCCGCGGTGCTCATCCGGCTCACGCCGGGGAACTTCCGCTTCGAGGCCGCCAAGGAGGATGGGAGCGACCTCCGCTTCGTCGCCGGCGACGACAAGACGCCGCTGAAGTTCCACGTCGAGAAGTGGGACGCGCTGCTCGGCGAGGCGCTGATCTGGGTGGGGTTGCCCGAGCTCAAGCAGGGGGCAAAGACCGACCTCTTCATCTACTTCAAGAATCCCAAGGCAGTTCCGGCCGAGGACGCCAAGGGCACCTACGACCCGGGGATGGCGCTGGTCTACCACTTCGCCGAGCGCGGCCAGCCGCCGCGCGACTCCACCACCTGGGCCAACCACGCCACCACCGCCGGGACCGGCACCGACGGCGCGCAGATCGGCCGCGGGCTGAAGCTCGACGGCGCGCCGACGTCGACGGTAACCCTTCCGACCGGTCCGTCGCTGTCCTGGGCCGCCGGCGCGAAGATGACCTGGTCGCTCTGGGTGAAGCCCTCGGAGGGCGCCGCGACCGGCGTGCTCTTCAGCCGCCGGGACGGCGCTCGCGCCTTCGTCGTGGGAATGGACGGCGGCAAGCCGTTCGTCGAGGTGACCGCGGACGGCCCCGCGCAGCGCGCGACGGCGCCGGTGGGCTTCGGGGCGGACAAGTGGCACCACCTCGCAGTCACCGCCGGAGATGCCGTCACCCTGTTCGTGGACGGAGCTCCGGTGGCGAAGCTCGAGGGGCGGCTCCCGGCGCTGGACACCGCGGCCGTCCTCGGCGGGGACCCGGCGGCCGACAGCAAGGACCCGGCGATCGCGGCGAAGGCCCTGCGTGGGCTCAAGGCCGAGGTCGACGAGCTGGAGATCTCCAAGGTCGAGCGGCCCACCGGCTACCTTCAGGCTTCCGCCATCTCCCAGGGGCCCGAGCCGGGGAAGTTCGTCGTCGCTGGCCAGGACGAGGAGACCGGCGGATTCACCACCGGGTACTTCGGGGTCATCCTCCGCTCGGTCACCCTCGACGGCTGGGTGGTCATCGGGCTGCTGGCGATCATGGCGGTCATCAGCTGGTGGGTGATGGCCAGCAAGGCCGGCTACCTCGGCGCGGTGGAGCGGGCGAACGACCTGTTCACCGAGCGCTTCCGCGCCTCGCGGCTCGAGCTTCAAGAACTGGTGCTCCTCACCGACGCGAAGGAGCTGGGCGGTCAGAAGGTCGAGAACGCCTCGTCGCTCTACCGGCTGTTCCGGATCGCCGCCGGCGAGATCCGCCACCGACTCGAGGCGGGCCGAGCACTCAGCGCAGAGGCCATCGAGTCCATCCGCGCCTCGCTCGATGCGGGCCTGGTCCGCGAGAACCAGCGCCTGTCCCAGCGGATGGTGCTGCTCACCATCGCCATCTCCGGTGGACCCTTCCTCGGCCTGCTGGGCACGGTGGTCGGCGTGATGATCACCTTCGCCGCGATCGCTGCGGCGGGCGACGTCAACGTCAATGCCATCGCCCCCGGAATCGCGGCCGCGCTGGTGGCCACCGTGGCCGGCCTCTTCGTCGCGATCCCGGCACTGTTTGGCTACAACTGGCTCCTCACCCGGGCCAAGGACGTCACGGCCAACATGCAGGTCTTCGTCGACGAGCTCGTCACGAAGATCGCCGAGGCCTACGCCGACGGGGCGACCTCCACGGTCCATCAACAAGTACAGGTCGTGCATCCGGCGAAGCGCCCACCGCCTCCGCCGCCGACCGAGTCCGTCACCTCGAAGGGGCTGGGGCAATGAAGGCCCAGTCCGAGGAGAAGGTCTACGACGACATCAACATCACGCCGATGCTCGATCTGGCCTACGTGCTCCTCGTCATCTTCGTGATCATGACGACGGCCACGGTGCAGGGGATGCGGGTCAACCTGCCCAAGGCCAGCCCGGCGAAGAGCCTCGCCAAGCCCACAACCAAGGCGATCACCGTCACCCAGGAAGGGAAGATCTTTCTCGACACCATCCCGGTGACGCTCGCCGAGCTGGAGCAGCGGCTCGGGCAGCAGAAGGCCGTGACCCCCGAGTTCCCGGTGGTGGTCCGCGGCGACGGCCAGGTCCAGTACCAGAGCGTCGTCGACGTGCTCGACCTCCTGGCGAAGCTGAACATCACGACCGTCGGTCTCGCCACGAAGCCCCTGGTGAAGTGACGTGAGCCAGAGCAGCACTCCACCACCGGACGGCTCGCCGCTCGAGAGGGCGGCCGGACTCCTGCGCCGGAACGCCGTTCCGACCGGCGCGGTGGTGGTGCTGCTCGCGCTCGGAGCGCTCGGCATCCGGTGGATCGCCCGGAACCGGGAGTCTCCGCCTCCACGCAAGGTCATGCAGTTCTCGGTGGTGACGATCCAGCCGAAGCCCCCGGAGAAGCCGCCGCCTCCTCCGCCACCGGTCACTCCGCCCAAGGTCCAGGAGGAGGACACCACCCGGGTCAACCTCAAGCCCCAGGATCTCCTCCCGCCCGACGAGCCGCGACCGGCGTCGCCTCCTGCCGGTCCGCTCGCCCTGGCCGCGGAGGGCGAGGGACCGGGGGACGCGTTCAACCTCGCCGGCAACCCCGGCGGCCGCGGGCTGCTCAGCGGCGGCGGGCTGGGTGAGGGGAGCGGCGGCCTCGGCGGCGGCGGCAATCCCTTCGGCTGGTACTACGCCCAGGTCGCGGACGAGCTGGGCGAGGTGCTTCGCAAGAACAAGCGCATCAGCAGCTCCGCGGTCCGCGTCGAGATCAAGCTCTGGGCCGATCCCTCCGGCCGGGTGAGCAAGGTCCAGCTCGTGCGCTCCACCGGAGACCTCGAGGTCGATCAGGCCATCCAGTCGGTGGTCGGCCTCCGGCTCCGCCAGCCACCGCCTCCGGGTAGCCCGATGCCGATGGTCCTCCGGGTGACCGCTCGGCGCCCCACCTGATCCCATGACCTCTCGCCACCAGTCACCGTCCCCGCTGTTCAGCCGGCTCGCCGCCTGCGTGCTCCTGCTCGCCGCGGGGCCACTCCGCGCGCAGGCGCAGCAGTCCTCGCCGACGACAGCAGCGACGCCGCCCCCGGACGTGAAGCGGGTCACCGTCGTCCCGGACAGCGTGAAGGAGGAGCTCCGCGAGGAGCTCACCCGCGACGTCCTCGAGGAGGCGAAGCGCCAGAACTTCGCCGCCCCCAACCAGTACCCGGCCTGGATGACGCGGTTCAGCTTCAACGGCGACGTCCGCGCCCGCTTCGAGCGCGACCTCTTCGGGAAGGGGAACGCCAACGGCGGCGAGTTCCCGGACTTCAACGCCATCAACGGCGGCACCGGGTTCGACGTGAACGGTGTCGACCTCACCAACGACCGCTACCTGAACGTGGACCAGAACCGCACTCGCCCGCGACTCCGCGCGCGTCTGGGCGTGGACGTGAACGTGGCGAGCGGCTTCACGAGCGGGATCCGCATCGCCAGCGGGGACGGCAGCACGCCCGTGTCCACCAACCAGACCCTCGGCGGCGCCCCGGGCAACTTCAGCAAGTACCAGATCTGGCTCGACCGGGCCTGGATCCGCTGGCAGCCGATTCAAGAACCGGGCGGCTCGCTCTACTTCGAGGTGGGACGGTTCGAGAATCCGTTCTTCACCATCACCGACTTCATCTGGGACGAGGACGTCAACTTCGACGGTCTCGCCGGCGGCGGCAGCTTCGCTCTCGGGGACTTCCGGCCCTTCATCATCGCCGGTGCCTTCCCGGTCTTCACCACGGCCTTCGCCTTCGCCCCGGAGCAGACCGCGAAGTTCCCGAGCCTCAACAAGTGGCTCTACGCCGGCCAGGTGGGGGCGGACTGGAAGATCAGCGACTTCCTGTTCCTCAAGTTCGGCGGCGCCTTCTACTACTTCTGGCGGACCGAGGGCCGGGTGGGCGGCCCGTGCGACACGCACATCAAGGGCGCGAGCTGCGACAGCGACGAGTCGCGCCCCTCCTTCGCGCAGAAGGGCAACACGTACATGGCCATTCGCACGCCCTCCGACGCGGCGCTGGCCGCCGAGGCCGCCAACCCGCTCACCCCGCGCTACCAGTACTTCGGGCTCTCCAGCCACTTCCGCGAGCTGGTG
>Ga0081540_1000280_pt2 | contig 48628 bp, 46 predicted proteins | sample TabmetS2T1R1_FD_71024 | JGI IMG/M metagenome (GOLD analysis project Ga0081540, IMG submission 71024) | Tabebuia heterophylla rhizosphere microbial communities from the University of Puerto Rico - S2T1R1 | ecosystem: Host-associated > Plants > Roots > Rhizosphere ...
CGCAACCCCAAGCCAAGGCACAGTCACGTGAAGTCCGCGCGCTCCGCACCGGCGCCGAGTATCTGCGCTCGCTCAACGACGGCCGTCAGGTGTTTCTCGACGGCGAGCTGGTCAAGGACGTGGCCGCGCATCCCGCCTTGCGTGAGGCCGCCCGCGCCGCCGCCAATCTCTACGACCTTGCCGCGGCGCCCGAGCTGCGCGAGCGCATGACCTACATGTCGCCCGCGAGCGGCGCCCCGGTGCACCGCGGCTGGCAGATCCCGAAGACCCACGCGGACATCAAGGCGCGCCGCCTGTTCTCCGAGACGTGGGCCGAGTCGACATTCGGCCTGATGGGACGCTCGCCGGACCACGTCGCGGGGTTCTTCGCCGGATATGCGGCCAAGCCGGGCCTGTTCGCCAAGGCCGGGAAACATTTCGCCGACAACGTGGTGCGTCTCTACGAGCAGGCGCGCGACAACCACCTCTACATCAGCTACGCGATCGTGCCGCCGCAGATCGACCGCTCGAAGCCGGCGCACAAGCAGGCCGACCCGACGCTCTATGTCGGCGTGGTGAAGGAGCGCGACGACGGCATCGTCGTCAGCGGCGCGCAGCAGCTCGCGACCGCCGGCATCTATTCCGACTGGCTGCACGTGAGCTGCATCCATCCGCTGCAGCCGGGCGACGAGAACTACGCCAATGGCTTCGTCGTGCCGATCAACGCGCCCGGGCTGAAGCTCTACCCGCGGCGTGCCTTTGCGGCGAGCAGCAAGAACTCGTTCGACTATCCGCTGACCAGCCGATTCGATGAGTCCGATTCTTACGTTGTGTTCGAGAACGTGTTCGTCCCGTGGGAGCAGGTCTACATCCATCGCAACATCGAGATCTGCCGCGACCAGTGGCGGCTCACGCCGGCGCATCTCTACGGCAATCTGCAGGCGCAGGTGCGCTACGCGACCAAGCTCCGCTTCACGATCGGCCTCGCCAAACGCATGAACGAGATGACCGGGCACGACACCAATCCTGCGATCCAGCCCACCATGGGCGAGCTCGCCGCCATGGGCACGATCGTCGAGTCGATGATGCTGGCGCAGGAGACGCTCGCCACCACCGACGACGAGGGCGTGCTGTGGCCGTCGGCCGCCGCGCTTTATTCGGTCATGGCCATGCAGTCGGAGTTCAACGGCCGCATGCTGGAGATCATCCGCGAGTTGTCCGGCTCGGCGATGATCACGCTGCCGTCCTCGGCGGCCGACTTCGACAACCCGGCGATGGCGAAGGACATCGAGCGCTATCTCTGCTCGGGCACCACGGATGCGCGGACCCGGGTGGCATTGATGCGGCTGGTGTGGGACCTCATCGGCACCGAGTTCGGCGGCCGCCACCAGCAATACGAGAAGTTCTACGGCGGCGGCACGTTCGCCGTGCGGCAGAACCTCAACCGCCTCTACGACTACAAGCGCGCGACGGCGTTGGTGGATGCGGCGCTGAAATTGCCGCCGATTGCATCTTGATATGGCATGACGCTTGCTCTCAGCTCCGCTGAGGTCGGGGCGTGAGTTAGGCTCGGTCAAATGGACGTCGTCGCCGAAAACGTAAGCCAGGTCTGGGGCGCCGACGGTCCGCATCCGGTCGTCGCGCTCGAGAGCTTCTCGCATCGTTTCCGCTCCGGCCGGTTCAGCTGTCTGCTGGGCCCGAGCGGCTGCGGCAAGAGCACGCTTGCGCAGATCGTCGGTGGGCTCGAGGCCGCGACCGGCGGCAGCATCCGGATCGAGGACCCGGCGCGACCCGGATCGCCGCGTCCGCTCGGCGCCGACTCGGTGATGATGTGGCAGGGCCTCAACCTGTTCCCCTGGCGCAGCGTGATCGACAATGTCGCGTTCGGCCTGGAGATGCGCGGTGTGCCGCGCGCCGAGCGCTACGCCAAGGCCCGCGCGCTGATCGCCTCGGTCGGTCTCGCCGGCTTCGAGCATCACCGTCCCGCGCAACTGTCCGGCGGCATGCGCCAGCGCGTCGCGCTCGCCCGCGCACTCATCATGGAGCGGCCGATCCTGCTGATGGACGAGCCGTTCGCGGCGCTCGATGCGCAGACCAAGATCGTCATGCAGGAGGAGCTACTGCGCATCTTCGACGCCACCCGCAAGACCATCCTGTTCGTCACCCACGCGATCGACGAGGCCATCCTGCTCGGCGACGAGGTCATCGTCATGACCGCGCGGCCCGGCCGCGTGAAGGAGGTGATCCCGATCGACCTGCCGCGGCCGCGCTCGCTCGATATCGTCAACACCAAGGAGTTCGGCGCGCTGTTCGACCGCACCTTCCACCTGATCCGCGAGGAGGTGACCAAGGCGATGGCGCAGCAGGCCGAGATGGTGGGCGGCGCATGACCAAACCGCGGCGCGCGACGGCGGCACGGATCGGCGAGGCAGCGCTGCCGGCGCTCACCGTCGTGGTGGTGCTTGCGGTATGGGAGCTGCTCGTCCGCTTCCACGGCATCGCGCCGATCTACCTGCCGGCGCCGTCATCGATCGCGGTCTATCTGTGGCGGATGATCGCCGACGGCTCGCTCGCCTTCCACCTCGGCGCGACGCTCATCCGCATCTTCGTCGGCTTTGCCGTCGCGTCGCTCGCCGGCATCGTCATGGGCCTCGCCATGGGCATGTCGCGCCGCGTCGCGCGGGTCGCTGACATCTGGATCGCGGCATTGTATCCCTTGCCGAAGATCTCGCTCATTCCGCTCCTGATCATCTGGCTCGGCACCGGTGAGGCCTACAAGATCATGCTCAGCGCCATCACCGCGTTCTTCCCCGTGGTCATCTCGACCTATTCCGGCATCCGCCAGGTCGACCGCGGCCTGGTCAAGGCCGCGGAAGATCTCGGCGCCAACTGGCGGCAGATCCAGCTCAAGGTGATCATCCCGGCGGCGATCCCGAGCATCTTCGCCGGGCTCCAGCTCGGCATGGGCGTGACCATCATCATGGTGGTCGCCGCCGAGATGATCGGCGGCTCCGGCCGGAGTGGCATGGGCTATCTGCTGATCTCGTCGGGCCAGGTGATGGAGACCGAGAAGGTATTCGCGAGCCTCATCGTCATGGCGGTGATGGGCGCGTTGATCATGAAATCGCAGCAATGGCTCGACCGTCGACTGGCCCCCTGGGCCGTGCAGGGCGACGGTCGCTAGCGCATATCCCGGAAAAGTGGTTACTGGTTTCCCGCCTGCGCGAAGCCCTTGGTACAGTCTACCGTGTGGCTTGGTGCTTCGGCGGGCGAAGGCAGGTCCGACGAGGATATGCGCCAACGAAGAGTGGAGACGACGATGAGAAAGCTGTGTTCAGTGCTCACCCTTGCGCTGGCGATGGCCAGTGCCGCGCGGGCCGACGACCTGATCCGCGTGGGTGAGGGGCCGTTCATCACCGGCGGCGGCTTCTTCATCGCGCGCGAGAAGGGCTACTTCAAGAAGCTCGGCATCGACATCCAGACACGCGAGTTCCAGGACGGCGCCTTCGCGGTGCCGTCGATGATCGCCGGCGAGCTGGAAATGACGCTGATGACGGCGAATGCGAGCCTGTTCAACTCCGTCGCCAAGGGCGCGCCGCTGATCATCGTGCTCGACCGCGGCAACAACCGGCCGGGCTCGGCCTATACGGTGGTCAATGTCACCCAGGAGCTCTACGACGCGGGCGTCAAGTCGCTCGCCGATTTCGCCAAGCTCAAGGGCAAGAAGGTCGGCGTCGGCGCGACCGGCAGCATCAACCAGTACTTCCTGGCGCAGGGCCTCCTGAAAGCGGGTCTCGATCCGGCCAAGGACGTCGAGTGGGTCCTCAACGTGCCGCAGCCCGACCTGATGAAGATGCTCGGCCAGAAGCAGGTCGACGCGACCGACTTGGCCTATCAGTTCGGCTTCTTCGCGCAGAACAACAAGTGGGGCCCGATCATCGTCACCGACGACCAGATCGTGCCCGGCGCCGAGATCGCCACCTATGCGATCCGCAAGGATTTTCTGCAGAAGAACCGCGACGCGGTGGTGCGCTTCGCCATGGCCTACCTGCAGGGCGTCAAGGAGTTCAACGCTGCCGCCAAGGATCCGGCCAAGCACCCGGACATCGTCGACATCCTCGCCAAGAACACCGCGCTCAACAAGCCGGAGCTCGTCAAGGCGATCGCCCCGAACTGGTCCTACATCAACGAGGACGGCGCGCCGCTGGTCGATTCGATCATGGACATGCAGGAATTCTGGAGCGGCAAGTACTTCACCTATGTCGAGAAGAAGGTGTCGCGCGAGCAGCTGTTCGACCTCTCGATCGCGCGCGACTCCAAAGCGCGGCTCGACAAGGAGAAGCCGTTCGGAGAGTGAGCGTCACTTCTTTACAACTGAAGCAGGGCAGCGGGCACGGCGCTCCCTCCTCCGGCTGGGGAGGGACGAAGGTCAATTTGCACTGGCAATGGGGACTGGAAAGCAATGAACCTCGTGGCAAACACCGCAGCTCGGGCGCTGCTCATCGCCGCTCTTTCGTGCTGGCCCGGGCAGAACGCGGCTTTCGCGCAGGCGCAGCAAAACCCGGCCGGAGCAGCGTCGCCGGCGCCTGCGCCGCGGGCTCCTGGCGCCGGCACGCCACGAAATCCGGCTGGAACAGTGGCGCCCGCACCGCGCGTTCCGGGTCCCGCTCGAACGCAAAATCCGGCCGCAGCAACGGTGCCTGCGCCCGCGCCGAGCGTTCCGCGTCCCGGCAAGCCGATATCTGACCTCGAGGTCGACCGCGTCATCGCCATGTGGGCGCAGCAGATGAAGATGACGCCGGATCAACTGGTCGAGGTTTACAAGCGGTCAGGGAAGGATGTCAGCGAGTTGAGGCGGAACGTCAGGGCTTACATCGTCGAGCAGCGGCGCACCCGGCCGTGGTGGCAACCGTGAGCCAGGGGCGCGGGAGCGGCGATCCGTCAGCAACACTGACTGATCTCGTCCATAGCGCGGTGTTGTGATCGCCGCCCGTCAGCGCGGCCTTGGAACCGGCGTGCGGATGGCGTTACCATCAAGGCTTCCATCGTGGTGATTGAAAAACCAACCCCCGTGGAGGCTCACATGGCGAAAGGCTCGTCGGAAGCTGTTTATCGGATCGTCGATGTCGTCGGCGTCAGCGAGAAGTCATGGGAGGATGCGGCGCGCAACGCCGTGGAGACGGCGAGCGGCTCGCTGCGCGACCTGCGCATCGCCGAGGTCACCAAGATGGACATCCGGCTGGAGGACGGCAAGATCGCCGCGTTCCGCACGCGCGTCGCGCTGTCGTTCAAATACGAAAGCTGATCGGCCCACGTTTCGGCGGAACGCCGGGACGTTTGTCGCCACATCATCGTTGTCTGTCACCCGAAGCTGGTCGAAGCGCCGGGCGGGCGCGCCGTATTGTTGCGCGACATATGGTTCTATGATGAGCGCGACGGCGTCGGGCGGGCGTGCAATACGGGAGTAAGTCATGATCGAGTTGATGATCGACCAGCGGAAGCGTGATCTCGGCAATTTCGAGGTCGGCCGTGTGCTGCCGTTCGCGCGGCGGCGCATGGTCGGACCGTTCATCTTCTTCGACCATATGGGCCCGATCGACCTGCCGAAGAACCTCACGCGCGACGCCGACGTGCGGCCGCATCCGCATATCGGCCTCTCGACCGTGACCTATCTGTTCGCCGGCGAGATCATGCACCGCGACTCGACCGGCGTGGAGCAGGCGATCCGGCCCGGCGAGATGAACTGGATGATCGCCGGCCACGGCATCACCCATTCGGAACGCTTCGAGCGGGCACGCCGCGAGGGCGGGCCGATGCATGCGATCCAGGCCTGGGTCGCGCTGCCGAACGGAGACGAGGAGACCGCGCCCGGCTTCGCGCATCACGAGGGGCATGACCTGCCGATCCACGACGACGGCGGCGCATGGCTGCGCCTGCTCGCCGGCGAGGCGTTCGGCCTCTCCGCCGCCGTCAAGACGCACTCGCCGCTCTTCTATGCGCATGTGGCGATGAAAGCCGGCGCGCGCATCGCGCTGCCGCGCGATCACGCCGAGCGCGCGGCGTTCCTCGTATCCGGCGCCGCGGAGGCGGACGGGCAGGCGATGGGGCCCGGGCAGATGGCAGTGTTCGGTCCCGGCGCCGAGGCGGTCATCCGCGCGACGCAACCGAGCGTGGTGATGCTGCTCGGCGGCGCGCCGGTCGGCGAACGCTTCATCGAGTGGAATTTCGTGTCGTCGTCGAAGGAGCGCATCGCCCAGGCCAAGGCCGACTGGCGTGCCGGGCGCATGAAATTGCCCGAGCTCGACAACAAGGAGTTCACCCCGCTGCCGCCCGATCCGCCGCCGGCGCCGAGCCCGATGTCGTAGCCTACAGCGCTCGCGCCGTCAGCGCCTTCCCCCACTTGTCCTCGATCGCGCGCGCGTCCTCGTTCGACAGCGCGGAGATGCGCGGGAACTTGTCCTTCCAGGCGAACGGCTTGCACGCATCGATGATCAGCTTGGAATGCAAGGTGACGCCGCGCTCCTTTGCCTCCGGCGGGATGCGCGGGTCGAGCGCCGAGCTCCAGGCGTCGCGCACGATGTCGACGTTCTCCGCCGGCTCGCAGCGGGTGGTCACCGCCCACATCACGTCGGCGAGGTTCGACGGATCGACGTCCTCGTCGACCACCACGACGACGCGTCCCATGTAGCTGTTGGCCGCGGCGATCAGGCCGGCGCGCTTGGCGTGGCCGGCGTAGCGCTGCTCGATCGCAACGACCGTCATCAGCTGCGACACGTGCTGCCAGACGCCGACTACGTGCGTCACGCCCGCGCTCTCCAGGTTGCTCCAGATCGACGCGGCGCGGAACGGCAGGCCGAAATGGAAGCGCGGCGGCTTCATCGGCGGCGAGCCAAGCAGGATCGGGTCGTCGCGGTGGTGCACCGCCATGACCTGCATGACCGGACAGGGGCGCTTGTCGGCCGCGTAGTAGCCGGTGAACTCGCCGAACGGTCCTTCCAGCAGGCTGGTCATGCCGGGCGGCAGCAGGCTGCCTTCGAGCACGCTCTCCGCATGTGCGGGGATCGGCAGCCCGGTCAGCGGCCCGGAGCAGACTTCGATCGGCGCGCCCTTGATGGCGCCGGCGAATTCATATTCCGACTCGTTCTCCGCCAGATATTCGAAGCCGGCGATGAACAGCGCCGGATCCTCGCCGTTCACCACGGCGACCGGGCAGGGGGTGCTGCGGTCGAAATACTTGCGGGCAATGATGGCGCCGTGCCGGCCCTGGTGATCGAACTGGATCGTCACCTTGTCCTTGGCGTGGACCTGCACGCGATAGATCGAGGCGTTGATCCAGCCGGTGTCGGGGTCGCGCATGATGACGATGCTGCCCGAGCCGATGTAAGGGCCGCCGTCCTGCTTGTGCCAGACCGGCGCCGGGAATTTTCCGAGGTCGACGTCGCGGCCGCGCTGGGTGTTCGCCAGCACGGGGGGCTTGGCAGCCATGACCGGCTTGTGCGGCTCGAGTGTTTGCCGCTTCTGCATCCAGGCCTTCAGGGCGTCGAGCGGCCGCAGCGCCGGATCGATCCCCAGCGCCAGCGCCGCCCGCTGCGCGCTCACCGTCGCGTTGGTGAAGACGCGAAAGCCCGGCGCGAAGCCCTTGATGTTGTCGAACAGCAGGGCAGGGCAGTCCGGCCGGCCGGCCGCGAGCTCGGTGATACCGCCGATCTCGTGCAGGGGATCGGCGCCGCTGATCCGGCGCAGGCTGCCGAGCCGCTCCACCTCATGGATGAACTCACGCAAATCCCTGTAGCTCACATGCGTCCCCATCATTTGTCCGGGTGCATGGTGCCTGTATTATCGGCAACAAACCAGTATTGATCATCGCAGGGCACGCATGAACAAGCACGTCGAGGCCGTCGCCGGCACCTCCGACGCGGCGCGGGCAAGAATCCTCCGCATCGAGACGATCCCGCTCAGGGTCAAGCTCGAGCGCGCGGTGGCCGGCGCCTCGCACCGCCTCACCCATCGCTGCGCCATCGTCACGCGCGTCCACACTGACGCGGGCGTCGTCGGCGAGTGCGTCAGCGGCAATGACGACGAGCTGCAGGCGCCGATCATGCGCATGATCGCGGACGAGATGGCGCCGCGCCTCATGGGCCGCCCTGCTGTTGCGATCGACGACGCCTGGAGCATCGCCCGCGAGGCGACGAAACCATTCCTGCGCGACCGGCGCGTCGCGCTGCGCGCGCAAAGCTGCATCGACGCGGCGTTGCATGACGCGCTCGGCAAGCTGCTCGGTCAACCGCTGCACGTCATCTGGGGCAGCGGCCGCAACGAAGTGCCAACCGTCGCGCTCGGAGGCTATTACCGGGAGAAGGACGAGCTTGCCGGGTTGGCCGAGGAGGTTGCCGAGTTGAAGGCGCTCGGCATCGGCGGACTCAAGATGAAGGTCGGCGGCCGCACGCCGGCGGAGGATGCCGAGCGGGCGCGCGCCGTGCGCAAGGCCGGCGGCGAAACGTTCGTGCTCGCGGCGGACGCCAACCAGGCGTGGACGCGCGCGGAGGCGCTCGAGTTCACCCGCCGCACCGCGGACCTGGACCTGCGCTGGTTCGAGGAGCCGTGCAAATGGGACAATGACCGCCGCGAGATGGCGCTCGTCCGCGCGATCTCCGGCGTGCCGATCTCGGCCGGGCAGAGCGAGCTCACGCGGTTCGGCTGCCGCGACCTGATGATCGCCGAGGCGATCGACATCTGCAATTTCGATTCATACTGGGCCGGCGGCCCGACCGAGTGGCGGCGCGTCGCCGCGCTCGCCTCCTGCTTCAACGTGCAGATGATGCAGCACCTCGAGCCGCAAGTCGGCGCCATGCTCGTTGCCGGCGTGCCGAACGGCGCCTTCGCCGAGGTGATGCAGCCGTGGCGCGACCCGTTCTTCTACAAGCTGATCGTCGGGAACAGCTCTCCTTACAAGGACGGCCTCTACAAGCTGCCGGCCCGGCCCGGCTGGGGTTTTGTGCTCGACGAGGATTATCTTCAGCACTGCCGTCGGACGGATTAGCTCTTGGGACTGACCCGCCGCTCACTTCATTTCTCCGGCCGAATGTGAGCTTGCTCACATTGCGTCGACTGCATGCGTGCTAGATTTTGCATGGCCCCCGGAGCGGTATCGACATGCCGATTGCCGTTCGCGCGAACGGGCAATCAAGAACCACGACGACTCCGGCGGCACACCGCGAAGCCCCATCGCGCGTCCGGCTGATGGCGCGGGCGAATGCCCGCGCGTGTACCGCGTCACATTTCGTGGAGGTGAACATGCCTGCCTCTCTCATCCGGAGAATGAGCCCGTCGGTTCCGGCCGCCCTGATCAGCTTCTGGGCCGCGGTCGGGGTTCCCGCAGCTGCGAGCGCCAACGTCATCACCGATTGGGACGACAAGGCGACCGTCGTCGTCACGCCCATGTCGGGCCTGGGCGGCGGCCCGGTGCCCTACATGGCGCAGCGGATCATGGCCATGGTCCATGCCGCGATGTTCGACGCCGTGAATTCGATCGAGCGGCGTTACCAGCCATACATGGTGCAGCTGCCGGCGGAGCCCGGCACCTCGAAGGAAGCCGCCGCTGCGGCGGCTGCGGCGGCGGTCCTGGCGACGATCGACACGAGGACGGCGACGGAGATGAAAACCGTCCTCGCGGCCTATCTGGCGCCGATCCCCGACGGCCCCGCCAAATCCGAAGGCATCAAGCTCGGTGAGGCGGTTGCCGCAAAGTGCCTGGCGGCGCGCGCCAACGATGGCTCCGACGGCGTCGACAACTACCGGCCACGCACCACCGCCGGCGTCTATGTCCCGACGGCGATCACGCTCGCGTCGTTCTGGCCGAACGTGAAGCCGTTCGCCATCGCGAGCGGATCGCAGTTTCGGCCGGCCCCGCCGATCTCCCTGGAGAGCCAGGAATGGGCGACCGATTTCAACGAGATCAAGGATCTTGGCGGACAGGCGAGCAAGGCCCGGACCCTCGCGCAGACCGAGACCGCGCGGTTCTGGCTGACCGGCACGCCGGTGGCGTATCACCCGTTCGTGCGCAAGCTGGTGATCGCCAAGGACATGGACGTGGTCGACAGCGCCCGGTTCATGACTTTGGTGGCGATGGGGCTCAACGATGCGCTGATCGCCGTGCTCGACGCCAAGTACCACTACAACTTCTGGCGGCCGATCACGGCTATCCGCAACGGTGACATCGACGGCAACCCGGCGACCGATCGTGACGCGACCTGGCAGCCGATCGCGCCGACGCCGATGCACCCGGAATATCCGTGCGCGCATTGCATCCTGAGCGGCGCCGTCATGGGCGTGGTCAAGGCGGTGTTAGGGACCACGGCTATTCCCGAGGTCGCGACCACCAGCCCGACCGCCCCCGGCGTGACGCACCGTTGGACCGACCTGACGGCTTTCGCAGACGAGGTGGCCAATGCCCGCATCTGGGCCGGCTTCCACTACCGCTTCTCGACCCGCGTCGGCACCGACATGGGCCTGCAGATCGGCGACGCCGTCGTTAAGAACGTCATGCAGCCGGCGATACTGAGCTCGCGATAAGTGCTGGCGCTGCGCAGACAGTGCGTCCCTCCCGGCTTGCGGGAAGGACGCACGTTGCTGATACCGGTCCGGCGGGCCCGCGCTAAACGCCTTTCAAAATCATGACCGCCGCGCCGATCAGCCACAGCAGCAGAACGACCAGCAGCACGAGCAACGACACCTTGAAATAGCCTTTGGCGAAGGCAGACTCGTCGAATCCCTTCCCGAGCAAGTACATCAGCGCTATGCCGCCGTTGAGCGGCATGAGCGGCAGCAGGTTCAGCCCGCCGACCTTGGCAAGGGCGATGCCCAGCACGACGACGAAGCTGTTCGCTCGGATGGCATCGACGATCGGCATCCACTGTGCGGCAACGTCGGGGAATGCATGCACGACGCGGAAGAACTCGCCCCAACTCGCGGCCGTCCCCCGCAACGCGCTCGCGGGGCCGAGCAGCAGGCACGCGATGATGACACAGGCGATAGAGCCGGACAGTGCGCTCGCGATCTTGTGCCAGCGGTTGAGATCTTCGAATCCGCGGCCGCTCGGCACTTCGTCGGCGGCGGCGAAGGTCACGCTGCCGGCGAGCGGGATGAGCTTGATCAGCAGCGACGCCCCGCCGAGCTCGAGCGTGGCAAGCGTCGGTCCGACGCCGAACGACACGGTCTTGGCCGGCGCGTGCAACAGGCGTGCCGCGGCAACCGTGCCGGCGAGGTGAACGGCGGTCGCAACCGCGATTGCGACCAGCAGCAGGACAAAGGCGGTGAGCATTGGAGGCCGATCGGGAGGAGGAACTGACCCCTCCTCATATCAGGCCTCGGCCGCGCGTGCGACCGGCCGCTCGCAGCCGGCCCTTATCGCGGCGGAATCTGGATCAAGTCCGCCAGCTGATCCTTGCTCAGCGCCGCCGCCGTGAACTTCAGCGTCACCGCGTCGTTCACGATCGTGTCGAGCCCGGTGATCTTGTCCGGCTCGATCGCCGCGCGCGGGAAGAAATCGTCGCGCGAGCGCTTGGCCTTGGCCTCGCCGATGCCGACAAAGTCCGCATAGACCTTCAGCGCCGCCGGGTCGGTGTACATGTAGTTCACCGTCTCGCGGTAGGCTTTCATGTAGCGGTCGAACACCGGTTTGCGCGCCTTGAGCGCTTCGGCGTTGGCGATCAGGACGCGCACCGTCTGCCCCTTGAAAACCTCGGCGTCGTTGCCGCTCGCGAGCACCCTGATCTCGCCTTTGTCGATCTGGTCGAGGCCGAACGGCGGCGCCGACCAGCCGACGTCGACCTGGCCCGACATCACCTGCGTCAAGGTCGACGACGGACTTCCCGTCGCGGTCGGCTTGGCGGTGAGGTTGTACTGTTTCATGAATGCCGTGACGATGCCGTGCGTCGACGAGCCGTTGGTCGAATAGGCGATAGTCTTGCTGGCGGTGTCGGTGAGCGCCTTGATCGGCGAGTCCGCTTTCACATACCAGAACAGGTCCGCGGCGCCGGTCGTCTCCGCGCCGATGATGCGGACCGGCGCGCCTTTCGAGTAGAAGCTCAGAGCGCCCATGATGCCGACCGCGACGCCGATATCGACGGCGCCGGCGATCACCGGCTGCTGCGTCTCGCCGGAGCCCTGCGTGTAGACGATCTCGAGCTCGAGTCCGTGCTTCTTGAAGATGCCGGCGCGCTGGCCGATCTCGGATACGGACGTGTCCCAGTTGCCCCGCTGGCCGACGGTGAGCTTGAGCTTGTCCTGTGCGGATGCGGGTTGGCTGGCGGCGAGCGCACCGATGACCGTGGCGCAGACAAGCAGTGCGGGCGTTTTCATCAAGTTACTCCCAGGATGATTTTAGTGAGTATGACTCGCTTCTTTTTCTCTGACCTCATCCTGAGGAGCGGCCGAAGGCCGCGTCTCGAAGGATGGCCACGGGCGAAGCCGTGCCACTGGCCATCCTTCGAGACGGCGCTTCGCGCCTCCTCAGGATGAGGTCAGCAGCTAAGCGACGCGGCTGAGCTTGAGCTCTTCCTCCGCGACGCCGAGCGTGCGCCAGTCGGTGCTTTTCGCCACGATACCCTCGAACGAGCTGATCTTCGCGTGCGGGATGTGCGGCTGCGTGGTGCCGATCGCGACGCCCGTGTCGCGCATCTGCTTCGCCGCCTCGACCATGAGCCGCCGGAACTCCACCACGGCGACGTCGCTCGCGCCGAGCCGTTCCCTGGTGCGGTCCGAGATGCCGGTGCGCCCCATGGTCTCCCACATGGCGATGTCCTGGTTCGGGATGCCCTTGATGCCGGTGAAGTTGCCGAGCTTCATCGCCTGGCGGTCCTGCAGGTAGTCGTTGTCGCGCGTGCGCTTGTTTGAGAAATCCTCCTCGAGGTCGATGCCGGGCTGCGCCGCGTTGAACTTGCGCCAGGTCTCCTGGTCGACGCCGGGCTTTGACGCGTCGTTCCAGGCGAGGAAATAGAAATAGGTGCTCTCGTCGTCCATCGGCACCAGCACGGTCGCGACATTGTAGGTGTTGTTCGGCGGGATGAGCGAGGTGAACGGCGCGACGAACACGGTGGTGCGGATATAGTCGTGCGTCGCCGCGTTCTGGATCGGCCGGCGGATCGCCGCGTAGCGGAAACCGAAGCTGGTGCGCTGCACCTGGAAACGCGGCGCCTTGTCGGTCGAGGGCCGCAGCCAGTTCACATCCGTCGCCTTTGCCGCATCGACCCGCGCCGGCACCATGTCCGACGAATGCAAGGTCGACGAATGCGCCGAATCGATCTGGCCTTCGGTGATCTGCGCCCAGTTGGCCTTCACCTTGATCTTCAGAATGGAAACCCGCGCCTCGGGCGTCGGCGCAAAGGCAGGCTGCTCGAACGCGGGCATCTCCGCGGGCGGACCCATAAAGGTCCACACGAAGCCGCCGGCTTCGCGCGCCGGATAAGCCTTGTGCTTCACCTTCGAGGCAAAGCCGGTCTCCGGCGGCTCCGACGCCATCTCGACGCAGTTCCCCTCCACGTCGAATTTCCATCCGTGATAGAGGCAGCGCAACCCGCATTCCTCGTTGCGCCCGAGTGCCAGCGAAGCCCGGCGATGCGGGCAATATTCGTCGAGCACGCCGAGCTTGCCGTCGCTGTCGCGGAACACGACCAGGTCCTCACCCAGCAGACGCACCTTGAGCGGCTTCCCGTCCGGCTCGGCGACCTCCTCGGACATGCAGGCGGGCATCCAGTGCCGCCGCATGATCTGGCCCATCGGTGCGTCGCCCTCGACCCGGCACAGCAGATCGTTCTCCTCGGCGGTGATCATGAGGGGTCCTCCAAGACATGGGCCGCTTGGTCGCGGCATTCTGGCTTGACCTATATCATTAGAGCTCTAAGAATCCAAGCCATGAGCGGGACCGAAAATGACATGTTGCGGCTTCGCGTCGCGCAGGCGGACATGATCGCTGACGACATCCGCGCGTTCGAGCTCGTCCGTGCCGATGGCGGCGAGCTGCCCGAGTTCACGGCCGGCGCGCATGTTGCGGTGCAGGTGCCGAACGGGAGCCTGCGCAAATATTCGCTGTGCAACGATCCCGCCGATCGCGACCGCTACGTCATCGCGGTCAAGGGAGAAGATCCGGGCACCGGCGGCTCGCGCAGCATGGTCGATCAGGCGAAGGTCGGCGACGACGTGATGGTGTCGCCGCCGCGCAACAATTTCGCCCTGGTGAAGAGCCCGGCCGGCTACCTGTTCATCGCCGGCGGCATCGGCATCACGCCGATCATGTCCATGGTGCGTCACCTCGCCGGCAGCGGTGGGCGCTTCAAGCTCGTCTATTGCACGCGTAACGTTGATGGGACTCCGTTTCGCGATGAGCTCGCGGCGCCGGCGCTGCGCGGCAAGGTCATCATCCATCACGACGGCGGCGACCTCGCACGCGCCTACGATCTGTGGCCGCTGCTCGAGCAGCCCAAAGGGCAGCATCTCTATTGCTGCGGGCCGCGCGGGATGATGGCGGCGGTGCGCGACATGACCGGCCACTGGCCGGCCTCGGCGGTGCATTTCGAAGCTTTCACCGAGCCGGCCCGGCGGAAGCCCGACGACCGACCGTTCACGGTCCGCCTCGCGCGCTCGGGCGAGACGGTCGCCGTGCCGGTCGGCGTCACTATTCTCGAGGCGCTCCGCGCGGCGGGGCACGCGGTGCCGAGCTCATGCGAGAGCGGGTCATGCGGCACCTGCAGGACGGCATTGATTTCGGGTGAGGCGGATCATCGCGATCTTGTGCTGGCCGAGCACGAGCGGCACAACACCATCATGGTGTGCGTCTCGCGCGCCAAGTCGGACGAGCTGGCGATCGATCGGTAGGGCAGGGCTGTTGAGGCAGGGCTTCTCAATATGTGTCCCGTGAGGCGGGCAGTGACTCTCGCTCCCTCCCCCCTTGTGGGGGAGGGCTGGGGAGGGGGGTGGCCGGGCGCGCAATCGTTGCGATTCATGCGCGCACCAACACCCCCACCCCTATCCCCTCCCCACAAGGGGGAGGGGAACCCGCAGTGCGTGTGGCTCGACAGTGCCTCTCAGCCAAATTCGCAGAGTCACCCATGACTCCCCACAAACTCCGCCTCGGCGTCGCGGGTCTCGGCAAGGCGTTCAGCCTGATGGTGCCGACCTTCCTGCATCACCCGCTGCTCGCGATCACCGCCGGCGCTGATCCGCGCGAAGAAGCGCGCAAACGGTTCGCCGAGGATTTCTCCGCAAGGGCCTTCGCCACGGTGCAAGAGCTGTGCGCCGAGCCGTCGGTCGACGCGGTCTACATTTCGACGCCGCACCAGCTCCACGTCGAGCACGCACGGCTCGCGGCGGAGGCCGGCAAGCACATTCTCGTCGAGAAGCCGATGGCGCTGTCGCTCGCCGAATGCCGCGCCATGATCGAGGCCGCGCGCACGGCCAAGGTCGCGCTCGTGGTCGGCCACAGCCACAGCTTCGACGCGCCGATCCGCCGCACGCGCGAGATCATCGCTAGCGGCAAGGTCGGCCGTCTGCGCATGATCACTGCGCTCAACTTCACAGACTTCCTGTATCGGCCGCGCCGGCCGGAGGAGCTCGACACCGGCAAGGGCGGCGGCGTGCTGTTCAACCAGGCGCCGCATCACATCGACGTCGTGCGGCTGATCGGCGGCGGCCGCGTCACGAGCGTGCGCTGCTTTGCCGGCGCCTGGGACCGGGCGCGTCCGACCGAGGGCGCGTACTCGGCAACCCTCACGTTCGCGGACGGGGTCCACGCGTCGCTCACCTATAGCGGCTACGCGCATTTCGATTCCGACGAGTTCTGCGAATGGGTCGCCGAGAGTGGCCGCCCCAAGGATCCGAAGCGCTATGGCGCGACGCGTCGCTCGCTCGGCGAGGCGCGGGCCGAGCTCGACCTCAAGGGTGCGCAGAACTACGGCGGCGCAGCCTACAAGGCGATGGGCCTCGACGAGGGCGCGCGGCTCAATCCGCATTTCGGCCTGCTGATCGCCTCGTGCGAGCGCGCCGACCTGCGGCCGACGCCGCGCGGGGTGATGATCTACGGCGACGACGCGCCGGTGCTCGATCCGGTGCCGCCGCCACGCGTGCCGCGCGACGAGGTGATCACCGAACTCTACGACGCGGCGATCCACGGCAAGCCGCCGCTGCACGGCGGCGAATGGGGGCTCGCCACCATGGAAGCCTGCTTCGCCATGCTGGCGTCGGCGCGCGAGGGCCGCGAGATCGCGCTCGAGCATCAGACGGAGGTTTCGCCGTGAGCCGCGCGAGACGTCCGCGGAGCGACGCAGCCGGAACCGAGGCGATCCTGCGCCATTGGCGCGAGGCGGTGCCGAACGATCGCCTCGCGCATCTGATCAAGGATGCGACGCGCGGTCTCGTGCGCGCGCTGCAGATGCGGCTCGCCGAGCATTCCGTGTCATTCGGCCATTGGACGTTCCTGCGCATCCTCTGGGAGGCCGACGGCCTCACCCAGCGCGAGCTCTCCGAACAGGCCGGCGTGATGGAGCCGACCACCTTCGCCGCGCTCAAGGCGCTGGAGAAGCTTGGCTATATCGTGCGGAGGCGGCGTCCCGACAATCGCAAGAACGTGCATGTGTTCCTCACCTCGCGGGGCCGTGCGCTCAAGACCAGGCTGGTGCCGCTCGCCGAGGAGGTCAACGAGATCGCCGTGCGCGGGGTTTCTGCCGCCGATGTCGCCGCGACGCGCCGCGCGTTGCTGGCCATGATCGAGAACCTGGCGCGCGACGACGTCGAGTCGGTCAAAAGAAAGCAGCGGATCCCCTCGACCCGCGAGATCGCGCGCATCGTCGCCGACGCGGGCAACGGGCGGCGCAAGCGTGCATCGGCGTAGGTGCCACTGGGAACATATTCGTTGGTGTTGATCTATCTTCCATGCGGCGAGCATCATGAAATCGCCACGGTCCGGTGGACCGGTGTCCGGCGAGATCATGCCGATGCGTATGGCAATCCTGGTTTGCACGGCGATGCTGGTTGCTGCATGCAGCACGATCACCAGAAACGCCGTGCCGGAAAGTGCGGGGCTCGACGCAATCCTGGCGGAGTCCGGCCCCGTGCGATTCTGGGGCGACGTGTCGCCGAAGAACGTCGACACCCTGGCCCGGCAGCGCGATGCGCAGCGCCGGAGGGCCGGCGTCAATCCTTCCGGGACGATGAGCTACCTGGCGATCTCGGGCGGCGGCTCCGATGGGGCGTTCGGTGCCGGCGTCCTCGTCGGCTGGTCGGATGCCGGCACGCGTCCGGCATTCGACATGGTCACCGGGATCAGCACCGGCGCGCTGATTGCTCCGTTTGCGTTTCTCGGACGGGCCTATGACGGCCAGCTCAGGGAAATCTATACCTCCTATGGTCAGGCGGACATCGCACAGCGCCGCGGCTTGTTCTCGATCGCGGCAGAGGCATCGGTGGCCGACAACGCGCCGATGGTCGGCCTGATCGAGCGCTACGTGAACGCTGACTTCCTGAAGGCGGTGGCCGCCGAGCACGCCAAAGGCCGGCGGTTGCTGATCGGAACGACGCACCTCGACGCGCAGCGCCCGGTCATCTGGGACATGGGGCAGATCGCGACGAAGGGTGACGACGGCGCGGCCGTGCTGTTCCGGAAGGTGATGGTCGCGTCCGCGGCGATTCCGGGCGTGTTTCCGCCGGTGCTCGTCTCCGTCAATCATGACGGGCAGTCGTTCGACGAGATGCATGTCGATGGCGGCGTTGCCAGCCAGGTGTTCATTTTCCCGACGCAATTCGATCCGCGGTCGCTCGACAGGCGTCTCGGCCGTTCGCCCACCCGGCGGTTGTTCGTGATCCGCAACGCCCGGCTCAATCCGGAATGGGAGACGGTCGAGCCGCGATTGATGAAGATCGCCGGCCGCTCGATCTCGTCGCTGATCAAATATCAGGGGCGCGGCGACCTGAACCGCATGTACCTGCAGAGTCGCCAGTACGGCGTCGATTTCAATCTTGCCTCGATCCCGGAGTCGTTCACCTCGAAGGAGAAGGAGCCGTTCGATCTCGAGTACATGAAGGCGTTGTTCGAGCGCGGCTACGAGCTCGGCCGGGGTGGCTACCGCTGGCAGAAGAAGCCTCCGGATTTTTAGACTTGATTGAGCCTGTGATCGCCGGAGCCACTGCGCACGGCGCGCGGCAATGAGAGTTAGACGCACTACACCTACGTATAAGCCAAAACAAAAAGGTGGTGTGTTAGGTACGCGGCAGGGGTTATCGGCCGCGCGTCTCCGCGCCGGCCTTCGGTTTGACAACACACGCGGCACGCGGCACTTCGCTGCAAGCGAAGATGCTTGGCCGCGCGTCACAACGAGATCGGAACATGCCATGACCAAGTCGGCCTGGGCCATCGCGGCAGTCGCGCTCGTCTCGTGGGCCAGCAGCGCCGCAGCGGAAACGAAGGTCGACATGGCGACGGTGTCGTGCGGCGACCTGTCGAGCATGCAGCTCGAGGAGTTCGTCGTCATCGGCGCGTGGATGAGCGGCTATCACAACGGCAAACGCGGCAACACGGCCATCGACATCAAGGAGCTCGCGGCGAATTCCGCCAAGGTCGCCGAATTCTGCAAGAGCAATCCGACCCTCACCGTCATGAAGGCCGTCGAAACGCTCACCACGAGCGCAAAGTGAGCCAGCTCAATGTGGCGAAGCACCGAATGACCCGTCCGTCCATCGTCATCGCTGCCGTCGCAATTTGTTGCTGGCCGCCGTTGATCTGTCGCGCGCGCAGACCATCGGCTACGCCGGGGCCGTCGACCGGCTGGGCGCGAGCTGCGGCAAGGACATCAACCAATTGGTCAATATCGGGAAGTAGCGGGGGTGATCGCAGATCAGGAGGGGAGTGATGCATAGAAGCGTGACAGTGCTGTGTTTGCAGGTCGTCCTGGTGGCAACGACGGGCGCAGCCTATGCGCAACGTCCGTCCGCGGTCGTGTGCGACTCCTACGCACGCAGCTACGCCGAGCAGGCGAGCCGGCAGGGTCAGGTCCTGAGGGGCGCCGGAGGCGGGTCGTTGATCGGCCTCGGTCTCGGCGCATTGGCCGGTGCGTCCGGCGTGGGCGCCGCGATCGGAGCCACCATCGGAGGCATCGGTGGCGGGGCCAAGCGGCAGCAGACCGCGGAACGGATGTACCAGGCCGCGTACCAGGACTGCATGGCCGGGCGCGTGCGTTAGGGTTTTAACCAAGGGAGGGTCGATATGAACATTGGTCGCATCAAGCTTGCATTTGGATCTGCAGTACTGGCCGTGGCTTTCTCCGCCGCCCCCGTTGTCGCGCAGCCGTCAGCCGAGCGCACGACTGACCAATACCTCTGCAAGGACATCATGCGCGACGGCGGCCAGCGCGATGTCGCCATCGCCTTCATTCACGGTATTTTCCTCGGCAAGTCCGGTGATACCAAGTTCAATCTCGAGACGATGCAGAAGCAGACCGACTCGTTCATTGACCATTGCCTGGACAATCCGAATGAGAAGGCCATCGACGCGATGGCGAAGGTCAAGAAATAACGGGACCCTGCCGCGCTGGCGATCCGAAGGGGGACGTCAGGATCGGATCATCACTGCGCCCACACCGCGTCGGCGATCTCGATCACGCGGCGCAGCTTGGCGCGCTCGTCTGCTTCGGAGAGCGGATTGCCGGCGGCGGCGCTGGCGAAGCCGCATTGCGGGCTGACCGCGAGGCGATCCAGCTCGATGTGGCGCGCGGCCTCGTCGATCCGCCGCTTCAGCACGTCGAGGCTTTCGATCTCCGGCACTTTGCTGCTGATCAGGCCGAGCACGACGCCCTTGCTCTTGGGCACCGCGCGCAACGGCGCAAACCCGCCGGCGCGCGGCGTGTCGTATTCCAGGAGGAAATGCGTCGCATCGATCCCCGCGAAGATGCGCTCGGCCAGCGCGTCATAGCCGCCTTCGCCGAGGTAACGCCCCTTGTAATTGCCGCGGCAGATGTGGAAGCCGATCGCCATGTCGGGCGGGCGGCCCGCCAGCGCGCGGTTGGTGGCGTCGATATAGAGATCGACCAGCTGCTCCGGGTCGACACCCAGCGCCTTGACGTGGTCGCGAATGTGCGGATCGGCGAGCAGCACGATCGACACCTCGTCGAGCTGCACATAGCGGCATCCGGCCGCCGCCAGCGCCGCGATTTCCTCGGCGAAGGCGCGGCTCAGGTCGGCGAAGAAGGCCGCGAAGTCGCCATACGGGGCGGGTGGACGATAGTCGGTGGTGCCGAAGAAATGCATGGTCGACGGCGAGGGCAGGGTGACCTTCGGCGTCGTGCCGGCGACCTGCTTCAGAAACACGAACTCGTCGACCGCCAAAGCCTGCGTTCGCCGGATTTTGCCGGTGACGTAGGGCGCGATGAACTCGTTCTGCCCGCCCTCGTCGTCCTTGAAGGGCAGCACCGAGGCGCGCAGCCCAAAGCCGTCGATCCGCTCGATGAAGCGCGCCCAGTAGGAGGCGCGGCGGAACTCTCCGTCGGTGACGACCTTGAAGCCGATCTCCTCTTGCATCTGCACGGCAGCGCGGATGCAGTCATCCTGCACGCGGGCGAACTCCGCGTCGTCGATCTCGCCGGCATGATGGCGGCGGAACGCCTGCCGCAGGGCCGCAGGCCTCAACAGGCTGCCGACATGGTCGGCGCGAAACGGCGGACGGCCATTGCTGCTGATGCTCATGGCGACGCGCTCACGACAGCGGACAAACGGCTGACATCGGCGCGGCGATTGTCTTTCTTGTACGGCGCGGGCGCCACCGTCGCGCGAATGGTCCTCTGCGGTCGACCAGGATTGCCCCAGACCACGGCGACCTGCGTTTCCGGCTCGCTTTGCTCGATATCGATCGTGCAAAGCGAGAGCATCTTCTTGAAGTAGGCGCTGTAGCCCCGGGACGAGGAGATTCCGACCAGCTTGCCGTCTTTCAGGACCTTGTCCATGTACATGAAGCCGCGCTGATCACGCGGCATCTCCATGTAGTCGAAGGACTCGCCCCGAAACAGGGACGCGTACACGTCGGCGACGTCATCGGGGTTCCAGACGAGCGTGCGCATGGCGCGCCGTGGATTTGCGACCTCCGCCTGCAGAGCTTCTCGGCCGATGAAGTCGTGATCGAACTTGATGTTCTTGGTCCAGCCCAGCTCGACCGGGCTGCGGTACCAGGCGCGAATGTCGTCTGCTTCGAAGCTGCCGGCGACGTTGAAGGTGCTCGCCTCGGCGGGCATGGCCGCCGCAAACTCCTGACGATATTCGATCATGTCGTCGTCAAAAATCGCAGGACAGTAATCGACGATGATGGTCGGGAAGCAGGCCTCCAGGTGATTGATGAAGACCGCCCGGCCTCCAAGCCGCCGGATGCCGAAGTCCCGTCCCGCTTCTATGATCGCTGCATAGATTTCCTTCGAGAACTGGGTGGGACCTTGCAGTTCGAAACCAATCTCGCCCGCCATGCCCTGCCGCAAGGCGAGAACATCATGGCCTCTGATCCTGATCTTTCCCGAATGCATGAATTTCACGTCGCGGAGGCTCTGGCGCGCGGCCTTCTCCACCACGTAGATCGCGTTGGGTCCCGAGACCTGAAAGTTGAACCAGTCGTCCGCCCTCGAGGTCGCGTCGTAGCTCCCGTGGCGCAGCTTGTAGTCTGCCCAGAAGCAACCTCTGCCGAACAGCATGAACTCCTCGCTGTCCAGCCGGCTGAGGATTCCCTCGTGAATGACCTTGCCGTCCTTGTTGCAGTGAATGACGTGCTTCGATTGTCCGATATCGAATTTCGCGAAGCTGTTGACCGAGATGTCCGAGAACAGCTTGAGCACGCCGGGGCCTTTGAAGCGCCGCTCCCACAGGAACGACCAGTCCCCGATGTAACAGGCTTCCTTCCACGAATGGCTCTCGTCGATCCAATCGGTGTATTCCGGGAGTCCCCAGCGCGCGGTGAAGTAGCCCTCGGGGCTCGTTCTCATGCGCGTGACGTCGACAGGCATGCTTACCTCCCCTCAGGCCGCTGCTGCGATAGCTCGGCGCGCCGGTTGTCTTTCTTGTATGGCGCGGGCGCGACTGTGGCCCTGATCTCGCGTTGCGGGCCGGACGGCCGGCCCCAGACGACGCTCACTTCGGTGCCGGGCTCGCAAAGCCCGACGTCAAGCACGCAGAGCGACAGCATCTGGCGGAAGTAGTAGCTGTAGCAGCGCGACGTCGAGACGCCGACGATCCGGCCATCCTTCGTCACCGCGTCTGCGAAAACGCAGCCGAGCATGTTGCGCGGCATCTCCATGTAGAGACTCGGCGTCTCTCGGCGAAACAACGAGGCGTAGACCTCGACGACGTCGTCGGCGTTCCACACCAGTGTCACCATGGTGCGCTTCGGATCGGCGACCTCCGGCTCGAGCGCCGCACGGCCGATGAAGTCGTGATCGAATTTGACGTTCTTGCGCCAGCCGAGCTCGACCGGCGTTCGGTAGAGGGCGCTGATGTCGGAGTATTCGAAGCTGCCGTCGGTCTTGCGGTAGTTGGCCCTGGCGTTCGGGCTGAAATAGGCGGCGGTGAACTCGGCCTCCTCGTCGCCGAACAACGCGGGCACATAGTCGACCGACGGGGTCGGGAAGCACGCCTCGACGTGATTGACCATCTTGGTGCGGCCGCCAAGCCGGCGGATGCCGAAGTCGCGGCCGTGGTTGAGCAGGGCGTTGTAGACCTCCTGGGCATGCTCGATCGGGCCGTGCAGCTCGTAGCCGATCTCGCCCGCCATGCCCTGGCGCAAGGCCTTCAGTCGCACGTTGCCGATCCGCGTGTCGCGGAATCGCATGAAACCGATGTCGCGCAGGCTCTCGCCGGTCGCCGCTTCCATGACGAACAGCGAATTCGGCCCCTGCACCTGCAGGATGAACTGGCGCGGCCCGACCTGCGACGCCTCCGCGGCGTAGTCGCCCTTGCGGAACTGGTAGTCGGCCCAGGCCACGCCCGGGCCGCTGGTGAACACGTAGTCGTCCTCGGTGAGCTTCATCAGCACGCCTTCGCCCATGATCTTGCCGGCGCGGTTGCACAGGATGATGTGCTTGGCCTGGCCGACGTCGAACTTGGCGAAGCTGTTCACGGCGATGCCGGAGAAGAACTTCAGCGCGTCGCGGCCCGTGACCCGCATCTTGGCGAGCGGCGACCAGTCGCCGACGTAGAGCGCGTCCTTCCACGACATGCTCTCGTCGATCCAGTCGGTGTATTCCCACGGCTCGAAGCTGGCGCCGAACTGCGTATAAGTGTGCACATCACGGGCGACCGGCAGCGCCGGCGCATGGGGCAGGGCGGCGGAGCTTTTCTGCGCGGTCATGGCCGCTTCCGCGCGTTGCGCGGCCGCCGGCGCGCCGGCCCGGCGGGGGAGCCGCGTGCGATCACGCCGCCGCTCAGGATGCCGGCATATTCGGCGATCATGGCATCGACCGTCGACGGGCGAATACTGCGGGTCGCGATCACCGAGTTGCAGAGGCCGAGCAGCGCCAATGCCGCGAGCTTCGGATCGAGGTCGGCGCGGAACTGCCGGGTTTTGATGCCGTCGACGAACAGCTGCTCGATCAGATCCTGGTAGGCGCGCGCGAGCGCCGCCACCTGTTGGCGCGGTCCGTCCGGTAGCTCGCGGCGATGGCGCAGGAACACGCACACGTAGTCCCCGTCCGGGTGCGTGCGCAGCGGCGCCAGGTGATTGGCGATCGCAGCGTGCAGCTTCTCCGCCGCCGGTGCCGGTCCGGCGATGATCCGCTTCAGGTTGGCGATGAAGTCCTTGACGCCGTGCTCGCAGATCGCGGCAAGCGCCGCCTCCTTGGACGGGAAATAGTAGTAGAGGCTCGCCTGCCGGACGCCGAGCCGCTCGGCGATGTCGCGCGTCGACGCGCCGGCATAGGTCTTCTCCGCGAAGATGGTCGCGGCGGCGTCGAGCACCTCGCGATAGCGGCGCTCCCAGCGCGGCGTCGGCTCCCAGCGGGCGGTGGCGGTGGTGGCGGGCGTTGACATTCGCCGCCATTTTCTATCGAATGATCGAAAGAAAGCAACCCCCCAACGAGCGCCGGACAACGGCCCGTCCTCAGGAAACGTCGGTCGTGGCCTCTGCGGTTCAAGTCGAGCAGGTCGAAAGTGACGCGGCGCCGCGCGTGCGCGGCCCGATGCCGTCGGCCGTCCGTCGCTGGTCCGGTCCGTCGCTCGATCTGCCCGACGCGGCGCTGCTCACCATCCCGGCGCTGCTGTTTCACGTCGCGAACGAGCGCGCCTCCCGGGTGGCGATGCGGGCGAAGCGCCGCGGCCTCTATCGCGAAACGACATGGTCGCAGCTGATCGAGGAGGTCACATCCATCGGGCTCGGCCTGATCGCGCTCGGCGTCGCGCCCGGCGACCGCGTCGCCATCGTCGGCGATCCGGCGCCCGAGTGGCTGCTCTGCGATTTCGCCGCCCAGTCGATCGGCGCCATCAGTTACGGGCTCTATCCGACCAGCTCGCGCGACGAGGCCGAGTACGTGTTGCGGCACGGCGGCGCGTCGGTGCTGATCGCCGAGGACCAGGAGCACGTCGACAAGGTGCTGCCGATGCTCGATCGGCTCAGCGGCCTGCGCAAGCTCATCGTGATCGACGACAGCAACATGTTCGGCTACCGCCACGACGCGCTGATGTCGCTCACCGAGCTGATCGCGCATGGACGCAGCGTCGGCCGCGACACGTTCGACGCGCGCCGCCGCGCGGTGCGGCCGGACGATCCCGCCACGATTGTCTATACGTCCGGCACCAGCGCGCAACCGAAGGGCGCGCTCTACACGCATCGCGCATTGATCGCGCAGGGCAGCCAGTTCTTCGCCTTTCCCGAGCTCGACGGCGCGCATGACATCCGCAGCGTCGTCCATCTGCCGCTCAACCATCTCTATGAGCGCATGAACACGCCGCAGGGCATGCTGGTGAAAGGCATCGTTCCGCATTTCCCCGACGAGGCCGAACGCTTCCTCGAGACCCTCTACGAGGTGGCGCCGCAGCATCACGCGTCGGTGCCGCGCTACTGGTCGAAGCTCGCGTCGCGCATCATCGTCGGCGTCGAGAACTCGACGCCCGTGAAGCGCGCCACCTATCGCGCCGCGATGACGATCGGGCGGGCGTTCCGCCGCCGCCGCTGGGCCGGCGCGCGGCCGCTTGCGCTCGGCGTGCTGTACGCGCTCGTCCGGCTCGTCGTCTTCAACCGCATGCTCAAGAAGCTCGGCCTGCACCGCGTGCGGCTCGCGCTGTCCTCGGGCGCGCCATTGCCCGAGGCGGTGCAGGCGCTCTGGCAGATCTGGGGCGTCAACCTGAAGAACCTCTACGGCCAGACCGAGGGCGGCGTCGTCGCCGCGCAGTTCTCGCTGTTCCCGCAGCCCGGCACGGTCGGGCGACCTTATCCGGGCATCGAGGTGACGCTCGGCGCGGATGACGAGATCGTCTCGCGCTCGCCGGGAAGCTTTGCCGGCTATTGGAACGATGCGGCGGCCACCGCGGAGATGCGCCGGCCCGACGGCGTGCGCACCGGCGACGTCGGTGCGCTCGGCGAGCACGGCGAGCTCACGATCGTCGACCGCAAGAAGGACATCGTCATCACCGCCGGCGGCAAGAACGTCAGCCCGAGCCGGATCGAGACCGCGCTCAAGTCCAGCCCCTATATCAGCGAGGCGAGCGTCGTCGGCGAGGGCCGCAAATATCTCACCGCGCTAGTCGAGATCGACGTCGGCACGGTCTCGGAATGGGCGCGCGCCAATAGCATCGCCTATTCGACCTATCGCTCGCTCGCCACCAACACTGCTGTCTACGCTTTGCTGTCGCGCGAGGTCGAGCAGGCGAATGCCGCGCTCGGCCGCGTCGAGCAGGTGAAATCGTTCCGCATTCTCGATCGCGAGCTCGATCCCGAGGTCGAGGGCGAGGCGGTCACCGCGACCCGCAAGATCAAGCGCGCCGTGCTACAGCAGCAGTTCGCGCACCTGGTCGAGGACATGTACGCCGACGACGAAGCGCGTCGCATCGCGCGCCAACTGCAATGATCAAGACCTGATTGATCAAGATCTTGGAGGATGACAATGTCGAAACGCGTGAAACTGTTGTGCGCCACGGCGCTGACCTGCCTGGCCGCGACCGTCGTCGCAGGAGAGGCGTCGGCGCAGGCAAGCTTCAAGATCGGCATCTCCGGCGCGGCAACCGGACCCGCCTCGCCGAACTATTCGCCAAACATCGAGGGGCTGCGCACCTACGTGCGCGCGCTCAACGACCGCGGCGGGGTGAACGGCAGCAAGATCGAGCTGATCGTGCTCGACGACAAGGCGTCGCCGAGCGAGGCCGCGTCGAATGCCAAGCGCCTGATGGACGACGAGCAGGTGCTGGCCATGGGGCTGATGAGCCTGTCGTCGACCTATGCGCCGATGTTCCAGGCGGCGACGCGCACCAAGACGCCGGTGCTGCTGCTGGGGATGGGCGTGTGTCCCGCCACGGCGACCGGGGCGCAGATGAATCCGCTCGTGTTCTGCAGCGGCAGCACGTCGGACCCGAACACCGCTGCGGCCTGGCAGGTCCCGCTGGTGAAGGCGCTCGCCGAGAAGAACAAGGACAAGGTCAAGCTGGCGCTTGTCGCGATGGACATTCCGATCAGCCGCCAGGGTGTCGACACCATGGAGCGGATCGCCGGAACGCTCGGCGTCGAGGTCGCCGACAAGCAGGCGATCCCGCCCGCGGCCGCCGACGTCAGCGGCGCCGCCGCGCGCATCATCTCCAAGGAGGCGAACTACGCGACCAGCTACGCGCCGGTGTCGACCACGGTGCAGATGTTGGGCGCGTTGCGGCGTCAGGGCTGGAGCGGCTGGTACGTCCACAACCACAGCTCGGACGCGGAAGACACGCTGCGGCAGCTGAAAGACCCGAAGCTGGTGATGAGCCCGGAATACGCCTTCACGGTCGAGAAGCTGCCGATCTTCGATGAGATCGCCGCGGCCGCGAAGAAGTATGACGTCAATCTGCCGGTCGACAAGCTCACGCTCGGCTGGGCGAGCGGCATGGTGCTGGAAGCGGCGTTGAAGACGTGCGGCGCCGGCTGCACCCGGGAGAAGCTGCTCGACTCGCTCGTCGGCCTCAACGTGCAAACGGGCGGCATCTATCCCGATCCGATCACCTGGACGAAGGATGATCACCGCCGGCCCGCCAGTTTCGTCGCCTATGTCTGGGATGACAAATCGCAGTCGGTCAAACGCATCACCGACTGGGCGAAGTTCAAGGACGGCGAGCCGGTCGTCGCCAGGATGACGAACTGACGTGCGGCGTCCGCCGAGGAGGAGCAACGCTCCGTGAACCTGCTGGTCGTGATCCTGATCCAGGCGAGCTTCTATGCCCTGCTGGGCATGGGCTACGTGCTGATCTATCGCGCCACGCGCGTTCTCAACCTGGCGCACGGAGACCTCATGGTGTTCGGCGCCTATCTGTTCTTCCAGGCGCTGGCCATGTCGGGCGGCAGCCTGCCGCTCGCGATCGTCGCGGCTGCTTTGGGCGCGGCGTTGCTCGGGGCCTTGGTCTATCTCGGCGTGATGCGGCCGCTGGCGAGCTATCCGGTCGCCGTCGGCGTCCTCGCCACCATCGCGCTCGGGCTGGTGCTGCGCACGATCGTCACGCTGATCTGGTCGGCGCAGACGCGCTATCCCGCCGAGCTGCTCGGCCGGTCGGGTCGGCCGATCGCCCTGTTCGCCGGGGTGAGCGTCAGCCTGATCGACACGCTCATCATCGCTGCGGCGATCGCGGCGATCGTCGGATTCCCGTTGCTGCTGCGGCTCTCGACCGTCGGCATCGAGATGCGCGGCGTCGCCGAGAACGCGGTACTGGCGGCGCAGCGCGGCATCAATATTCATCGAATCAACGCCATGTCGTGGGCGGCCGCTACCGTGATGGCGGCAGTCGCCGGCATCTTCTTCTCCATCAAGTCGAGGCTCGGGCCGGACATCTGGTACGTCGGCCTCGCCGGCTTCGCACCGGCGCTGATCGGCGGCATGGACAGCCTCCGCGGCGTCCTCATCGGCGCGGTGATCGTCGCGGCGGCCGAGGTGCTGGCCGCGCTCTACATCGCGCCCCAGGTCGCGCTCGCGGCGCCGTTCCTCGTGCTGCTCGTCGCGCTGTGGATCCGGCCGTGGGGCATCTTCGGCTCGCGCGAGGAGCTCGAGCGCATATGAGTGCGCGCGGCCTTCCCTCGACCTTGCGGACGGATTTCCGCGACGACGTCCAGCTGCTCGACTCCGGCTTTGTCCGCTTCTGGGCCGCGATGGCGCTGCTGATCGCGCTCATACTGCCGCTCGTGCTGACCAATTTCTGGACCGGCGTCGCCAACCAGGTGCTGATCGCCGTGGTCGGCGCGCTCGCGCTCAACCTGCTGATGGGCACGACCGGACAGATCTCGCTCGGTCACGCCGGCTTTGTTGCGGCCGGCGCGTTCACGGTCGCGGCGCTGATCGCCCATGTCGACGCGCCGATCGGCGTGACGCTGCCGGCGGCCGCGGTGGTCGGTGCCGTGCTTGGCGTACTGGTCGGCCTGCCGGCGCTGCGCCTGAAGGGTCTCTACCTCGCGGTGAGCACGCTCGCCGCGCACTTCGTGATCATTGTCGGCGTCGGCCAGTACCAGTCGGCGATCAGCTATGGCTCGGGCTTCACCATCCCGGCGCCGTCCATCTTCGGGCTCGAGATCGGCTCGGAGCGGGCCTGGTACTTTGTGTTGCTGCCGATCGCGCTCGGCGCGATCCTGCTCAATCTCAACTGGCTGCGCTCGGCCTATGGCCGGGCCTGGATGGCGATCCGCCATCGCGACGTTGCCGCCGAGGCGCTCGGCATCAATGTTGCGCTCTATAAGCTCCTCGCGTTCAGCGCGAGCACGTCGCTGACCTGCGTCGCCGGCGCGCTGTGGGCTTATCACACCGCCTTCGTGTCGGTCGAAGCCTTCGAGTTCGACATGCTGATCCAGTATCTCGCCATGGTCATCATCGGCGGGCTGGGCTCGGTGCTCGGCACCTGTCTGGGCGCCGTGTTCGTGGTGGTGCTTCCGCACGTCATCAGCATCCTGGCCGACCGGATTCCGTTCCTGAGCGGCCTCGGCGGCAAGAGCTTCGACCTGCAGGTCGGCGTGTTCGGCGCGGCGATGCTGCTGTTCCTCATTATGGAGCCGCGCGGGCTCGCCGGCATCTGGGCGCGCGTGCGGTTCTACTTCCAGCTCTGGCCGTTCAAGTACCGGGCGTGGGAGAGCTGACGTGCTGGAGGTCGAGAACCTCGAGGTCACCTATAACCGCGTCATCGTCGCGGTGCGCGGCGTGTCATTGCGGGTGCCCGACAACGGCATCGTCGCACTGCTCGGCACCAATGGCGCCGGCAAGAGCACGACCGTGCGGGCGATTTCGGGCTTCCTGCCGGTCGACGACGCCGAGATCAAGAAGGGCACCATCCGCTTCGACGGCCACTCCATCCTCGACCGGCCGCCCTTTGAGGTGGCACGGCGCGGCGTCGTGCTGGTGCCGGAGCGGCGCAAGATCTTCGAGACGCTCACCGTGGAGGAGAACCTGCGCATCACCGCGCGGTTCGGCGGCGCCGGAACGTCGGCCGACATGGAGCGGCTATTCGCGACGTTCCCGGTGCTGGCGGAGCGGCGGCAGCAGACGGCAGGTTTTTTGAGCGGCGGTGAACGCCAGATGCTGGCGATCTCTCAGGCGCTGCTGTGCAAGCCGAAGCTGATGCTCATCGACGAGCTGTCGCTCGGCCTCGCGCCGTTCCTGGTCAAGGAGCTGATGGCCCGCCTGCGCGATATGCGGGCGGAGTTCAAGCTGTCGATCCTGCTGATCGAGCAGGACGCGGCGTCGGCGCTCGCCATCGCCGACTACGGCTACATCATGGAAGGCGGCCGCATCGTGTTTGAAGGCACGGCCGACAAGCTGCGCGGTCATGGCGACGTGCAGGAGTTCTACCTCGGCTCGGGCGACAGCGCGCGTTCGAGCTATCGCGACGTCAAGCAATATCGCCGCAGCCGGAGATGGTGGGGATGACGGCGGTGCTCGACGTCGCGCATGTCTCGCTCCTGTTCGGCGGCATCAAGGCGCTCGACGACGTCTCGTTCTCGGTCGCACGCGGTGATCTCGTCGCCGTGGTCGGGCCGAACGGCGCCGGCAAGACCAGTCTGCTCAACTGCATCACCGGCGCCTACCGCGCCAGCGCGGGGCGTATCTCGTTCCAGGGCGCCGACATCACCCGCGCGCCCGCGCATACGGCGGCCAAGCGCGGCATCGCCCGCACGTTCCAGCACAACGAGCTGTTTCCCGAGCTGACCACGCTGGAAAACCTGCTGCTCGGCCGCCACGCCGCGCTCGACCATGATCTGATCAGCGCCGGACTGTTCCTGAAACGCTGCCGGGCATGGGGCCTCGCGCAGCGCGAGAAGGTCGAGGCGGTGATCGACTTCTTCGATCTCGAGCCATACCGGAAGCAGCCGGTCGGCGATCTGCCCTACGGCGTGCAGAAGATCATCGGCCTGGCGCGGGCGTTCGCCGCGGAGCCGGCGCTCGTGCTGCTCGATGAGCCGTCGGCCGGGTTGAACCGCCAGGAGAAGGAAGACCTCGCGCGCTACCTGCTGCGCATGCGCCACGAGTTCGCGCCGACCATCGTCTGGATCGAGCACGACATGCAGCTGGTGCGCGATCTCGCCGACCAGGTCCTCGTGCTGCATTACGGCAGGACGCTGGCGGCCGGATCGACGCACGAGGTCTTGTCCAACCCGTGCGTCATCGAGGCGTATATCGGGCCTGCATCCGTCTGAGCGGCGGGTGGCCGACGCCAAACCGTAGGATGGGTTGAGCGCAGCGAAACCCATCACACCGGCCGCGCCGCAGATGATGGGTTTCGCTCCGCTCAACCCATCCTACGCGCATCGACGTGGTCGATTTCGCTATAATGGCGCGGTGATCAACGAACATCGCAGGCATCCCGCAATGGCGAAAATCAGGATCGGTCTGGCCGGGTGCGGCTTCGTGTCGGAGCTGCACATGTATGCTTACAGGCGCGTCTACGGCGTCGACGTCGAGGTCAAAGCCGTCGCGGCGCGCGGCGACCATGTCGTCGAGTTTGCCCGTAAGCACGGCATCGCCACGACCTACCGCAGCTTTCGCGACCTGGTCGCCGACCGCGAGATCGACGTGATCGACATCTGCACGCCGCCCAACCTGCACGCGTCGATGATCGTCGAGGCGATGGAGGCCGGCAAGCATGTCATCTGCGAAAAGCCGTTCGCCGGCTATTTCGGCCGCGACGGCGACAAGACGCCGATCGGCAAGCACGTGCCCAAAGCGCTGATGTACGAGCGCGTGCTCGAGGAGATGGACAAGACCTGCGCGGCGATCCGGCAGACCGGCAAGCTGTTCATGTATGCGGAAGACTGGATCTACGCGCCGGCGGTGACCAAGACCGCGGAGATCCTGCGGGCCACCAAGGACAAGGTCCTGTTCATGAAGGGCGAGGAGAGCCACAGCGGCTCGCACGCGGCGCATGCCGCGCAATGGGCGATGACCGGCGGCGGGTCGCTGATCCGGATGGGATGCCATCCGCTGTCGGCGGTGCTCTATCTCAAGCAGGTCGAGGCGAAAGCACGCGGCGAGACGATCAGCGTGGCCAGCGTGACCTGCGACGTCGGCAATGTCGCGGCCTGCCTCAAGCCGGACGAGCGCGCCTTCATCAAGGCCAATCCGGTCGACGTCGAGGACTGGGGCGCGCTGACCATCACTTTCTCGGACGGCACCAAGGCGACCGTGTTCTCCGGCGACATGATCATGGGCGGCGTGCGCAACCTGATCGAGACCTATACCAACGGCGGCTCGCTGTTCGCCAACATCACGCCGAACACGCACCTGATGAGCTATCAGACCAGCGAGGAGAAGCTCGCGAGCGTCTATATCACCGAGAAGGTCGATCGGAAGACCGGTTGGCAATACGTCTGTCTCGAGGAGGAATGGACGCGCGGCTATTTGCAGGAGATCCAGGATTTCATGGAGTGCGCGGCGACCGGCCGGCAGCCGCTCGCCGATCTGGCGCTCGCCTACGAGACGATCAAGGTCAACTACGCCGGCTATTGGGCCGCCGACGAGGGCCGTCGCGTCAAGTTGTGATGCCGCCTTGCGCCGAGCTAAGCCGTGTACTCTTAAGTCGAGCGCGCGGATCAAACGCGTTTGATGTCCGCTATGCAGCTTGTAGCAGTGCGAGGTGCGCTCGGAGGGACGGCCGGCCGCTTTCAGATGCGCTGGAAAACCGCTCTGCCTCGCGTCCGTACCACACGACCATTCGGGGCGACGGATGTCGCGATCCACCTTGTGGCAAGGCCCGTCGAGCTGACATAGCGTCCGGACCAGACCGCAGTCGCTCTGCAATCTGACCACGTCCTCGACGTCTGGAAGATGACCCGAGAGCCTCGAACGCGTCCTGTCAGATCGTAGGCAACCGCAGGACACGGGCCAGACGGGTTATTAATGAAAAGTCCGCTCACGTTTCCAGTGGCGGAGTCGACGCTCAAGAACTTCAAGATCGCGCCCTGCTCAGTTCGCCAAATGGAGGGCAAAATGCCTTGGGCCGAAGACGCAACAGCGGATGCAGCAAGAAGAAACAAAGCGGCGATGACGCGGTACATGCTCTTGTTCTCCCGGTGCTTGCGGTGCTGACGTTTTATTATGCTTAGGGGTCTCAAGGAACGCTGTTGGACCATGGTCCAACCGTGTACGGCGAGATTACGCCGCTTGAATGGGTCCGCTCCTGGCACAATCCGGACCATCTTCAGCGTCGCCGTCGCGGCGCCTTTCAGGGCGCTCGCCTACGAGACGATCAAGGTCAACTACGCCGGCTATTGGGCCGCCGACGAGGCCGTCGCGTCAAGTTGTGATGCCGCGCACTGCTCCATCGCCTTTGCCGTTCTGTCCTGCGAGGTGGGCGCCCGGCGCGCAACCGAACCGATGCCGAAACCTGCGCGCGAAATGAGCGTAATCGCGAAAGCCGCAGCCGTAGGCGATTTCGCTGAGAGGCTGGCGCGTGCGCAGCGATGCCTTGCGTTGCAGAAGCCGCGCCGCGTGATCCAGGCGGAGCGAATAGACGAATTGACTGAAGGTGGCGCCGCGCTCGGTAAAGAGCTTCTGGACGTAGCGCAACGAGAGTCCTGCTTCATTTGCCAGCTGACAGGAGTCGAAATCCGGGTCTGTAAACCGGTCGTTGATGATGTTGCGGATGCGCGCGAACAGCATGTCCGAGTGGCGTGAGAGGGGCGATGGATTCGACGGTGCGAACAGCGCGCCGACGAGATCGTAGACCACCAGCTGCAGGTAGGAATCGGCCGGTGAGGATGCTGACCCCTCATCTCGGTCTGAACACCGAATGAGCTCAAAGAGGAGGCGCCCGGCGATTGTCCCGCTGCGCCTGCAGATGCCACCTTGCGGATCGAAGCCAAGATAGGAGACAAGCGAGTCGCGCGGCAACTTGAGCGCCACGACGTTCAACGGCTTGCTCTCGTCATTGGCGAAGTATGTCACGGGTCGGGCCGCATCGACGAGTACAGCATCGCCCACCGTGAGCTGCACGGATTGATCGTTATGCGTCACCGCTGATTTGCCACCGACCTGAAGCACCGCGAAATAGTCGTCTACCCCGTCAAGGCGGACATCCCGGTACGTGCGCTCAACCCGTTCAGCATTGCAACCTATGTTCAGTGCCGTGAGCCCGTACACGCTGACGGGACGCACCCACCCGACAAACGCGTTGCGTTCGATACCTTCCGCGTTGAACCGCCGCCCGGACATCGCGCGGAGCAAAGCTCTCCATTCCTCGTAGCCAAATTCCTCGTAGCCCAGTGGCGGTACGCTCGGAGCGTCCTCGCTGTGTTTCATCATCATCTCCACGGCTCGAAGCCGGCGGTGCCTCATTTCTGGGGATGTATGCGCTCCGTTCACGGCGGGGCTTGCGCGATCTTGCCGTGTTTATTTCCGCCTTGCGCATGCGTCGAGCCCAAGCCAGTGCGCACCGGTCCTGGTGAAAGTGCGCCATCGGCCCACGACGTCCATTCGCTCACGCTCTAACGTCACGTGCGATCCGCTGATGCTCTTGCGCGGCGAGAACATCACAACATGCGAAGGACAATGCCATGATTGTTGCGACGGCGCGCGCCATGAACACCAATGCTCCTGTATCGAACCTCGATCCGTATTCCGACGCGGCACTCATCGAGCCGTGGGATATTTACGGCGAGCTGCAAGACTTGGGGGCCGTAGTTTGGCTCCAGAAGTATCGGATGTTTGCGCTGACGCGCTACGACAGCGTCACACGAGCGCTGAACGATGCGGCTGCATTCTCCTCGGCCTCCGGCGTCATGATGAACGACGAGATGAACCTTGTGCTCCGTGGTAACGCGCTTTGCAGTGACGGGGCGGAGCACCGACGCTTGCGTCGCGTCATCGCGAAACCGCTGAGTCCAACCGCATTGAATTCGCTCAAGTCGGAGATTGCCACAAAGGCAGAGCGGCTGGTCGAGCGCTTGGTTGTGAAGCGGGAGTTCTGTGCCGTCGCCGACCTTGCCACCGCGTTGCCTGTCGACATTGTCGCGGGCGCCGTCGGGCTCCCCCAGGAGGGCCGCGAGCGGATGCTCGTCTGGGCGGAGCAGATGTTCAATTGCTTTGGACCGCGGAACGCCCGGGCTCTTGGCGCCTTTCCGGTGCTTCAGGAAATGATGCACTACGCCAAGACGCAGGCGCTGCGCGGAAAGCTGAAGTCCGGAAGTTGGGCTGAGGGGATCATCGACGCCGCCGATCGCGGCGAGGTCGATCACGCTTGCCTGCCGGTGATGATGATCGACTATATGGGGCCAAGCCTGGACACGACGATTTACGCCATTGCCAACGGAGTCTGGCTGTTCGCCAACCATCCGGAGGAATGGCGAAAAGTATGTGACTCACCATCCAACGTCCCGTCAGCCATCAACGAGATTCTCAGAATGGAGGCGCCGATTCAGGGATTCTCCCGGTTGCTGGCTCGGGACTACGATATGGATGGGATCGCGCTGCCGGCCGGCTCGCGCGCTATCGTGTTCTATGGCGCTGCAAATCGGGACGGGCGGAAGTTTCCAGATCCGCACAGATTTGATGTGACACGCAGTTCGGCAGACCAACTGGCATTTGGTTGGGGGCCGCACATGTGCGTCGGCCTGCATTTGGCAAGGCTCGAAATGGCGGCCATTTTTCGCGCATTGGCGGCGCGGGTAAGGAGATTCCAGATCAGGGAAGAGGTCCGCAGCATGAACAATACGCTTCGAGGGTTCAAAAGGCTGGCGGTCTCCGTCGATTAGAAATGATCAAGGTCAACTACGCCGGCTATTGGGCAGCCGACGAGGGGCGCCGCGTCAAGTTGTGATGCCGGCCAGCGAGCTCGACGGCCGTCCTGACTCAGACGCCTTCCCTTCGCTTCAGGCGCTCGGCGAGCACTGAGCCGGTCCCGATAGTGTGCGCTTGGAGGCGAACACAGGCCTCGTCGACGGCCCGCATCCTGCAGCAGCTCAGGATCTCGCGGTGCTCGCGCTGCGAGCGCACGAGATGGGACGTTTCCTCCCATGTGAAGCGAAGGTATCGCTCGAAATTCAGACGCAGCGTTGAAATGATCGAAAACGTTCGTTCACGGCGCGCCGGCGCATACAGCGTCTCGTGGAATTTCGCGTTGAGCGAAATGATATCGTCTGTCGTCGCTGCCTCGTCGAGCTGTTCCAGGATGCGCTCGGCCAGCTTGAAATCGGATTCTCTCATTTCCGGGATCGCCCATCTGAGCGCTTGGGCCTCGAGCAGGCTCCGCAGCTGAGTCATTTCCTCGGCTTCCCGGGCCGTCAGGGGCGCAACGCTGACGCCACGCCTCGGCTCGGCGCGCAGAAATCCCTCATTGACCAGCTGTTTGAAAGCCTCTCGCACGATGGTCTGGCTGACGCCGAAACGCGCGGCGATGGCGTCCTGTCGCAGCTTTTCTCCAGCGGGAATACCGCCCCGCAATATCGTGCGCCGCAGGGCGTCCGTTACGGCCATTGATGCCGATCGTCCCTCGACGGCGTCTTCCGGTTCTGTCGCAAAACGGTCCGGCAATGGCGATCCCTCGGCTTCTCGTAGCACTTGGCCTGCGCAGCACAAAATCTTGTGGCTTGACGTATTAACGATAATCGATTATCGATAATATGTCAAGGTGGCAAACCCTGGTTTCGGTGAGGACCTGGTCATGGCCCTGAAGATCTTTGATTTCGACGCCGTCACGTTCGACGTCTACGGCACGCTCATCGATTGGGAGCCCGCCATCGTCGCCTTTCTTCGGCAATGGTCGCGCCGCCACGGAATGGATCGACAGGACGTCGAGCTTCTGATGGCCTTCGATCAGGCTCGTGCCGACATCCAACGGGAGCGGCCAGCTCATTCCTATCCCGACGTGCTGCGCCGCTGCTTCGATCGCCTGTGTCGACATTTCGGCGCCGAAGCAGGCAGCGAAGAACGCGAGGCATTTGCGGCTCTGCCCCACGCGTGGCCCGCCTATCCGGACAGCCACGCCGGGCTCGTCATTTTGCAATCCCATCTCAAGCTTGGAGCCCTGAGCAACATCGACAACAGCTCGTTCGAGAGCTCATGCCGCCAGCTCAATTTTGTGTTCGACGTCGTGGTCACGGCGGAGCGCGTCGGCGCTTACAAGCCGGATTGGCCGCACTTCGACGTCGCGATTGCTGAGTTCGGCGCGTTGGGGATTCCACCCGCGCGAATGCTGCATGTCGGGCAGAGCCTGCGCGCAGACATCAGCCCGGCGAACAAGCTCGGATTGAAATGCGTTTGGATCAATCGGCCTGGCCGACTGCTCGGTCTCTCCGGCGACGGATCAAACGACGCGAAGCCTGACCTCACCGTGTCAACGCTGTCCGAGCTCGTCGCCGCTCTGACCGAGCTAGCAGGCGGGGGCCGTGGCCGAGCCGCCACAGCTAGGAGATGCATCTGATGGGTTCGCCTCGCGATGGGCACACGGAGGTGTCCGACGAAACGATCCGACTTCTTCGCGACATCTGCCGCGAGGTGGAACGGAATCCGGATGGCGTCCGCGCAGCCGCCTTGCGGTTGGCAACGCATCTGATGCGGCCGGCGGCGGGGCCATCCCTGGGCGGGCGTGGCGGCCTGGCGCCGTGGCAAAGGCGCAAGGTCGATCGATATCTGAGAGCGCGTCTGAACCAGCCGATGCGGCTGAATGAACTGGCGGCACAGGTTCCGCTCAGCGTGAGCTATTTTCACCGTGCCTTCAAAGCGACATTCGGAGAAACGCCGCGTGCCTACATCATGCGGCTGCGCTTGGAACGGGCGCAAGAACTGATGCTGATGACGGAGGACCCGCTGACGCACATCGCCATCGTTTGCGGCTTCGCAGATCAGTCGCAGCTTTCGAAGCAGTTCCGGCGCTGGCTGGGTGAGACGCCGAGCGCCTGGCGCAGGCACAACCTCACCGAGGCTCAAGCCGAAGCGAGACGCCGCCGATCAACGCGAGCTGCAGGTGCTCGCGACGACAGCGCCAGCATGGGCTGAATGCAAGAGCTGACGGAAAACCTGGGCATTCCGGGAAAAGCGCAGCCGCAGCATCGACACTAGGTCCCTCGCAGAGGTGAACCATGTCAAAGATGCAGAATCCGACTTCCTATGCGTTGGGCTACTCCGACAGCGAATTCCGGCGCCTCGAGCAGCAAGGCGCGTTCTTGCGTGATCTTACCGAGGATGTGCTGCGGCGTGCCGGCATCGCGCCAGGCATGCACGTGCTTGATGTCGGATGCGGGGTGGGTGACGTTTCGCTGCTGGCTGCAGCTCTGGTCGGCCCGACGGGGACAGTGCTCGGCATAGACCGGTCCGCCGAAGCGGTTGACATTGCACGCCGGCGCGCCGCCGCGGCAGGACAAGCTTCGGTGCGTTTCGAAGCCGTCGAGCTCGATGCATTCGCGCCCGAACGGACGTTCGATGCCGTGGTCGGGCGGCTCGTGCTCATGTACCTGCCGGACCCGGCCTGCACCCTGCGTGAGCTCGCCTGCCATGTGCGGCCTGGCGGCATCATCGCCTTCCAGGAAATGGCAATGCCGCTCGCGCGCAGCGTCCCTGACGCGCCGCAGATCCGTCAGTGCTCGGATTGGATCCTGGCGGCGTTTGCGCGCGCCGGCTGTGAGATCGACATGGGCGGAAAGCTGTTCGCGACGTTCCTGGCCGCCGGCCTGCCGACCCCGCACATGATCGCCCACGCCCGCGCCGAGGGCGGGCCCCACTCGCCGGTTTACGACTACTGCGCCGGCGTGCTGCGCAGTCTGCTTCCAGTGCTGGAGCGCGCCGGGGTAGCAACGGCAGCGGATGTCGGGATCGAGCGCATGGCCGAACGGCTGCGCAACGAGGCCGTCGCGCAGGATGTCTGCATGATGCTGCCACCACTGATTAGCGCATGGGCGCGGCTGCCCTGATAGCACGCGATGTCGCGTGCGAACGCCGCTGCACTGCCTAATAGCTCACCCTCATATCCCTGGAGCACGACATGACAAGCTTTAGGAGCGCAGCCGCGCTTGCCTTGGTCGCCGGCCTCGCGACCCTTTCGCCCGCACCGAAGGCCACGCCGGTCGACAATACAGTGCGCGAAGGCCAGGCCGTCGTGACCGAACTGGGCCCGAACGCGTCGGCAATCACATACTGGGTCATCACGTCCGATGGCTGGCAGGTCGTGACCACGGTCGACACGGTAATCGACCGGGATAGCGACTCGGAACGGCATGCCGTGGTGCGCTTCTCGGCGGCGCTGTTGCCTGGTCAATCGCAGATGATCTCGGTTCCCTTCCCCATCGGCGAACAGCAGCAGGTTCTACGCATCCGACGGCTCGACAACCAGGTCGAAGTCGCACGAGTCCTCGGCTCCGCGTAGTTTGCAAATCCGGAAGACGTCGCGTCAGGTTGTGATGCCGCCTGGTGTCGTGGCTGCGACCGGCTTGGGTTGCGAACCGCGCCGCGGCCTTATCCGCTGCAGAGCGCCGACAATGCCCTGCGGCATGAAGATGATGCAGAGCACGAGCAGGATGCCGTAGATGGTGTTGGCGGCGCCGATGTAATTCGTGCCGAACCACACGCGCAGCCCCTCGGTGAGCGAGAGCGTCAGCAGCGCGCCGACGCTCGGGCCGAGCAGCGAGTAGACCCCGCCGGCGATCGCCGCGAACACGATCTGCAGCGACACCGCGATGCCCGAGACGGTCTCGGGATTGAGATACATGAAGTACTGCCCGTAGATCGCGCCGCCGACCGCGGTGAGCGCCGCACTGACGATTGTCACGCGCATCTTCTCGCGCATCACGTCGATGCCGACCGCCGCTGCGGCGTCCTCGTCTTCCGAGATCGCCTCGAGCGCCTCGCGGCCGATGCCGCGGTCGATCCATCGCCAGACCCATAGGCCGGCCAGCCACAGCAGCACGGCGATCACGTAGAAGTAGATCTTGTCCGGGAATTGCAGCGCGTACCACGAATGCCCGACGGTCTTCTGCGTGAAACCGAGCGAGCCGCCGGTGACGTCACGGGCGGCCACGAGCGAAAGCAGCACGACCTGGCTGAGCGCCAGCGTCACCAGCGCGAAATAGTGCCCGACCACCCTGCGACGGAAGCAGGGATAGCCGACGATCACGGCCAGCAGCACCGAGGCGACGACCGCGAGCGGGATGCCGAGCCATGGCGTCACGTCAAAGTAGGTCCACAGCAGCGCCGGCACATAGGCGCCGACGCCCACGAAAGCACCGTGGCCGAACGAGACGAAGCCGAACCGGCCCATCAGCGCCCACGCCGTATAGATGAAGGCCCAGATCAGGATCTGGATCACCAGATGCAGGAAATAGGTCGGGATGACCGCGGGCAGCGCGATCAGGATCGCGATGCCGGCAAGCCAGAGCGCGCGGGTCCCGCTCATGGCGCGAACAGTCCGCGCGGTCGGATGAACATCAGGACAATGAACAGCGCGAAGGCGAACACATAGGCGAGCTCGGTGTTCGAGTAATAGCCGCCGATCGCAATGATCTGGCTGATGACGAAGGAGGCAACGAAACCGCCGATCATGTTGCCAAGGCCGCCGAGCACGCAGATCATGAAGATCACCGGGCCGAACGTGTTGCCGATGAACGGATGCACGTCGTATTGCAGCGCCAGCAGGCAGGCCGCGAGACCGGCCAGCGCCCCGCCGACGGCCGACACCACGAGATAGACGCGGCGCTGGTCGATCCCCATCAGCCCGACGATCTCGCGGTCCTGCGCGATGGCGCGGATCGCGGTGCCCACGTACGTTCGCTTGAGGAAGACATAGAGCGCGACCGCGCCGATCAAGCCGACCACGAAGGCGATCAGCCGGGCGAAGCTCACATACATAGAGGCGAATTCGAGCACCGGCAGGCGCACGCCGATGTTGCGGAACTCGGTGCCGAACAGCAGCGTCGCAAAGCTTTGCAGGAAGAACAGCAGGCCGCCGGTCGCCAGCAGCTGATTGAGCGGCGGCGAGTCCAGGACCGGCTCGATGATCAGCAGGTGCACCAGCACGCCGAGACCCGCCACCCCGATGATGGCGATGAGGCAGGCGAGCGGGAGCGGCACGCCGTATTCGGCATAGAGGAAATAGATCGCATACATGCCGCACATGACGATGTCCGCGTAGGCGATCCACACCACGTCGACGACGCCGAAGATCAGGTTCAATCCGAGCGCCAGCAGGGCGAGCACGCCGCCGAGCAGGATGCCGTTGATGATCGCCTCGAGGAGATAGATGTCCACCTACAGCCCCATATACGCCGCGCGGATGAAGTCGTTGCCCTTGAGCTCCGCGGCGGTCCCCGACAGCTTGATGGCGCCGACCTCGAGCAGATAGGCGCGATCGACGACCTCGAGCACCTGCTGGACGTTCTGCTCGACGATCAGCACGGTGAGGCCCTCGGCGCGGATCTTGTGCACCAGCTCGAACACCTGCTGCACCACGAGCGGCGCCAGTCCGGCCGACGGCTCGTCCATCAGCAGCACCTTCGGTTTCGACATCAGCGCGCGCGCGATCGCGCACATCTGCTGCTCGCCGCCCGACATGGTGCCCGCGAGCTGCGCGCGGCGGTCCTTGAGCCGCGGAAAGAGGTTGTAGACCCAGTCGAGCTGCTCGGCGAAGCGCGCGCGGGCCGCCGGGATGAACGCGCCGATGCGCAGGTTCTCCTCGACGGACAGGCGCGGAAACAGGCGCCGGTTCTCCGGCACGTGCGCGATGCCCTGCTCGACCATGCGGTGCGCCGGCAGGTCGCTGATCGGCTGGCCCTCGAGCGTCATCGCTCCGTCGCGCACCGGAATGAGGCCAGAGATGACCCGCATCAGGGTGGTCTTGCCGGCACCGTTCGGGCCGATCACGCCGACCGCCTCGCCGCGTTTGATGTCGAGCGAAACCCCGAACAGCGCCTGGAACGATCCGTAGCCGGCGGAGACGGCGGCGAGCGAGAGCATCGGTCAGGCCCGCGCCTTGCCGAGATAGACCTCGGTGACGCGCGGATCGACCGCCGCCTCGGCCGGCTTGCCGTCGAAGATCTTCTCGCCGTGATCGAGCACGATCACGCGGTCCACCACCCGCATCAGCACGCCCATGATGTGCTCGACCCAGACGATGGTGATGCTCATGCGACTACGGATCTCGCCGAGCAGATCGGCGGCGCGCTCCATCTCGGCGCGATCGAGCCCGCCGAGGCTTTCATCGGCGAGCAGGAGCCGCGGCTTGGTCGCGAGCGCGCGCGCCAGCTCGAGCTTTTTCAGCGCGGCGGCGCCCAATCCACCGGTGCCCGCGGACGGATCGACAGGCAGACCGACCATGTCGAGCGCCTCCTCGGCGCGACGCTGCGCCTCCGCACGCGAGATCCGGCCGGCTTCGCCGTAGAAGGCGGCCAGCGCGACGTTCTCGACCAGCGACAGCTTGCGGAACGGCCGCGGGATCTGGAATGTCCGCCCGATCCCGAGATGGCAGACCGCATGCGCGGGCATCCCGCCGATCTCCTTGCCGTCGAACAGGATCGAGCCGGAGCTCGGCCGCAGATTGCCGGCGATCAGGTTGAAGGTCGTGCTCTTGCCTGATCCGTTCGGACCGATCAGGCCGAGAATCTCGCCGGGACGCACCTCGAAGGACACCCGGTTGACGGCCAGGAATCCTCCGAACCGCTTGCTGAGGGCCTCGACGGCGAGCATCACGATCTACGCAGCGTAGATCGACGATTTCGGCAGCGGGAACACCGGGTCCTGCGTCCTGATATTGGTCGGCCACACCACCGAGATATGCTCGCCGGCGTTCTGCATCACGACCGGCGTCGAGCGCTCGTTCTGGCCCGACAGCGGCGTGCCCGGCGGGAAGAATTTCACGCCGTAGCCCTGGATCGTCCCGCCCGGCGGAATGTCGACGTCGAGCGCCGCCTTGCGCACTGCCTCGGGATCGAAGCTGCCGTATTTCTCCTTGGCGACCGGCAGCACGTTGTTCAGCAGCACCCAGGTCTGGTTGAAGCCCATCGAGCAGTGCGGCGGCACGTCGGTCGCGCCGGTCTTGGCCTTGTAGCGCTCGACCATGGTCTTGATGAGATCGCCGAGACCGGGAGCGAGCTTGGCGGGATCAAGCAGTTGCGCCGGCACCGGATCGATATTGCAGAAGTTGTCGATGTCCTTGCCGAAAGTCGCGCGCAATTTGTCGAGCTGGCTGTAGCCGGCGCCTGCGCCGAACAGCATCTTGAAGCGCAGGCCGTTCTCGCGCGCCTGGCGCAGGAACAACGTGATGTCGGGATTGTACCCGGCATGCGAGATGACGTCGGCACCGGAGCGCTTGATCTTGGTGACCAGCGAGGAGAGGTCGGGGGCGGAGGCCGAATAGCCTTCCTTGAGCACGACCTGGAGCCCGGCCTGCTTCGAATAAGCCTCGTCGGCGGCGGCGACGCCGACCCCGTAGGGGCCGTCCTCGTGGATGAGCGCGACCTTAGCGTCCTTCGGCTCGATGCCGAGCTTGGCCTTGGCATGCTCGGTGATGAAGCTCGCGAACGCCTGGCCGTACTGGTCGGAGTGGATCTGCGCGCGGAAGACGTATTGCAGATTCTTGTCCTTGAACACGGCGGTTGCCACCGCGGTGGTGATCCAGAGGATCTTCTTCTGCTGCTCGACCTTGGCCGACAACGGCACCGCATGCGCACTCGCATAGACGCCGTCGATGATGTCGATCTTCTCCTGATTGATCAGGCGCTCGACCTCGTTGATCGCCGCATCGGCCTTGCTCTGGGAGTCGGCCTTGACCGGCACGACCTTGTACTTGCCGCCGACGCCGCCCTTCTCGTTGCAGAGCTCGATCGCGATGTCAGCGCCGATCGAGGAGGCGACCGAGCCGCCCGCCGCGAACGGGCCGGACAGGTCATAGATGACGCCGATGCGTACGGTTTCGGCTTGGGCTTGCGCACGGGTCCAATCGAGATTGTACAGGGCCGCGGCGGCCGCGGATCCCTTCAGCAGCGTTCTGCGTGAAGTCGGCATGGCGTTCCTCCGGATTTATCGTCGTCTCGGCGACTGTTTTCTATTTTTGTTCGGCCAAGTATTTTAGAGGATGCAGCGGAAAGTCAACCTGCGGCGCGTCCATGCCTTCGCCCTCCAGTGACTTCGCAGTCAAATTCTCGTCGGATGACGGCCGTTGCGCCGTCGTGGTCGATGACGACGGCCGTGTCGCGTACGCCTACCTGCTGGATGCGGAGGGGCGGATATGCGGCGATGTGTGGCTCTACAACCGGTGTCCGACACCGAAAGAGCCGGAGTGGACCGACCGCGACAAAGCGCCGTTCGCCAATCCGGAAGCTTTCGTCGACACCACCAAGGAATTTCCTCTGCCGGACTCGGCTGACGACGTCTCCGTCGCGTGGGGTCGACACGACGACGCATGCGAGGCGCGGGTCTTCATTCGCGGACGGCTCGCGGCGAAGCTGGTCAGCGGCGCAAAACCCGGCTGGTCCGTTCTCGCACGACAGGACGGCCCGCTTGCGAACGTGCTGAGCCTGGATGAATCCTGATGATCAGGCGGCGCGGAAGATCTGCGACTTTCATCGGATGTCGGCGAGCTGCAGAAGTGCTTGTCGCGTTGGGAGACCGAGGTGGCGAAAGCTGCACGGCGGCAACACCCAACGGACACACTCTTTACTAGATGCAACACGACGGCGCGGCGGCAATGACAGGCATCGTCACTCCTGAGGAAGTATTCACGAATCTCGAGTTTCGTCAGCGCGATCTGCCCGGCTTTGCCACGGTCAATGTTGCGCTCAGGGAGTTCGAGCCCAAGCTCGCGTTCTCATGGCACCTGTCGCTCCTGCTCCAATGTGCTGACCTGATCGAGCACCGGCTTCCGTCGCCCAGCGAGCAGAACATCCTCTATGACATCGAGGATCGGCTCAGTCCGTTGCTCACAGCGAACGGCAATGCGGTGTTCCTTGCGCGGGTCACCTACGGCGGCGTGCGGGAGTTGATGTGGCGGGTGCATGACCCGGAGGCCGCCAATTCGATTATCCAGGAGATCCTTCGACCGAACAGCTGCCCGCGCCCGGTCGATTACCGCATGGACGAGGATCGCGAGTGGCAGAAGGCGATGTGGTATTTGGACAGTGCCGCTGCGTCGCAGCCGCCAGCTCGTTAAGTGCTAGCGAAGTTCATGCCTTCCGCCTTCGCATCGACACGTGCGCGTCAGCGTGACGCACGGCCTCGTGTCCCGGGCGAGCGCAGCGAGGCCCGGGACCGAGGGGCCTCATAGAGTGGGTCCCGGCTCTACGCTCGCTCCGCTCGCTTCGGCCGGGACATGAGTCATTGCCCGGTGGGCAGCCCCCCACGTGCCTGCAATTTCATGACAAATTGACCTCCCGGGCCGGCGTGTTACCGTCAGCCAAACGGCGCCGAAGGGCCGGCTGAGGGAGGATGTTCATGCGCAAAGTTCTTGTCGGAATCTGCGGCATTGCGGCCGCGGTGGTCGCTGCCGGGGCGGCGTTCGCGCAGGACACCGTGAAGATCGGGCTGATCATGCCGTATTCCGGCCAGTTCGCCGACACGGCGACGCAGATGGACAATGCCATCAAGCTCTACGTGAAGCAGAACGGCGAGACCGTCGCCGGCAAGAAGATCGAGATCATCCGCAAGGATTCCGGCGGCATCGCGCCGGACGTCGCCAAGCGCCTCGCCCAGGAGTTGGTGACGCGCGACAAGGTCGACATCATCGGCGGCCTGATCCTCACGCCCAACGCGCTCGCGGTCGGCGACGTCTCCGCCGAGGCGAAGAAGTTCACCGTCATCATGAACGCGGCGACCTCGATCATCACCACCAAGTCGCCCTACATGGCGCGCTCGTCGGTGACGACGCCGATGCTCAACCAGACGCTCGGCACCTGGGCCGTGAAGACGCGCGGGCTGAAGCGCTTCTACACCATGGTCTCCGACTACGGCCCGGGCCACGACGGCGAAGGCGCCTTCCATCTCGGCGTCAAGGAAGCGGGCGGCGAGATCGTCGGCTCGGTGCGCTTCCCGGTCGCCAACCCGGACTTCTCGGCCTTCGTGCAGCGCGCCAAGGACCTCAATCCGGAAGCGATCTACATCTGGATCCCGGGCGGCGCGCAGCCGGCGGCGGTCGGCAAGGCGCTGTCGGAGCGCGGCATCGATCCGACCAAGACCCCCATCCTGGGCCAGGACGTGCTCGCCGACGAAAGCGCGCTCAAGAGCATGGGCGATGTCGGGCTCGGCATCATCACCGCCGCGCACTACGACTACAACCACGACTCCGCGAAGAACAAAGCTTTCGTGACGTCCTACCACGAGGCCTATGGCCGCAACCCGGATATCTTCTCGATCGGCGGCTGGGACGGCATGCACCTGATCTATGAGACGCTGAAGAAGACCGGCGGCAAGGCCAGCGGCGATGAGCTGATCGGCGCCGCCAAGGGCATGTCGTGGGAAAGCCCGCGCGGCCCGGTCATGATCGACCCCGAGACGCGCGACATCGTGCTGACCGTCTACATCAATCGCGCCGAGAAGGTCGGCGGAAAGCTGGTCAATGTCGAGATCGGCAAGATCGAGAACGTGAAGGATCCGGTGAAGGCCCGGATGGGCAAATAGTTCAAATAGCCGACCGGCGGATCAACGCCGGCGCACAACGACCTGGGAGAACACGATGCACAAGATGCTCATGGGCGTGAGCGGTCTTGCGTTCGCGCTCAGCCTGTCGGCGGCGCACGCGCAAACACCGCTGAAGATCGGCCTGATCATGCCGTATTCGGGCCAGTTCGCCGACACGGCGACGCAGATGGACAACGGCATCAAGCTCTACATGAAGCAGAACGGCGACACCGTCGCCGGCCGCAAGATCGAGATCATCCGCAAGGACACCGGCGGCGTTGCACCGGACGTGGCGAAGCGGCTCGCCCAGGAGATGATCGTGCGCGACGGCGTCGACATCCTCGCCGGCTTCGTGCTGACGCCGAACGCCATGGCCGCGTCCGACGTGTCGGAACAGGCCAAGAAGTTCATGGTCATCATGAATGCGGCGACCTCGATCGTGACGACCAAGTCGCCGTACTCGGCGCGCGTGTCCGTCACCTTGCCGCAGATCACCGAGTCGCTCGGCACCTGGGCGGCGACCAAGGCCGGCGTGAAGAAGTCCTACACGCTCGTGTCCGACTACGGTCCCGGCCATGATTCCGAGGGCGGCTTCCACCGCGCCTTCAAGGCGGCGGGTGGCGAGATCGTCGGCGCGGTGCGCATGCCGGTCGCCAACCCGGATTTCTCGGCGTTCATCCAGCGCGCCAAGGACCTCAATCCGGAATCGATCTTCGTGTTCGTGCCGGCCGGCGCGCAGCCGGCGGCGCTCGGCAAGGCCTTCGCGGAGCGCGGCATCGATCCGACCAAGATCAAGATCCTCGGCACCGGCGAGGTGACCGACGAGTTTGCGGTGAAGAGCATGGGCGACGCGGCGCTCGGCATCATCACCGCGTGGCACTACGACTACAATCACGACTCGCCGAAGAACAAGGCCTTCGTGGCTGCATTCAACGAGATGCATCCCGGACCCAAGCCGAACTTCCTCGCGGTCGGCGGCTATGACGGCATGCACCTGATCTACGAGGCGCTCAAGAAGACCGGCGGCAAGACGGACGCCGAGGCGCTGATCGGTGCCGCCAAGGGCATGGCGTGGGAGAGCCCGCGCGGCCCGATCTCGATCGATCCGGAGACGCGCGATATCATCCAGACCGTCTACATCCGGCGCGTCGAAAAGGTCGGCGGCAATCTGGTCAACGTCGAGTTCGACAAGCTGGAGAACGTGAAGGATCCGGTGAAGGCCGCGATGAAGAAGTAGCCGACGGGCTGCGGGGCGGGACTATCGGAATGGCACGAGGGCGCCACGGGCTCCCCTACCTCCCCCTGAAAGGGGGAGGTCGATTTGCGAAGCAAATCGGGTGGGGGTCATTGACTGAGCAAGCGACCCCCACCCCAACCCTCCCCCTTTCAGGGGGAGGGAGCGAGAGGCCGTGCCCTCCTGACGCATGCAGGGGGCGGTCCGGATGATCGGACCAGTGGTCGGCGTCCTGTTCGACGGGTTCGCCTACGGAATGCTGCTGTTCCTCCTGTCGGTGGGACTGTCGGTGACGCTGGGGATGATGAACTTCGTCAACCTCGCGCACTGCAGCTTCGCCATGCTCGGCGGCTACGTCACGGTCACCCTGATGCGACACGCCGGCTGGCCGTTCTTCGCGACGCTGCCGGTCGCGTTCGTCGCCGCGGCGGTGGCCAGCGTGTTCCTCGAGCGCATCCTCTATCGCCGGCTCTACCGCGCGAGCGACCTCGACCAGTGCCTGCTGACGATCGGCATCGTGTTCGTCTCGGTCGCAATCGCAGCCTACATCTACGGCACCATCCAGCAGCCGATCGAATTGCCGCGCTACCTCCGCGGCTCCGTGACGTTCCTCGGCATCAATTTCGGCGTCTATCGCTTGTTCCTGGTCGCGGTCTCGCTGGCGATCACCCTCGCGCTGGTGCTCGGCCTCGAATACACGCGGTTCGGCGCGCAGGTGCGCGCGGCGGTCGACAACCAGCGCATGGCGCGCGGCCTCGGCATCGACGTCGACCGTTCTTTCGCCGTCACCTTCGCGCTCGGCAGCGGCCTCGCCGGTCTCGGCGGCGCGCTCGCGATCGAGATCATCGGCCTCGATCCAGCCTTCGCGTTCACCTACCTGGTCTACGTGCTGATCGTCGTCTCGGTCGGCGGGCTCGGCTCGATCGGCGGCTCGTTCGCCGCGGCGACCTTGCTCGGCATCAGCGACATGGCCGGCAAGTATTACGTGCCGGAGCTCGGCGCGTTTCTCATCTATCTGGTCATGGTGGGGCTGCTGATGTGGCGCCCGGCCGGCCTGTTCGGGAAACGGTGAAGCATGCGCGCGTTTGACGAAGACATCGCCACACGCACTGCGCGCTCCCTCCCCCGCTTGCGGGGGGGGGGGGGGGGGGGGGGTAGGGCGGAATGCATT
>Ga0081540_1000332_pt1 | contig 48440 bp, 51 predicted proteins | sample TabmetS2T1R1_FD_71024 | JGI IMG/M metagenome (GOLD analysis project Ga0081540, IMG submission 71024) | Tabebuia heterophylla rhizosphere microbial communities from the University of Puerto Rico - S2T1R1 | ecosystem: Host-associated > Plants > Roots > Rhizosphere ...
GGCTTCGGCGGCGAACGCGCGCAGTGCGTCAGTGAGCTGCTCGCGCGTGAGATCGTTCACCAGCGTGACCGACTGGAAGCCGGTCCCGCGCAACGCCGCCGCCACGGTCTCGGCGTCGCGCCGCGGGTTGGCGAGGATCGGCACGGCCTTGTAGGCCGAGTTGCCGATGACCAGCGCGACGCGGCGGCCGGGCGGGAGCGCGGACGATGCGGCAGCGGAAGGCGCGGCAGCCGACGGAGCAGTGGCGACTTGACCGGTCGCGGCGGGAGCGGCGGCCGCGGCAACAGGTGATGCGGGCGCAAGCGCCGCCAGCCTTTGACGCGCCGTGATCTGCATGATTTCGAAGTCCGGAGTGGCGTTCTTCGGCAACTGGATGTCGGACGCCCCTTTGAAATCGCCGATCGCCTGATCGCGGTTGCCCTTTTTCTCGTACGCCTTCCCGCGCTCGACATAGGCCATGAGCAGCCCGGCGGCGTAGGGCTGCCGTGCGGCGTGGTCCTTGCCGTAGGTCTGGATCACCCACGCCTCGCTGGCGAGGTCCAGCTGGATGGCTTCGGTCAAATCCGAAATGGCGCGGTCGAGATCGCCCTTCTGCACCCATACGCCGGCACGCGTCCGGAACATCCCCGCCTCCGGCTTGAGCTGAAGAGCGGCGGTGTAATCGGCAATGGCGCGGTCAAGCTCGTTGCGATCGCGATACAGGTGCCCGCGCTGAAGGTAGGCGCCCGCGCGCACGCCCTTGTCCTTGCCATGATCGTTGATGATCGCGGAGCAGCGCTTGATCTTTTCGGCGCCGGTCGCCTGGACGCACAGGATCTGCTCTTCGAACTGCTTTTCCAGCGGCTGCGCCCCTGCCGGCCCCCGCGCGGCAACGAGCAAGGTGCCGATCAGCGCAATGCCAACGAAGGCTCGCACACAAAGCTGGCGCAGCATGACATCCCCCATGACGCTGCGGCAGGCTAAAATCGGGCCGCGGCGACACCGCTCTCGATCGGTCGCGCGAGCGCGGTTGGAAGTTCACGCTATGTCTTGCCGCTGCGAAAGCTGCCTTCGCGGCTGAGATCCAGCCGGTCGGCGGATCTCTGCTTGCGTCGCCCGCGGTATCGCCGTTCGCGTTGAGGCACAATCATGAAGCGGCATGTCGTCGCCTTCGTTCTCGCTCCGCTCGTCGTGCCCATCATCATGAGCGGTCTCGCCCTTCAGGTCCTGCTGACCCTTCCTTCGCTTTACTGGGTCGGGTTGATTGTCGCCGCGGGAGTGTCCTACGCCGGAATCGTTCTGCTCGGCTTGCCTGCCTATGTCGCGCTTCGCTTCCGCGGCTGGACAGCATTCTGGATCGCCCCCCTCGTCGGCTTCGCGGCCGGGGTGATCATGGCGATCGGTCTCGTTGCGGTGTTTGTCGCAGCGCTCGAGAACCGGATGCTAGATCCCATTCTGGCGATGTTGCCCGCCGATCTCCGAAACAATCAAATCTTCTTCTCGACAGATTCCCAGGGCGGCGCGGGGCTTATCGCGCCGGGCACACTGGGGGCTGTCGTCGGCACCGTGCTGTGGCTGATCGGCCGGCCCGATCGGCCGTAAGTCGCCATAGCCCCATGGCCTCGGGCCGGTCTCACATCGTGGCTTGCGCAACGAAGACACGTCAGATCCCGCGCACCTGCCGCCGGACCTCGTTCGCGACCAGCCGCAGGGACTCGGGGGGCACCTGCCCGACCAGGCTGTAGCCGATGCCGGCATCCGCCCAGGAGAAGCCCGTGACGTTGCCTGTCGCGTGAGCCGTCATCCGCGCATCGTGATCCGCACTGCTCATGCGGCGAGTCAGCACGACAATCCGGCTGCCGCGATCGTCGTCGTACATGAACATGGCTGCGGGACCATGCGAGGTCGCGACCAGGCGTCCTCCCATCAGCCGATAGCCCGACGTGGTCAGATCGGGCACCTTGACCGGCTGTTGCAGCCGATCCGATACCCATTGCACGAGCTGGGCGCTGTCGGACGCGCGCATCTCGACCGGGCGGACGCGATCCGGTGCATGGACGTTGTAGGAATCTGCGGCCTCCTGCGCGAGCACGGTCAATCCAGCCGGCGACGTCTGGAGCGAGCCGCGCAAGGCCCAGCCCCCTGCGCCGCCGATGGTCAACAGCAGCATCGCCGCCACCGCCCACCAGGCCGGTGACGGCCGCCGCCTGCGGCTCTCGATGATGCGCGCCAGGTTGAGCTCGGCCGGCAACGGCTCATGCGCGATCGGCGCCAATGCCGAGCGCATCAGGTCGCGCTGACCAGCGAAGCCAGCGACACGTTCGGCAACGTCCGGATGATCGACCAGATACGAATCGACTTCGGCCCGGCGCTCCGGCTCGAGCGCATGGTCGACATAGGCGTGGAGATCATCCTCCGTGATCGGCCGATGGTTCATTTGACGCTCCGAAAGGGCACGACGTTGCCGGGCGCGCCGGCGACGCCGTCGATCTCCTGCTGCAGTCTTTCGCGCGCGCGCGACAGGCGCGACATCACCGTGCCGACCGGAACGTTCAGCGCCCGCGCCGCCTCGGCATAAGACAGGTCCTCGACCGCCACCAGCAGCAGCACGGCCCGCTGCTCCTCCGGCAGCTTTGCAAGCTTGTTCAGCACATCCTGATACATGAGCCTGTGCTCCTGCGCGGCGGCGCCGGCGAACTCGCCCTCGCCTGCCTCCTCGATCGGCACGTGCCTGCCGCGCGACGCCGCCTGGCGAAACTGGCTGACCGCGAGGTTGTGCAGGATCGCGAACAGCCAGGCCCGCACGTTGTCACCGCGCCGCTGGTGCCAGCCGCTGACGGCCCGCTCCAGGCAATCCTGCACCAGGTCGTCGGCCGCCGCGCGGTTGCGCAGCAGCGCGCGGGCATAGCGGCGGAGCGCGGGAATCAGCGGCTCGACCTGAACCAGCATGTCCTGCATGACGCGCTCCGCCTGCCGTCTTATCGTTCCAGCAAACGTTGTCGGGTCTCGATTTGGACCGGCTCGCCCGGCGTCGCCGCGTCGCCGGTCGCGATCACCAGGTATCGCTTCTCGGCCTTGGCAGATGGGTCGACGATCTGCCGGATCGGCCCGACGGCATTGACGATAGCCGATCCAGCCGGGTTGGTCATGAAGGCGGCCAGCGGCTGCAAGGGTCCGCTGCCATCCTCATGCTCGGCGAGCGCCAGCACATATTTCTGCGTGGGTTGAAGCCCGGTCACCGACGCCTGCAGGATCTGGATCAGGCCCTGATCGAACAGCGACACGCTGGTCGGCGCCTTGCCGTCCTTCGCACCATCCTTCGGCGCCAGCGCAAGGTGCGCCGCCTGCCCGGCGACGCCGAGCGCCTGAAGATTCTGCCGGTCATCCGGATTGGGCGCGGCGTTCGGAACATAGGCGATGGCCTGAGGCGCCTGACCGATCGGAACGTTGGCGATCACCCGGTTGGACGCGGTGTCGATGGCGGCGAGCGCATCGGCATTCTCCAGGCCGACATAGACGCGCGTGCCGTCGCCCGAGGGCCACACGCCATGCGGAAGATTGCCGACCGGGATGGTCGCGACCTGCGAGAAATCGTCGGTGCGGAACACCTTGACCTCGTTGAGGCCCCCAACGCTGATGTAGGCAAATGTCCCTTTCGCCGTGTGCGCGAAGTTGACGTGGTTGGTGATCGGGCCGGTGTCGATCGTCCTGATCAGATTGAACGGCGGCCTGGCGTTGAACACCTGCGTCTTGCCGATGTCCTTGAGCGTGAACCACACCTGGTCACCCTCCGGCGTCGCCGCGATGTTCGGGCAGAACGGACTCTCCTGCTTGACCTCGCCGACGATCTTGTGGTCGGCCACCGTGACGACGACGGTCTCCGGGTTGAATGACGAGCAGATGTAGCCGTACTTGCCGTCGGGCGAGAATATCTGCATGCCGGGGCCGTTCGGCGTGACGATCCGGGTCTTCTCTTCGAAGGTCTGCGCGTCGATCACGGAGACATAGTTCTCGCCGCGCACGGTGACCCAGACCTCCTTGCCGTCGGGGGTGAAGAACGCCTCGTGCGGCGATCGACCAACGTAAGTGACGTGCTTGACCGCATTGGTCGCGGTGTCGATGAAGCTCACCGAATTCGAGCCGATCGAGACCACGGCGAGCGTGCGGTGATCCGGCGAATAGCCCATGCCGTGAACGAGCACCTGGCCCTTGTAGAGCGGGCTGAAATTGCCCGGCTGCGGATCGCCGAGCCTGATCACGCCGATGAGCTTGTTGTCGACCGGGTCGGTCACCGAGACCGTGTTCGAGAACTGCTCCGCCGCGTAGACGCGGTCATGATGACTGATCGGAATATCGGGCGATGAAATCGCGCCGGGCGCCTGCCCCGCCCACGCGGCGGAAGCAATCGTCAACATCGTGGCTGAGAGAAAGAATGTCTTCCAGGTCGTCATGGTCTGCTCCTAGTGCTTCGGTGTCGCGGACATGTCCATCGACGTGCCGGAGTGCTGGTGATGGGTTGCAGCCGGGGCGGGCTGTGGTTGGGTTGGCGCCGGCGTGGTCTCGGTCGCCGGCTCGCCGATCGCGAGCTTCATGGCGGCGATTTCCTGCATCTGCTCGACGATGATCTCCTGCGCGATGCGCCGCAGCTGCTCGTTCTTGCCGTAGCGCAGCTGGATCACCGCCATGTCGATGGCGCCCTGATGGTGCGCGATCATCATCGCAACGAAATCGCGATCGACATCGCCGGTAGGATTCACCGCCATGTCGTTCATCATCTTTTCCATCGCGGCGTCGTTCTCTTTCAGGAACGCGCTTTCGTCGGCGGTCAGCGCAGCCGGCGGATTGGCCGGATGGGCCTCGTGCGCGAGCGCAGGCCACGGCGCGGCGACGGCGAGCAGGACCCGCGCGGCAAGTATCGCCGTGGCGAGACCTGGTCCGGGACATCGGGCTGTTGACGCGGAACGGCGAAACGGTGAGCGGTTCATGCGGAACTCCCATGCGGCTGGTTGCATGGGGGTGTGACGCAGGCGCGCGCGCTCTATTCCATCCCGGCGCCGGGATGTTGATTTTCAGATTGCGCGGTCTTTAAAAACAGCCAGTCGAAACAACGACAAGCGACGGCCCACACGCGGCAATCACATAAACGTCAGCGTGGTCGGTCCTCGTCACCCGAATCGAGATGCGGTGACAGACAAGAAAGATGGATCACCGGGTCTCGGCGCCATTAGGGCGTCCGCGCCCGTCTTCCAAAAAGGGCGTTCACGCCCGTCTTCCAAAAAGGGCGTTCACGCCCGTCTTCGACGGGCTATGGGGCTATGGGGCTATGGCGCCGGCCCGGTGATGACGCCCTGGCAAAAACGCTCTAGCTGCGGCGGGCGGCGGTCCAATAGCCTCCGCAACGCGCCGTTCCGGAGTGGCCGCTCCAGGTCCCGCGGCCCGCGGTGCTCGTCAGCCGGCCGGTGCCGGACGCGAACTTGTCGGGAACGCTCACCGAGGCGTGAACCGCGCCGGATTTCGCCACGTGGCCCTTGAACTTCACCAGGCTCGGATGCGAGACGACGCCATTGGAGATGTTGACGGTGAAATTGTAGGACGAGTCGCAGGCGCCCCGCTTGGTCACGAAGACGAGGTCCCAGGCGCCGTCGTAGGCCGGACTCGCGTGCGCGGTCGAGGCCAGAGCAAACAGGCCAGCGATGGCCGGCAGGTAAAGCGAACGCCCTTTCATATGCTCCTCCTATGGTTTTTCAGATCAGCCCAACCTGCGCCCCCTCGAGGCCCCTGACGGCCTGTTATGGGGACGATCAGTGCGAAACGCTTGTCCGACCTTGCTGCAATCTTTACGTACTTGCCGGAATGACGTCCGGCCCGGCCAAACATTGTCGCGCCAGAGACACAGCCGGTTCACCGGACTCTTGCAGGGCGCATATCCTTTTTCGGAAAACCGGCTTCCACTTTTCCGGGACATGCGCTGCTGCCAACCAAGAAACACGAACATGCCGGGCACACGCTGCCGAAAATGCCACGCGCTGCTCACCGAAGCGGCAGTGATGTATTCCCAAGGCGGCGCGCCGCGCTGTCCGTACTGCCTCGCGTGGTATCCGTTCGGCATCCGCCCGCTCTGGGTCGTGCTTGCACTGCTCGCCGCGCTGCTGACGATCTATGCGTCCTTCAAGCTGACGGGCATGTGACCGGTCCGGCGCTCGTCACGGAAGCCCGCGCAGCGCCGTGGCGGCGCGGTCGGCCAGCTGCTGCCACACGCGCTTGCTGCCCTCCTGCTCGGCCTTGCCGGCGTGCTCCGCCGCTATGGTGTTGACCTCCGTGTAAACCTCGCGCGCTTCGGCGTGACGATTTTGCAGCGCAAGCGCATCCGCATAGGACGCCCGATTGCGTGCCCGTTGACGGCGCCAGTCGTCCGCCGGGTCCATCTCGAGCGCCTCAGCGACCAGCGGCACGTTCTTGGCAAACAGCTGCGCCATCAGGGCATAGTTCTTGTCCCGTCGGGCGAGCGTGCCCATCGCTTCGTTGCGGCATATCTGCGTCCACAGCAGATCGACCTTCCATTCGCGGTTGGTCTGCGCCGCCTTGACCATCCGCTCGCCGATCTTCTCGGCCTCGCGCAGAGCGACAAGACTTTCGTCCAGATCGGTGCCGGCGGCCATGAGCATGCTGCGCGTGAGCTTCATCAGCCCGAGGTTGCGCAGCGTCCAGACGTGAACGCCTTGCCAGATCAGATTGTCCTCGTCGCGCGCGAGCTCTTCCGTCGTGATGGACCGTGCTTTTGCGAGATAGGCGAGCGCCTGGGCGAGGTCCTGCGCGCCGTCGGACGCCTGCTCGGGCGAAACGGTCCGCCCGGCTTCGCGCTCGCGCACCAGGAGCGTCGCCTTCTCGATCAGCTGCTGGGCCGACCCATTGTAGATGCGGGCGAGCCGCTCCCGCCATTCGAGACGGCGATGGACGGCCTCGCCGAGCTCTTGCATGCGCTGACGCGCCGTCTGGAACTCGCGCGCGGCCGCCTCCAGATCCACCTGCTCCAGCTCGACATTGGCGATGTTCGCGTGAATCCACGCCAGCGACTGGAGGCCGTCGGCGTCGTGAATGTCCTCTTCCTTCGCCTCCCCGACAACGGCCGCAAGCGCCTTGCGAAGCTCACGCACCGCCTCGTCACGGTTGTCACGGAACAGATGCACGATGTGTCCGAGCTGGATGTAGGCCTCCGCCTTGCGTTCCCGCAGCTTCGCCGTTCGCGCCAGCGGGCTCGCGCCCAATGCGTCGTCGTAGAGGCGGATCCCCGCCTGCGTCGCATTGATCGCGTCAGCAAATTTCTTCTGGAGCTGAAGCGCGTTGCCCAGCAGCACGTTCGCGAGGGCCGCATCGATCGCAGTGCCGGAATGTGCCTTGCCGTCGGCATGCAGACGCGCGGCGAGCGTCAGCGCCGCCCTGGCGAGTTTCTCCTGCTGGCCAGCATCGCCAACGAATCCGCTCAGGTCAGCGAAAGCCAGCAATATCTTCAGCCGCGGATACTGCGCCTCCGGCACGGTCACTTCGACTAGCAGCTGATCGGAGTTCTGCAGAATCTGCTTCACGGCGGGCTTCGTGGCTTCGGCGCGCAGCAGCTCCGGCGCGTCATCGACCAGGCTGCCGAGCGCGCCCAACGTGGCGACGGTCGGAGCGTGGATATTCTCCAGATCCTGGTGCTGGCTCTGCAGAACCTGAAAGTCCTTCCTTTTCTCTTCGAGCTGCTTTTTCTGCGCGTCGTGGTCCCGTTTGGTCGCCTCAACCTCGGCCGTCAACTTCGATTGCAGCTCGAGCATTTTCTTCAGGTTCTCGATCTGCTTGTCGCTGATCTCGCCCAACGTCCTATATGTGTTGGTGAGGGTGGTGTTGGCAGTGGCCATCATCCCCTGGGTGGTGTTGGATGCGTCCTGGTACGCGCGGATGATTTTCTCGCGGCTCTCGTTGCCTTGCTGATTGAACAGGTGGATCGTATAGGCCGCGCCGCCGATGAGACCGAGGATCAGAATCAAAATGATGACGGCCAGGAGCCGCGCCGGGCCGAGCTGTTCGCCGAGCCTGGCGATGGCGTCGACCATCGCATCCCATTGATTGCGGCCGCTCGAAGACGGATGTGGGTCGGCGTTCGTCATGATCGCAACTGACGCGCAAACGTTCCGCACGGCGGATCGCTGCGAGATGTCTTGTCAGTGGACGCGTCAGGCTAGCGCGGTCCGCGTCATGCGGATATGAACTACGTCACAGGCGTTCCGAAACGACGTCGCATGACCAGCCAGCACACCGGCAGCTACGGATCGTGGAACTCGCCCATCACCGCCGACGCGGTGGTGGCCGAATCCGTGTCGCTGTCGGAGCCGCGGGTCGACGGCGACGACATCTATTGGATCGAGGGCCGGCCGCTCGACAAGGGCCGCAATGTCCTCGTCAGCCGCGCCGCCGACGGCACGATCAGCGACGTCACGCCCGCTCCCTTCAGTGTCCGGACGCAGGTGTATTCCTATGGCGGCGGCGCCTACGCGGTCAGCAACCGCATCGTCTATTTCGTCCACTTCGCCGACGGCCAGATCTATCGCCAGGACTTCATCACAGCATCCGGAAGCGCGCCGGCGAAGATCACATCCAGTGCGGGACTGTTCGCGGATCTTTGCATCGATGCCCGCCGCAACCGGCTGATTGCCGTGCGGGAGGAGCGGCCGAACGGCGACGTGGTGCATGCCATTCATTCGCTCGTCGCGGTGGACATCGCGACCGGTCGCGAGACCGTGCTCGACGGCGGCACCGATTTCTATTCGTCACCGACGCTCAGTGCCGACGGCGCGAAGCTCGCCTGGCTCTCCTGGCAACATCCCGACATGCCGTGGACCGCCACCACCCTGAAAGCCGCGGACGTCGATCCCTCCGGGGCGCTGACCGGCCAGCAGGAGGTCGCGGGCGGCGCCGAGTCGATCGCGAAGGAGTCGATCTTCCAGCCGCAATGGTCGCCCGACGGCATGCTCTATTTCATGTCCGACCGCACCGATTTCTGGAACCTGTATCGCCGCGGCGCGTCCGGCGTCGAGCACATCCTCGCCCGCGACGCGGAGTTCGGCGTGCCGCAATGGGTCATGGGGCTCTCCAATTACACATTCCTGTCGTGCGACGAGCTCCTCTATTCGTTCGTCCACAACGGCAGCTGGCGCATGGGGCGCCTCGAGCTGTCGACATTGACCGCGCGCGACCATCCGGCCGCGTTTGCGTCACTGTCGGGCCTGCGCGCCTCGGCGACGACGGTGGTGGTCCGTTACGCCACGCCGTCGTCGCCGGCGGCGATCGCCACCGTCGATGCGAGCACCGGCGCCGTGTCGCCGATCAAGTTCTCCGTTCCGCTCGCCAGCGTTCAGCAATTCCAGAGCCACCTCTCGACGCCGCAGCCGATCGATTTTCCGACCACCGGCGGCGATGTCGCGCACGCGTTCTACTATCCGCCCTGCAATCCGGACTGGCAGGCACCGGCTGCGGAAAAACCTCCGCTGCTGGTGAGGAGCCATGGCGGACCGACCTCCGCGACCACGCCGGTGCTCGATCTCTGGGTGCAATTCTGGACCAGCCGGGGTTTTGGCTTCCTCGACGTGAACTACCGCGGCAGCACCGGCTACGGACGCAGGTATCGGGAGAAGCTCTATGGACAGTGGGGCATCGTCGACGTCGCGGACTGCATTGCCGGCGCCAGATTCCTGGCGGCGCGCGGGGATGTCGATGGCCGCAGGCTGGCGGTGACCGGCGGTAGCGCGGGGGGCTACACGACATTGTGCAGCCTGACGTTTCACGACGATTTCGCCGCCGGTGCGAGCTATTACGGCGTCAGCGACCTAAACGCGCTCGCGACCGAAACGCACAAGTTCGAGCTGCATTATCTGGACTGGCTGATCGAGCCGTTCACGCCGGGCAGCAAACTGTACCATGACCGCTCGCCGATCAATTTCGTCGAGCGGCTGTCGGCCCCGGTGATCTTCCTGCATGGCGAGGACGATCCGGTCGTGCCGATCAACCAGGCGCAGAAGATGTACGCTGCGCTTCAGGGCAGGAACATTCCGACCTGCATGCTCATATTCCAGGGCGAGAAACACGGCTTCCGGCAGTCCGCGCATCTGCGCCAGGCGCTGGAGGCGGAGCTCATGTTCTATTGCATGAACCTGGCCCGCGCGCCGATGACGTCGTGATCGCGCCACTGCATCGTTCGGCTCGCGAGCTTCAGAGCTTTGTCGACGCGCGCGACAGAAGCTTCCAATCCGCACCCTGCTTTTGCCAGTTCATGAGGATGTGGAGATTGGTGGAGCTCTTCTTCCCGTCGGCGACCGACTCGCTTTCGGCCACCCAGTGGAATCGCACGATCGCAGCGGTGTCGACGACACGGATCTTGGGATCCTGGTACGCCAGCGACAGAAACTTCGATTTTCGGTTGGTGGCGTTGGCGATGAAGGTCGCCTTGTCCTCGACGCGGCCATCCGAGTGGCTGTAGCTGAGCTCGGCCGCGCAGAGCGCGTCGAAGGCCTTGGGGTCGGCGGCGATCTGGGCGAGGCGAAACGCCTCGACGCTCTTCGCGACCGCCTCCTCATCCGCCGACGTCGCCAAAGCAGGACCGATGCCGAGAAGTCCGACGGCAAGCGCCGGCAAGACCAGACCGCGACGATCGATATCCATTGGTTTCCTCCGTTTTTCTGTTTCGAACCCAACGCGCAGAGAGATGAAGATTGCCTGACGTCGGCCCGACGCGCGAGTCCGAAAGTGCCGTCATGGCGTCATGTCTGGTATCATGGCAATCGCGGGCGACGGCACTGCACGGGAGGCAGCCATGCTGAGGGACGACAGAGGTGGAAGCGGCGGCAGCCCGAACACGCCCCGCAACGTCTATGGCGGGCGGCTCGAGCACTGCTCGACCACACCGATGACCGGCTTTTTTCGCGACGGCTGCTGCAACACGTCCCGCGAGGACGCCGGCAGCCACACTGTGTGCGCCGTCATGACCGAGGCGTTTCTCGCGTTTTCCAGATCGCGCGGCAACGACCTGTCAACGCCGATGCCGGAATACGGCTTTGAGGGGCTGAAACCCGGCGACCGCTGGTGCCTCTGTGCGCCCCGCTGGCAGGAAGCGCTCGAAGCGGGCGAGGCGCCGCACGTGGTCCTGCGCGCCACGCACGAAGGTGCCCTGGCGCACTGCTCCCTCGCCGATCTCAGGCGCTTCGCCGTCGACTTGGCCTGAGCAGACTTGGGTCTGAGTAGACTTGGCCTGAGTAGACTTGGCCTGACTAGACTTGGCCTGAGCGCGGTGCAATGGCAGTGCGCTGAGGGCGGCAGTCGGCCGCCCTTCCCTATGATGCACACGACGTCGCCAGACGGACCTGCGTGATCACGCCGTCCGGCTCATGAAGCGGCGCGGGCGTGATGGCTTGCGCTGACGTCATGACGGCCCGCGCAAAGCCGGCGACAGCGATCAACCTGATCATCCTTGCTCTCGCTTGGATGCACGAGGGTCCGTGACGTCAGGCTGCTCGCCATCACTGACATCCTTTGTCGACCCGCGGATGACACAGCGGGCCATAGTACGAGAAGGCGGGCACGTTGCTGCGCGAGACGATCGCGCGGGTCGGGTAGTCGGAGCTCGAGTAGCTCCGCGCGGCGAACGTGGAGTCGTAACCGACGACGCCGGCGGGACGATACACGCCGCCCGCAAAAGTGCCGCCTTCATAGGTGCGGCCGGCCACGTTGTAATAGGGTCGGTCGCGATACTGATCGGCGTAGGCAGTGCCGCGGTAACGGTTGTCATAGGTCTGATCGCCGTAGCCGTAGGTGGCGCCGTCACCGTAATAGGCAGCCGTCGACGCCGCAGCCGCACCAACGGCCACGCCGGCGGCAGCCGCGCGCCATCCGGGGCGATATCCGTAACGCGTGCCGTACACTCCGCCACGATAGATGCCGGCACGAGCCACGCCGGGACGATAGACACCGCGCGCGGTGGCGCGGCTGCCATAGACGCCGCTGCGATGGGCGCCGCTGCGATAGGCCGCCGAGGCATCATCCACGGCCAGGGCCATGGTCGCCGTCACGAGCGCACCCGACAGGGATACCAGCCATATGCGTTTCATGGTGACCTCCTCTCGCTCCCGACGACAACAGCGTTCGCGCGTGCCGGCCCCGCGCGCATTCAAGGCGGGTCGATCTCATCGGGTCAATTGCGCATGGGTACAGTTCCAATGTCAGGAGAGAAGGGGCAGCTCATACGTGCGTATGAGCGTGCCGCATCCGGCGGAATTGATCCTTCTCAATGCTTCTTCTGCGCGGCAATCGATAGATATTAACTGCATCCGACGCATCCAGCGCCGACGGGACGGCGGGTCGGTCAGCAAGCAGCCGTGGAACGACGCTTGCCCGCGCACCGGAGCTTGCGTTGCAAGGAATCCCCCATGCGGGAGCCGCGCAACCGGGTCGTTCTCGTCACGCGCTTCGGCGATGCCGACGGGCTGGAAGTGGTCGATGCTGCCGTGCCGACGGCCGGCAAGGGCGAGGTGCGGGTCCGCGTGCTTGCCTCGAGCGTGGTCTACACGGATGTCGTGATCCGGCGCCACCTCTACCCGCAGACGATCGCGCTACGGCCGCCGTTCGTGTTGGGCTACGACGTGGTCGGCGAGATCGACCAGCTCGGTGACGGCGTGACGGAGTTTCAGCTCGGCGACCGCGTCGCCGACATGACCGTGGTCGGCTCGAACGCCGCCTGGCGCACCCTGCGCGCCGTGGACCTGACGCGCGTGCCGGCGGGCGTCGACGCGGCCGAAGCGGCCACGCTGATTCTGAGCTGGACGACCGCGTACCAGCTTCTCTACCGGAGCGCCCGGGTACAGCAAGGCCAGCGCGTTCTCGTGCACGGAGCTGCCGGCGCCGTCGGGCAGGCCCTTGTGACGCTCGGCAGGATGGCCGGGCTCGAGCTGTGGGGCACCGCGCGCGGCGAGCACGCGGCGCTCGTCCGCGCGCTGGGCGCCACGCCGATCGACTATCAACGCGAGGACTTCACGCGCGTCCTGCCGGGCGGATTCGACGTCGTGTTCGACGGCATCGGCGAGGAGGGCGGCCGCCGCTCGCTCAAGGCGCTCAGGCGTGGCGGCCTGCTCTGCATGTTCGGCTACACCGCCGGCGTGCAGGCGCGGCGTCGCATGCTCACCATCCTGACGTGGATGGCGCGCTTGTATCTGTGGAGCTGGTTGTCAGGCGGCAAGCGTGCCCGCGTCTATTCGATCAACGTGATGCGGGCGCGACATCCCGCCTGGTTTCGCGAGGACCTGGAGCGGCTGTTCGCCCTCCTGGCAGCCGGCGCGATCCGCCCGCGGGTCGCCGAACGCATCTCGTTCGATGAGGTCCCCGCGGCGCACCGTCGTCTCGAGGCGGGCGGACTCGCGGGCAAGCTCGTCCTGTGCCCGGACCTTCCGTCGTGACGCGAGCGGCCGACGCAACCGATGTGAGGCGACCCCTCGCGCGTGCCGTTGTGCTAGGCTGGGCGGATGCGGGAGATCGGCGAATATCTGCGGGCATATCGGGCCTATGTCTCGACCAAGCTTGGTTGGGGCAAGGCGCTCGCGCTTGCGCTGGTGTGGCTTGCCGGAATGTTCGCGCCGCTCTGGGCCAGGGCGTTTGTTCAGTTGCCGTACTGGCTGGGGATCACGTGGATGCTCGGCTGGTGGTTGCTGAGCTATATTTTCGCGCCCTACGGAATGTGGAAGCATCACCGGGCTGAGGTGGCGCGGCTCACGCCGCCGGAGCAAAAATAGTCGCGGCAGAGGTGCACGATGTTCGCAATGAGATTTGCGACGCTCGCCACCCTCGCTGCTCTCTCGCTCTCGCTCGCGAGCGCGCAGACCCCGGCCGAGTTCTACGCCGGCAAGTCGCTCGATCTTCACATCGGCTACAGCGTCGGCGGCGGCTACGATCTGTATGCGCGCATGCTGGCGCGCCACATCGGCAAGTACATCCCGGGCAATCCGACCGTGGTGCCGAAGAACATGGCCGGCGCGGGAAGCCTCCGGCTCGCCAACTGGCTCTACAATGTCGCGCCCCGGGACGGCACGGTGCTCGGCGCGATCAGCCGCGGCGCGGCGTTCGATCCCCTGCTCGACGACAAGGCGCCCCAGTTCGACGCCACCAAGTTCACCTGGATCGGCAGCGCCAACAACGAGGTGAGCGTGTGCGCCGCCTGGCACACGTCGGGCATCACCAGGTTCGAGGACCTGGCGACGAAAGAGCTCACCATCGGCTCGACTGGCGCCGGCGACGACACCTATCAATTCGCCCGCGTTCTCTCCGGATTGTTCGGCGCGAAGATCAGGATCGTGACCGGCTACCCGGGCGGTGCCGACGTCCTCCTGGCGATGGAGCGCGGCGAGGTCCAGGGCCGCTGCGGCTGGTCGTGGTCGAGCGTGAAAGCGAACCACCTGCACTGGGTGCGCGACAAAAAGATCGTCATCCTGATGCAGCTCGCGCTGTCCAGGCATCCGGACCTGGCGGACGTGCCGCTGGTCACCGACCTGGCGACGACCGACGAGCAGCGGCAGGCGCTCAAGCTCATCTTCGCGCGCCAGGTGATGGGGCGGCCTTACGTCGGTCCGCCGGGCATTCCGCAGGACCGCACGGCGGCGCTGCGCAAGGCGTTCATGGAGACGATGAACGACAAGGAGCTCCTTGCCGACGCAGAGAAGGCGACGTTCGAGATCACGCCGGTCGCCGGCGACGAGCTCGAGCGGCTGGTCAGCGATATCTACAGGACGCCGCCCGAGGTGGTGAAGAAGGCGGCGCAATTGATCAAATAGAGTTTTCGCGCGGACACGAGGCGCATCCATGGATCAATGCCGGTGTGACACGGTGCCCGCGTTGGCCGTCGTCGACATGGGGAAGCATGAGGCCCTGTTTCAAACCCTGGACCGCGTCCGCGACCGGGGCGAGCATTACTGGTGGCTGTACGCCTGCGAGTGCCGGGCCTGCCGGACGACGTGGGTCGTCGCATCGGAAGAACGTCAGAACGACATCTTCATCATGAAGAAGCTCGACGCGCCGGCCACGGAGCTGCTGCTGCGCGGCAATGTCTGGCCGCCGGATTTCGAGCGCTATGAAGCGCTGCTCGAGATCGGCCGGGAATGGGACCGCTACGTGCGGTTCGTCGACCCGGAAAACTCCATGTCGCTTGGGTGGACGATCGCCGATCTTGCGCGCGAACGGCCGGGAATTGCGGTGTCGCGGCTGGCCTGGCTGCTCAACCTCACACCCGAGCTCGCCGCGACCTTGGCCCGCAAGGTGGTCGACCGCGAAGGCGTCGATATCACGTTTGACGGGTAGACGTTCGGCGCAGCGTACGGAACTGCCGATCGGCTTCTAGGCGTCCGTCCCACTCGGGTTCGTCGGGACGTCTGAGGTCGTAGGAGCGTCCGCCTTCTTGGCCGGGCGACGCCGCGAGCGGGGCTTGCGCGTCTCGACCTTCGGCTGGTCGAGCTCCGTTGGTTGGATCGGCGCCGACCCCATTGCCGGCAGCATGGCGCCGCTCAGTTGGTCCTGTCTCTCGTCAAGGGGCGGGGTTGCCGGCCTGCCCGAAGTCTCAGCTGACAGACGCGAGCGGGCCTCGCGCTCATCCACCTTCGGTTCCACTGGCGGAGGTGATTGGCCGGGCGCCGAGCTGAGCGCGCGCATGAGCCTGAGGTTCTCGGCGACCTCCAGTTGCGCGACAATGCGTTTCAGATGCGCCAATTCCTGGTCGATGGCCACTTTCCTGCGCCGCGAATGCAGTCCGGCGATTGCAACCAGCAGGCTGCCAACCCCGGCTGCGACAGCGAGACAGGAGATTGCCGCATCGGGGAAGACCAGGACGAGACACCCCAGCAAGGCCAGCAGGGTCGCAGCAAGGAAAGCGATGAGGTCGCGGGACGCGGCGGCAATCACGGTCAGCAGACCGAACGCAGCGATCGACATCGAGATGAACGCGCTGAGGCCCACGAGTTCCTTGACTGACTCCATGACGCCACCTCCAGCACATCTTCAGCGCGCGCCCCTGCAGCGCGAACAACAGATCGAGGAACGAGGAGATTGGCGGCCAAGCGGGGTCCGCGAAACATGCAGACGACACGTCTCGGCTCACAACAATTGGACTGGTGTCCAACTGAAACTCGGCCTGCGCATTTGCACACTGTGAGGCCTGCCACTCGATCAACTTGCAGCCCACGGAGCCGGATCGATGACGTTAGATAAGGGGCCAAGCTATCGCGACCGCCGCAGGAGTCCGACTATTGTCAGGACAGCTTGGTCTTTTTTCGGGCGTGTCGTCCGCTGATGGCCGTGTCCGGACATCACAACATGTTCATTTGCATGCCCGCTCACGGGTTTGAGGCGGACATGCGAATCTATGCGAACATGCCCTAGCCCACCACGCGCAGCGGCTGCGGCGCCGGCTTGTGCTTGTCGAAGATCCGGATCACGTCCTCGGCGATCGGCGAGTAGGCCATGTGCGTGCGCATGATCCAGCTGCGCACGCCGTCGCTGTTGTGATGCTTCTTGCGCTCGTTCGGCAGGTCGATGCGCTGGTTCTGCGCGGCATCGCGGAAGGTGAACATCGGGTCGATCCCCTCCTCCACCTTCCTGATCTCGCGCCGGAGCACGCGCCGGTAGAGCGCGATGCCGCTGTCGGAAGCGCCGAGATTCTCCTGGGTGCGGTCGGCGATCGGCCCCTGCGTCACCCACACGGCCATGTCCTGGCCGTCGATATTGTCCATGATGAACTCGCCGTCCTTGCCGTAGAGCGGCACGTCGTAGACGTGGACCTTGTCGAGCAGCTCGGGCGCGATCTGTTCGCCCTTCGGCGGCACGAAGGCGGTGTACCAGAGATGCAGCGTGTGCGTGTCGTCGACCGGCACGCGGATCTGGAACGCGTAGTAGCGCGAGATCTCGTCGCCGTTGCCGACCGAGAGGATGTTCGGGAACACCACCGGGTGGCCGATCTTCCAGTCGTCGGACTCTTCCGAGTGGCCGGCGAGCAGCCGGTGCTTGGTGATGCCGTGCGCGAACTCCCGGAACGCGATCTTCTCGTGGCGCGCGCTGATCGCGACCTTGTGGCCGTTGCCCTGCTGCTCCTTGATGAACTCGTAGGTGTGCCCGTGCAGCCACTCGGTGTGGATCGGGTCGAGCGAGTTCTCCATGATCTGGAGCCAGTTCACCGGAATGAGCGTCCGCCCGAGCATGCGGATGGTGCCGTCGGTGACGAAGCCGTCGATGCGCGGCAGCAGCGGCTTGGTCGCGGCAGGGCCGAGAAAAGCCCAGTACACCCCGCCCATCTTCTCGACCGCGTAGGCGGGCGTCGCCACCTTGTCGCGGAACGAGCCCTTGTCGCGCTCGTTCGGCTGGCTCAGGCATTCGCCGCCATGGCCGAACTCCCAGCCGTGATAGGCGCAGCGGATGCCGTCGTCGGTCGGGATGCCGAGCGCGAGCGACGCGCGGCGGTGCGGACAGAATTCAGCGATCAGTCCGATGCGGTTCTGCTTGTCGCGGAACAGAACGAGGTCCTCGCCGAGCAGGCGGACGCGCCGCGTCCATTTGCCGTCGAACTCGGACGCGGCAGCGATCGGGTGCCAGTAGCGGCGCATCATCTCGCCACACGGCGTGCCCTTGCCGATGCGGGTGAGCAACTCGTTCTGCTCGGCCGTCAGCATCGCTTCGCTCCCTGTTCGCCTGCTTTCAGGTAGCCTACTCTCCGCCCGCTGGCGTGACCAGCACAGGGCTGCGGACAAGCATGACCGCGAGAATTCGCATCGGGATTGCGGGAATGGGCGCCGCCGGACGCGCGTTCCTGCCGGCGATTCGCGGCCATGCCGAATTCGCGCTCGCGGCGATCGCCGAGCCGGTCGCAGCGATCAGGGATTCCGTGGCGACAGAGACGGGTGCTGCGGGCTTTGCCGATGTGCGCTCGATGCTTGCCGGCGCCGAACTCGATGCGCTCTACATCGCAACGCCGACCGAGCTGCATGCCGAGCACGCCTGCCTCGCGTTCGCCGCCAACAAGCACGTGCTGACGGAGAAGCCGATGGCGATCCGGCTCGACGACGGCCAGCGCATGGTCGCGGAAGCCGAGCGCGCTGGCGTCCGGCTCGTGGTCGGGCACGCCCACGGTTTTGACCGGCCGATCCAGGCGATGCGCAAGATCATCGCGAGCGGCCGCCTCGGCCGCGTGCGCATGATCCACACCTGGAACTACACCGACTGGATGTACCGCCCGCGGCGGCCCGACGAGCTCGACATTGCGCTCGGCGGCGGCGTGACGTTTCGCCAGGGCTCGCACCAGTTCGACATCATCCGCCTGCTCGGCGGCGGACTCTTGCAGAGCGTGCGGGCGACCGCGTTCGACTGGGACCCGAGCCGGCGCTCGATCGGCGCGCATACGGTATTCCTGCAATTCGCCGACGGCGCCGTCGCGACCGCCGTCTACAACGGTTACGGCTACTTCTCGGCGATGGAGCTGGTCGCCGACGTGACCGAGTGGGGTTTCACCGAGCCGGTCGACAAGCGTCCGCCGGTGCGGCGTGCCGCTTCGGGCGCCTCCGCCGCCGACGAGCTCGAGGCCAAGCGCAAGCGCGCCGTCAGCGCGATCCCGGCGAGCGCGCCGCACCAGCCGCATTTCGGACTGACGCTCGTGAGCTGCGAGCGCGGCGATATCCGTCAGTCGCCGGACGGGCTTTATATGTATTCGGACCAGGGCCGCGAGGAGATCGCGCTGCCGAACACGAGCCCGCGCGACCTCGTGCTGGATGAATTTGCGGCGGCGATCAGCGGCCGCGCGAAGCCGGTCCACGACGGCCGCTGGGGCCTCGCCAACCTCGAAGTGTGCCTCGCCGTCATCGAGTCATCGCGACGCGGCGAGGAGATCGAGCTGAAGCACCAGGTTGCGATCTAAGCTGGGAACGACACCATGCAGCCGATCAAGCTGGAGCCGTCGCCGGACGGCACGACCCTGACGCTGATGCTGGGTGTAACATCCGCCGTCCTGTCGGCGTCCGAGATCGATCAGCTGATCCGCGATCTTGCGGACGCCCGCGCCGGGATGACGCCGATCCATCCGGCGGAGCCGCCCGCCGATCCGGCGAAACTGCACCATGGCGACAACTTGATGTGGAGCGTCAAGGCTGCACCGGAACACGCGGCCGTCCAGTTCGCGGCGCAGCATCCGGGCCTTGGCTGGATCGCGATGTGGCTGTCGCGCGCGCAGGTCGAGGACTTGCAGACGAGCTTCGAGTTCGAGCTGGTGAAGATCCCGCCGCCGCGCTGACGCTGGCTTCACTTGTCCGGCTTGGATGACCCCTTCGCCTGCTTGCTGCCGCTCTCGGACATTCCACCCGCGACCTCATCCTTGGTCTTCGCGTCCTGCTGGCCGAGGTTGGGCTTCGCCTGCAAGCACCGGTCGCGAGTGGTGGAGAGGACAGCGCCTTCACCTCACTTGCTGAAGCTGGTGACGTCTCCGCCGGCCATGCAGTCCTGAATGAATTTCACCCACTCGTCGGCCTCGTGGTCCCAGCCGAGCTTGCGCGAGAGCTGATAGCAGTAGTCCCAGGACTTGGACTCCACGGACTTGGCAGGCGAAGGTTTCGGGGGCGCGCCCGCTGCGGACACTGGAACGAATGACACGGCCAGGAAAAGAACGAGATGTCTGAGCATCTGCTGTTTCCAGGTGGTTGCTGCTGACGAACGTAAGGACTGACGGACGCGGCGGGTGGAGTGACCGCGGCCTCTTGCGGAATCCGTCTTGCAGAATCCTGGCTACAGAAATTTCTTGGGATTTGCCCCCCCACAATTGGGGATGTTCAGTGTTCGATTCTTGGTGGGTGGAATGCGGAGGAAGGCCGGACAATCGACGGCCTTCCACTGTGGCAGCGCGTTACGAAGCCGCGTGCGGCCGACGCTTCACTTCGCCGATGCCGTCGGCTTTGCCGCGGGCTTCTTGAACTCGAAACGCACGAACGGCGAGGTGCTCACGACGCGCGGCGCCTCGTTGGGATTGACCCGCAGTCTGTTCTCAAGCTGCAGGAGGTACATCTCAGCCAGCATGGCCATCACCCAGCTCCCGTGTGTGACAGTTTCATGACTGCACATGACCAGACTCGCCGCAACCCTGCTGTGACCGCCGTCACAGGATTGACGGATTTCTGCCCCGCCCTCAGGCAGCCGGCGCCCGCGGCGTCACCCCGCCGGTGACCTGCGCGGCGGGCTCCTCACTCAGCCAGCGATACAGCATGCCGCCGAGCGCGCCGCCGATCAGCGGCGCGACCCAGAACAGCCAGAGCTGCGCCAGCGCCCATCCGCCGACGAACAGCGCCGGCCCGGTGCTGCGGGCCGGATTGACCGAGGTGTTGGTGACCGGGATGCTGACCAGGTGGATCAAGGTCAACGCGAGCCCGATGGCGAGCGGCGCGAAACCGACCGGCGCGCGGCCGTGCGTCGCGCCCATGATGATGAACAGGAACATCATGGTGAGCACGACCTCGGCCACGACCGCCGACGCGAGGCCGTACTTGCCGGGCGAGTGCTCGCCATAACCGTTCGCGGCGAAACCGTTGGCGAGATCGAATCCCGGCGCGCCGCGCGCGATCAGGTAGAGGACCCCCGCAGCGATGATGGCCCCGATCACCTGCGCCACCACGTAGGAGCCGATGCCGTTGACGGGGAAGCGCCCGCCGGCGGCGAGGCCGACGGTGACCGCGGGATTGAGATGACAGCCCGAGATGTGACCGATCGCATAAGCCATCGTGACCACGGTCAGGCCGAAGGCGAACGCGACGCCAAGCAGACCGATGCCCACGTCAGGGAATGCGGCGGCGATGACGGCGCTGCCGCAGCCGGCAAAGGTCAGCCAGAACGTGCCGATCGCCTCGGCGCAGCATTTGCGGAGATCGAAGTCCATGGTGCGCCTCCCTCAGGTTGTCCGGGACAACGAGGCCAAGTCGAATGCACCGATTATCGATCGATTTGATCCGGCATCGAGTTGGACCATGGGCCAACGGGGTGGGGCTCGCGCCGACCCGAGCGCTCAGGTCCGCTCCGGCGGCTGGGCGTACTGAAGCCGGAAACGATCCGTCCGCCGGCGAAGATGGCCGATGGCGCTCTGGATGAGCGCGGCGGCCGCCGGCGACAGCGCCCGCTCCGCGTGCGTGATGAGACAGATCGTGCGCGTCAGCGCGGGTTTGACCAGCGGCCGGAAGACCAGCTTCCGGTCGCGCCCGCGGTACGTCCCCAATTCGAACGCAGTGGCGACCGCCAGCCCGTTCTCCAGCAGTGCCTCCAAGGTAATGACGTCGGCGACCTCATAGGCCGGCTCCCGGATGTCACGCGGCAGTTGGCCGACCGTCTCGACCAGTCGTCTCAAAGTCGTCTGCGATCCGAACGCGGCAAAGCGAAGCCCCCGAAGATCTTTCCAGGCGAGCGGGCCGCGCCCCCGCGCCAATGGATGATCGGCCCGGCACAGCAAGCCCACCCGGTCCTGAACAAGAGGTCGATAGCGCAGCTCCGCGATCGTCTCGAAATCGCCGCCGAAGCCGAAATCCGCCTCGCCGTCCTGCAGGCGGCGATTGACGGCGCGCTCGTTCTCCTCGCGAATTTGAATGGTGACATGGGGATAGGCTTGCTCGAACTCCTTCAGAACCTTGGGAAGCACCCTGACGACGAACGACGGCACGCTGGCGACGCGAACGCGGCCCTTCCGGCCGCTCGCGAGGTCACGCAGCAGGTCGAACGATGTCTCGAGGCCGGCGACCGCCATTTCGGCGCTCGCACGGAATGCGTCTCCCGCCTGCGTCAAGACAACCCGCCTGGTCGTGCGTTCAAACAACTGCACACCGGATTCCGTCTCGAGTTGCTTGATCGCTGACGTGAGGCTGGGTTGCGACATGCCGAGCGCCGCTGCGGCGCGCGTGAAACTACCGTGACGCGCGACGCTGACGAACGCGATCAAATGTCGGTCGGAAAGATTCATGCGAGGCCCGTCAATGTAACCGTCTGCGCCTGCGCCCCATTATTACATTTTTCCAATCAATCCATAGGCCACATTGATTTGTCGGCGCCACGGCTCGCGATGTAAAGCGCCTCGACCCGGTGCGTTGTGAGGCGGCATCCCGCGCCGGCTCCGCAACGTCGGTCACGCAAGAGGTATCCATGGTGCACACACGAAGACAGTTCTGTCGCTCGGCCGTCGCGGCCGCCGCAGCGTCCACGCTACCCCTTGCGACGCGAGCGGCTCACGCCGCCGCCATCGAGCAGGAGTTGGCGACGATCGAGCGCGCGAGCGGCGGCCGGCTGGGCGTTGCTCTGCTCGACACCAAGACCGGCGCACGCAGTGCGTACCGGGCCGATGAGCGGTTCCCGATGTGCAGCACGTTCAAGCTCCTGGCGGCTGCCGCCATCCTCAGACGGGTCGACGGCGGCCTGGAAAAGCTCGACCGCGGAATTCCGTTCGGACCCGCGGATCTCGTCGTGAACTCTCCGATCACCAAGGCACGCGTCGGCGAAGGCAGCCTGCCGCTCGCCGAAATCTGCGAGGCCGCCATGGTCGTGAGCGACAATACGGCGGGCAACCTGCTGCTCGCCAATCTGGGAGGTCCCGCCGGCCTGACGGCGTTCGCGCGCTCGCTCGGCGACCAGACAACGCGGCTCGACCGCATCGAACCCGACCTGAACGAGGCGCTGCCCGGCGATCCGCGCGACACCACCAGCCCGGCGGCGATGCTGGATGATATCCGCATCCTCGCCCTCGGCGACGCACTGTCGCCGTCCTCGCGTCAGCAACTCATCACCTGGCTCGTCGCCAACAAGACGGGCGGCACGCGGTTGCGCGCGCGCCTGCCCAAGGATTGGCGGGTCGGCGACAAGACCGGCATCGGAGAGCACGGTACGACAAACGACGTGGGTCTGCTGTGGCCACCGAACCGGGACCCGGTCATCGTCTCCGTGTATCTCACGGGATCGCCCGGCCCGGTCGATCAGCGCAATGGCGTGATCGCGGCCGTCGGCGAGGCTGTCGCCAATACGTTCCGATCCTGATCACTGCGTCTTGCCCCGCCCCCGCGGGGCAAGACCTTTCGGCAGGTCGCCGAGCCGGGCCTTGAGCCGCGGCAGCGCAAAATCCAGAAAGGCGCGCAATTTGACCGGCATGAAACGGTTGGGCGAGTACACGAAGCTGACCGGTCGCGGCGGCGGCTGGAAATCCTGCAGCAGCGGCGTGAGCTCTCCCGACTTGATCAATTCGGCGACGTTGTAGGAAAACGCCATGGTGACGCCGATGCCGGCACGCGCGGCATCGCGGGCCGACTCGAGATTGCTCACGATGAGGCGCGTGCGCACCGGCACGACATACTCCGTCTCGTCGCGTTTGAATGTCCACGAATTCGGTGACAGCGCCGGCGCATAGGTAATGCAGTCGTGCGTCGCGAGATCGTCGGGCGATTTCGGCGTGCCGCGCGCTTTCAGATATGCCGGACTGGCGCAGACCACGCGGCGGATCTCGCCGACCCGGACAGCGATGAGCCCCGAGTCGGCGAGCGCTCCGATGCGCAACGCGACGTCGACCTGCTCCTCCAGAAGATTGACCGCGCGATCCTGCAAGCTGAGTTGAATGTCGACGTCCGGAAAGGTCGCCAGGAACTCCGCCATCAGCGGCAGCAGATGAGTGCGGCCGAGGCTGACCGGGGCCGAGATGCTCAGGTCGCCGCGCGGGGTCGTGTACTCGCCTGAGGCGGCGCGCTCCGCTTCGGTCACGTCGGCGAGAATGCGCTTGGCGGCGGCGATGTAGGAGCGGCCCGCATCGGTCGGGACGAGCGCGCGGCTCGAGCGGTTGAACAGCTTGGTCTGCAGGTGCGCCTCGAGCTCCGACACCTTCCGGCTCACGGTCGCGAGCGGCGCTTTCTGGCGGCGCGCCGCAGCCGACAGGCTGCCGGCTTCGGCGATGGCCAGCACGATCGACATGGCTTCCAGGCGGTCCATTGATGTTTCCATTTTTTGGAAGGATATCTCTCGATTTTGCCAGATATTCAGCGGTTTCGGAAGGGTCTAACTACGTCTCCGGAAGCAACGTTCGACCAACCAACCAGTCAGCCCAACGGAGAACAGAGATGATCAATTCCCGAAAATTCACTGCGGCGCTTGCCGTCGCACTTGCGGTCGTGTCGGTGCCGGCATTGGCGAAGAGCCGCGCCAGTCATGTCGGCCGCCTGGTACTCGAGCAATCAATCGAAGGCGCGACCGCCCCGGACGGCGTCTCGCCCGAGCGCGCGCGGGCCCTGCGCGCGTGTAACGAGCTCGCTGCGCCTTTCAAAAACTATGCCTGGGGCAACACGGCGGACGATCTCTATCGCAGCTGCATGACGCAACACGGTCAGCCGGAGTGAGGCTGGCCGCAATCCGATTCACGCACGCGTTCGCGGCGGCCGCCCATCCACTCGGCAACCTGCCCTGGTTGGCCGCCGCAATCCTCGAACAGGAGACGGAGATGAACTCGATCCAAACCAAAGGCACCGCCCTCATCACCGGCGCTTCGACCGGCATCGGCGCGGTCTACGCCGACCGCCTGGCGAAGCGCGGCCACGATCTCATTGTCGTCGCCCGCAACAAGGACCGGCTCACACGTTTGGCGCGGCGGCTTGCCTCCGAGACGGGGCGCGCAGTCGACACGGTCGTGGCCGATCTCGGCGACCCGGCGGACCTGCGGCGCGTCGAGCAGATCCTGCGGACCAACGCGGGCATCTCCGTGCTGGTCAACAACGCGGGCACTGCCGCCGTCGGGCCGCTGCTCGTGTCGGACGTCGACAACATGGACGGCATGATCCGCCTGAACGTCACGGCGCTGACGCGCCTGACCTATGCGGCGGTGCCCGGATTTGTCGCGCGCGGCGGCGGCACGATCATCAACATCGCGTCGGTCGTTGCGCTGGCGCCTGAGTCGCTGAACGGCGTCTATGGCGGCACCAAAGCCTTCGTGCTGGCCTTCACGCAGTCTCTCGTTCGCGAGCTCAAGGACAAGGGCGTCCGCGCGCAGGCCGTGCTGCCGGGCGCCACGGCGACCGAGATCTGGGACAAGGCCGGCAAGCCGGTGCACGAGCTTCCGCCGCAGATCGTGATGTCGGCCGACGACATGGTCGATGCCGCTCTCGCCGGCCTGGATCTCGGCGAGACGGTGACCATCCCGGCGCTCGCCAACGCGGCAGACTGGGAGCGCTTCGAGACGGCGCGGCTCGCCATGTCGGGCAAGCTGTCGAACGCCATCCCCGCCCCCCGCTACAACCTGCACCTTTCAACGCCTAACGCGGCCTAACAAGCACTCACGAGCTATTCCCCGCGCCCGGTGAGAATGTCACGGCGCACGAACACGAGGATCTGAAGGAGAACTCCCATGCACGGCGTCATTCCCGCGAAGGTCGCTGCACAACCTCTGATCCAGCGGTTGCCGCGCCTCGGCAAGCGGACTGCCCTGCTGGCGGGCGCCGCGCTCATCGGCCTGGCGGCCGTCGGGTACGGCTGGTCGTGGTGGACGGTCGGCCGCTTCATTCAGTCGACCGACGACGCCTACGTGGGCGGCGAGGTGACCGGCATCGCATCGAAGGTGCCGGCCTTCGTGCAGACCGTCGCGATCACGGACAACCAGCCGGTCAAGGCGGGCGATCTCCTGATCAAGCTCGACGACCGCGACTACCGCGCCCAGCTCGCCCGCGCCGAGGCCAATGTCGATGCGCAGAACGCGACGCTCGCCAACCTCGATGCCACCGCCCGCCTGCAGCGCGCGGCGATCGACCAGGCGAAGGCGGAGACCGCCGCGACCGCGGCCGAGCTCGTGCGCGCCAGGTATGACGCCGATCGCTATCGCGCGCTGTCCGACAACCAGAATGCATCGCTGCAGCGGTACCAGCAGGCCGATGCCGACCACAAGAAGGCGATTGCCGCCGACCAGAAGGCGCAGGCCGCCTTCGAAGCCGCGGAGCGTCGTCTGGAAGTCATCGAAACGCAGAAGCAGCAGACGCGCGCCGCGTTGGCGCAGGCCGTCGCCGAGCGCGATCTCGCGCAGATCAACCTCGGCTATACCGAGATCCGCTCTCCGATCGACGGCGTGGTCGGCAATCGCGGCGCCCGCGTCGGCTCCTACGCGACCACGGGCGCGCAGCTCCTGTCGATCGTCCCCGACCGCGGCCTGTGGATCGACGCCAATTTCAAGGAGGGCCAGCTCGCCCGCATGCGCGAGGGCCAGCCGGTCAAGATCAAGGCCGATCTCCTCCCGGGCGTCACCCTCACCGGCCGGGTCGTGAGCCTCGCGCCCGCCACCGGCGCGCAGTTCAGCGTCATCCCGCCGGAGAACGCGACCGGCAATTTCACCAAGATCGTGCAGCGCGTGCCGGTGCGCATCGCCATCGACGAGCACGGCGCGGCGACCCACCTGCGTCCTGGCCTCTCGGTCGTGGTGCGCGTCGACGAGCGGCCGCAGGCCAAGGCTCCGGTCCGGGAGGCACGCCGATGAGCGCCGCCGCGACATTCCCGCTCGTCAGTCCGGCGGGGCAGCGACTTCTGGCGTCCGCCCCGGCCTCGCCCGCCGATCTTCCGACCAGCCAGAAGGTGCTGGCGCTCGCCATCATGTGCGTCGGCTTCTTCATCGCCTATCTCGACATCCAGATCGTGGCCGCCTCGATCAAGGAGATCGGCGGCGGCCTCTCCGCCAGCCAGGACGAGGTCAGCTGGGTGCAGACCTCCTATCTGATCGCCGAGATCATCGTCATCCCGCTGTCCGGCTGGCTCAGCCGCGTGATGTCGACGCGCTGGCTGTTCGCGGCCTCCGCCGCGGGCTTCACCGTCGCGAGCGTGCTGTGTGCCTCGGCCTGGGACATCCAGTCGATGATCGTGTTTCGCGCGCTGCAGGGCTTTCTCGGCGGCTCGATGATTCCGCTGGTGTTCACCAGCGCGCTGACGTTCTTCCAGGGCAACCAGCGGGTGATCGCGGCGGCGATCGTCGGCGGCCTCGCCTCGCTGGCGCCGACCTTCGGCCCGGTGGTCGGCGGCTGGATCACCGACAACTGGTCCTGGCAGTGGCTGTTCTACATCAACGTCGTGCCGGGCGTGCTCGTCGCGGTGCTGGTGCCGGTCCTGGTCGATATCGACCGGCCCGATCTCGGACTGCTGAAGGGCGCGGATTACCTCGGCATCGTGCTGATGGCGCTGTTCCTCGGCTGCCTCGAATACGTGCTCGAGGAAGGCCCGCGCTGGGACTGGTTCGGTGACGAGACGATCCGCATCGCTGCCTGGATCTCGGCGCTGGCCGGCGTCGGCTTCATCATCCGCAGCCTGACCCATGCGCAGCCGGTGGTCGACCTGCGCGCGCTGACGATCCGCAATTTCGCGCTCGGCAGCTGGTTCTCGTTCGTCACCGGCGTCGGCATCTTCGGCGTCGTCTATCTCACGCCGGTGTTTCTCGCCCGCATCCGCGGCTATGACGCGTGGCAGATCGGAACGGCGCTGCTCTCGGCGGGCGTGTTCCAGCTCGTCGCCGTCGCGGTCTACGGCGCGGTCGCCAACCGCATCGACCTGCGCTGGCTGATGATGTTCGGCCTCGCCTGCTTCGCCGTGTCGCTGTGGCTGTTCACGCCGCTGACCCATGACTGGGGCTGGCGCGAGCTGCTCGTTCCGCAGGCATTCCGCGGCTTCGCCCAGCAATTCTGCGTCGCCCCGATCGTGACCCTGACGCTCGGCTCGCTGCCGCCGGAACGGCTGCGCTCCGCCAGCGGCCTGTTCAACCTGATGCGCAATCTCGGCGGCGCGATCGGCATCGCGGCGATCGGCACGATCCTCAACGACCGCACGAACCTGCATTTCCAGCGCATTGCCGAGCACCTCAGCGCGGCCAACGCCCAGGTCATGAGCCTGATCGACTCCACCGCCGCGCGCTACCTGCAGACCCTCGGTGATCCCGTCCAGGCGCATGACGCCGCACTGAAGAAGCTCTGGCTGCTCGCTTTCCGCGAAGCGCAGGTCCAGACCTTCGCCGATGCCTATCTCATGATCGCAGCGTGCTTCGCGATCGCGCTCTTCATGGTGCCGCTGATGCGGAAGGTCGCCGCGCCGAAGGGTCCGTCCGCGGATGCGCACTGACGGGCTGCTGGGGGAGCGGCGGCTGCCGTTCCCTTGGCAGCGAGCGGCGGGTGACCGCCCTCAGGTCTCGCGCAACTTGCGTGCGATTTGCGCCGCGGGTCTGTTGATACTCGTCGTCAGCCAGGCATCCAGTTTCGGATACGCTGCAAGGTCGAGCTTCAGGCGGGTCAGAACGTAGAGCACCGACGCGACCATGAAGTCGGCCATGTCCCATTGATCTCCACCGAAGAACGGCGTCTCGGCCAGTCGTTGCTCGAGAATGGCGAGCTTGGCTCGCAACGTCTCCTCGGCCTGACTCGCCACGATCTCGCTGCGCTGCTCCGGAGGAAAGAAGACCCGATGGCGGAACAGCGTGATCAGTGCCGGTTCGACATCGTTAGCGACGAAGAACGTCCATTGGAGCATGCGCCCCCGGCCGGACGACGTCGATGGATAGAGCGGGCTCCTGTATTTGTCGGCGAGATACAGATTGATCCCCGCAGACTCCCACATGACGAACCCGTCGTCATCGATCGTGGGCACGCGGCCATTCGGATTCAGCGCCACGTACCACGGCTCTTTGCACTGCGCGTTTGGCCCGCTGAAGCTCAGCGGAACATGCTCGTAGGGGATGCCGATCTCGTTCGCGAGCCAAATGACACGGAAGGCGCGGGAGTGCGGGGCGCCATAGATCTTGAGCATGCGATCCCCCCTTGTCGCCGTGGGTGGCAGCACTGAGGACCGGGCGACCTATTTCTTCGGCCCGATGCCGTGCGGGCCGAACTCCGGGCCCCAGTAGTTCGTCGGCGTGTCGTCGCCCCAGATCTTCGGGCGCTGCGGCCGGTCCTGGTGCCAGGGCCGCGGCTCGAAATAATTCAGCGCCTCGTCATGCATGATGTCGAGATCGCAGAAGAACTCGACGGTGAGGTTGTCCGGATTCTTGTGATAGATCGCGATGTTGTGGCCGATGATGTGGCGCACCGGCCCCCAGGACAGCTTGACGTTGCGCCGCGCCAGCGCATCGCAGGCGCGGTTGATCTCGGCCTCGTCGCGCAGCTCGAACGCGAAATGATTGACGTTCGCGTGGTTGCCGACCTCGACGAAGTTCAGGGTGTGGTGATCGCGGCTGCAGCGCAGGAAAGCGAACATGTTGCTGCGCTGATCGGACAGCCGGAAGCCGAGCACGTCCTGGTAGAACGCGACGGTCGCCTTGAGGTCTGGCGTATGGAAGGCGACGTGACCGAGCTTGCGCGGGTTGATCGCCCCGTCGCTATCGCCGCCCGCGGAAAACGTGTAGTCCGAGAATATTTCGAGGCCGCGTCCCTGTACGTCGCGGAACACGATCGACTCGCGCACGCCACGCGTGGTGTCGCGGCGCTTCTCGGTGGCGATGCCGTGCTTGTCGAGACGCGACTTGAGCTCGTCGAGATCGCTGCCCGGCGCGACCTGCAGCGCCACGCGCGCCACGGCGGCGTCGCCTTTCTCCAGCACGATCGCCTCGAAACCGGTGCGCGTCGCCAGGATGATGCGGTCGCCGTCGCGCGCGACCGGCTCGAGCCCGACCACGCTCTCGTAATAGGCCGCCTGCCGCGCCGGGTCGGGCGTCGTCACGGTGATATGCGCCAGACGCTTCACGTCGATCATGTGCGGGATGCTCCCGGGCTCACGCCGCGCGGACCGGCACGCTCGCCTCGCCGATCGCCTCGAAGCTCAAGGTCATCACGTCGCCCGGACGGACCGGTCCAACGCCGTCGCAGGTCCCCGACATGATGATGTCGCCCGGATAGAGGTCATAGATCGACGAGGCCCACGAGATCTGCCTGGCGACGCCGATGATCATGTCGCGCGTATTGGCGGCCTGGCGGACGTCGCCATTCACGCGCAGGCTGAACGAGAGGTCGTTCGGATTCTTGATCTCGTCCGCGGTGACGAGCCACGGACCGAGCACCGCGTAGGTGTCGATCGACTTGCGGTAGCTGCGGTCCTCCTTACCGCGCATCACCATGTCGAGCGCGATCGCGTAGCCGGCGACCACCTTCAGCGCGTCGGCTTCGGACACGTAGCCGGTCCGCTGGCCGATCACGACGCCGAGCTCGATCTCGTGGTCGGTACGGCGGTCGGGAAACCGGACCGCGACGCCTTCGGATGTGCCGACCAGCGAGCTGGTCGCCTTCAGGAACAGGCCCTGCTCCTCGATGCTGCGGTTCGGCCCATGCGCGGCACGGTAGACGGCGATCTCCGCATCCTTCGCGGTCTCGGCATTGTGCGCCGCGTAATTCGCCGGCGTGCCGATGATCTTCGACGGGTTCGCCACCGGGCTCAGGAATCTCACGTCAGCCAGCGGGATCGGCGGCGCGCGGTCGGCGAGCGCGTCCATCTCGGCACGCAAATTTGGCAGCGCCGCGATGAACGGATCGCCGAACGGCAGCGGATATGTGAGGGACAATCGCGCGAGGATGGACGACACGTCGCGTACGGCGCCGTCGCGGATGATGCCGATGCGGTTATCGTTGAAACGGCAGATCTTCAAGACACGCGTCCACAATCAGGCGGGGCAACAACGTCAAGCGGCGCAACGTTGCTTGACGGGGAAATATCATCGGACCGATCATCAAAAGCAAGTATCAGTGGGAGGGAACAGGCGATGGTCACGCGGACAATGCATCGCGTCGCAGCGAGCATCATCTCCTCCCTGGTCGTGTGGATCGCATGCTGCCCGCCGAGTGCGGCGCAATCCTATCCGACCAAGCCGGTGCGCATCGTGGTGCCATACGCCGCCGGCGGCATCACCGACATCGTCGCGCGGCTGCTCGGCCAGCGTCTCGCCGAGCGCTGGGGTCAGCAGGTCATCATCGACAACCGGCCGGGCGCGAACGCGCAGCTCGGAACCGAGGTGGTGCTGCGCGCGCCGCCGGACGGTTACACCCTGCTGGTCAGTGCCGACACGACGTTCGTGATGAGCCCGCATCTCAACCCGAACCTGAAATACGATCCGCTCGTGGACTTCGAGCCGATCAGCGGGCTCGGCTACAGCCCGCAGGCTATCGTGGTTCATCCGAGCGTCGCGGCGAAGACAGTCGGCGAGCTGATCGCTCATGGCAAGGCGCATCCGGGCGAAGTGAACTACGGGACTTTCGGGATCGGATCGAGCGGCCACCTCAATATCGAGCTGCTGCGCATGATGACCGGCGCCCGCTTCACGCCGGTCCACTATCGCGGCGCGGCGCCGGCGATTGCCGATCTCATCGGCGGACATATCCAGCTGATGATCGTCAGTGTCGGGCTGGTCGCGGAGATGGCGCAGAACGGGCAGCTTCGTCTTCTGGCGATCGGCAGCGACAGCCGGCTGCCGCAGTTTCCCGACACGCCGACGCTGGCGGAAGCCGGCCTCAAGGGGTTCGAGCGCGGCTCATGGTACGGGCTGGTCGCACCAAAGGGGACGCCCGCCGACATCCTCGCGCAGATCAGCCGCGATACGCAGGCGATCTTCGGCGACGAGACGTTCCAGCGCCAGTCGCTGGCGCGGAGCTACATCAATTCCATCGCCGGCGAGCCTGCCCCCTTCGCCGACATGATGCGGCGCGAATCGGCCAAGTGGAAAACCGTTATCGACGCGACGGGCGTCAAGGCGGAGTGACCGTCACGCCGCATAGGCGGCCGGAACGGCCGGCTCCTTGTCCCATTCGCTGATCGGATCAAAACCCCACACCCAGTCGGCGCTGCCGTGGACGCTGCCCTTGCCGGCCGCGATCAAGTCCTTCTGCGCGGTGGCGTCGTGCATGTGCTTGAAGCGCGCGTTGGAGAAGGAGAGCCGCTGCACCGCTTGCACACGCGGAATCCGGATCCGGCGGAAATTCGCGAAGGCCTCGGCCGGATCGCGGCAGGCATCGAGCCAGCGCGCGAGCACATAGGAGTCCTCGAAGGCCTGGCAGGCGCCCTGCCCGGCGTTCGGCAGCATGGCATGCGCCGCGTCGCCGATCAGCTGGACGCGGCCGCGGCCCCAGTTCCCGGTCAGAGGTCGCGTGAACAGACCCCATTTCGAGCACTGGGTCACGAGGCTGAGCAGCTTTGCGAGCCGCGGCTCCGGGTTCGGGAAGCTCGCGCGCATCTCGTCGGGGTCGCCGCGCGTCGACCAGCCCTCCTCCACCCATTGGTCGGTGTCCTGCTGGGTGACGATGTTCACCAGCTTCTCGCCGCGGATGTAATACGCGAGCAGGTGCCGGCCGGGGCCGACCCATTGGATATGTCCGGTCGGCTCGAGCACCTCGCGCGGAACATCGGCGGCGTTGAGGAGTGCGCGCCAGACCATCTGCCCCGTATAGGTCGGATTGTCCTGCCCGTAGAGCGCATGGCGGACGACCGAGCGCACGCCGTCGGCGCCGATCACGTACGCGGCGTCGACCTTGGCGCCGTTCTCGAACGCAAGGATGACCGCGTCGCTTCGCTCCTCGAGCCCGACCAGGCGATGGCCGAGATGGACCAGACGGCGATCGAGGCTGCTCGCCAGGGCATCGAGCAGGTCGGCGCGATGGAACGTGTAGTACGGCGCGTCGTACCGGGCTGCGGTCTTCTTGCGGTCGTTGAATTCGAGGAACTCGCCGGTCTGCATGTTGCGCGTGTAGATGCCCGGAGATGAATGCGCCACGGCGGCGATCTGCTCGCCGAGGCCGATCGCGATCAGCGCCCGCGACGCGTTCGGCGCGACGTTGACCGCGGCGCCGATCTCGCCCAGCGCCGGCGCCGCCTCGAACACCTCCGCCTCGATCCCGAAACTCTTGAGCGCATGCGCGGCCGCCACCCCGCCGAGGCCGCCGCCCACGATCGCGATCCTGCAACTCGATGCCATTCATTCCTCCCCGAGCACGGCCAACGCTATCGCTTCGTCTGGGTTTGATCGAGCCCGAACTGCGCGCGATCGACCTTGGCTCTGGCCGCGTCGTCCAGCGTCTTCTGCTTGAGATGCTCCCACGGGCGATTGATGTCGAACTCCTCGGGCGTGAACAGCTCGGGCTGGTCCAGCGTGACGATGTCGCGCGACAGCGACAATGCCTGAGTCTGCATGCGTGCGTTGATGTCGACATAGGCCGCATAGACGACCGCCTGCTTGACGGAGGATCCGACCACGACCTCGCCATGGCCGCGCATCAGCGCTACTGGATAGGAGGACAAGGTGCGGGCGAGCGCGGCGCCGCGTGCGCTGTCGGTCACCTGCATCCCGCGATCGCCGTCCTTGCGCACATCGCGGATTTCGAACGTCGGCGTCTCCGGCGGCAGGAAGCCGGCCTGGGCGATCACCGGCTTCATCTTGATGATCGTCAGGCTGAGCGGGATCACCGCCTGCGAATGCGAGTGGATCACCGCCATGACGTCCGGACGCGCCTTGTAGATCTCGCCGTGAATATAGCGCTCGCCGTTGACGCGGCGGCCTTTGGGATCGATCGGCTGGCTGTCGGCCACCCGCAGCGCCATCAGGTCGTCCTGCGAGACCAGCGCCGGCGGCATGGCGCGCGGCATGATGAAAATGTTGGCATCCTTCGACGATCGCACCGAGATGTGGCCGAAACTGTCGAGGATCCCCTCGTTCACCAGGATCCTGTAGGCGGTGACAAGGTCCGCCTTGCGTTGCGCGTCGGCGTCGTCGCTGGTCTGTGCGCCGGCCAGCGGGCTCGCGATGGCGAGTGCCGCGACGGCGATCAGAAATCTTGTGAGGGGTTTAAGCATGGGCGCCTCCTCGACCACCTCCTCTAATCGTTCATGGTAAGGCAGAGGACGCTGTTGGTATGGCCAATCGGCCAGTCCTTGAGGTCGGCAACTCGGACGAATCCTGCTCGCTCGTAAAATAGCGGCGCCTGAAAGTCGTAACTGGCAAGCCAGATGCGCTTGACGCCCCGCTTCCTGGCCTCATCAACGAATGATGCGAGCAGTGCGCGCCCTCTTCCGCAGCCGCGAAATCCTTCCGCAACCCACAGCTGTCTCAATTCTGCGATCCCGGCCCAGGAATAGCCGAGCGCCGCCCCGACGACATCACCGGTCTCGTCGCGAATAACAAACCCCAAATCCCGGCCGTCACGAGCTCCGGTCGCTTCGCGATTGTGTTCATAGATGCGCTGTTCGACAGCGGCGACGTCGTTTGCGGAAAGATCATGCTTCGCCTCAATGCGCATCGATTCACTCACCGGTCAGGACACTCCGAAATGAATTTGCAATGTGGACCACGGCGATCAATCGATCGAGACCCGTGTTGCGTCCACGATCCGGGTCCAGCGGCCGTGTTGCTGCGCAAGAAACGATGCCAGCTCCTCGACCGAGCTCGGACGCGCCTGGGCGCCCATTTTCGCGAGGGCCTGACCCATTTCAGCGCTGGCGAGCGCACGTGCCACCGCCTCGCTCAGCTGCTGCCGGACGCCGATCGGCGTGCCGGGCGGCGCGACGAGGAACGCGACCGACGACGTGACGAACTGATCGAACCCGCTCTCCACCATGGTCGGCAGCTCGGGTGCGAGCGCGCTGCGGCGTTCGCTGGTCACGGCGAGCCCGCGCAGGCGGCCGTCGGAAATATACGGAAGCATCTGCGTCAGCGCCGAGAAGAAAATCTGGACCTCGCCGCCCAACAGCCCGGTCAGCGCCGGACCGCCGCCGCGATAGGGGACGTGGATCATGTCGATCCCGGCGCGCGCCTTGAGCAGCTCGCCTTCGAGATGCGGCAGCGTGCCGATGCCGGCCGAGCCGTAGCGCAGCATGCCCGGCTGCGACTTCGCCAGGCCGACCAGTTCGGCGACCGACTTGGCCGGGATCGACGGATTGACGGTCAGGACTTCGGCACTCTCCGAGAGGCCGGCCACCGGCGCGAAGCTGTCCACGCCATAACCGGCGTTCTTGTAGATCAGCGGCGCGATCAGAAGATTGCTGGTGCTGCCGAGCAGCAGCGTGTGGCCGTCCGGCTCCGCGGTCAGGATCGACCTCGCGCCGATCGTGCCGCCGGCGCCCGGCGCGCGGTTCTCGACAATGACCGGCTGTCCGAGCACCGACGCGAGCTTGTCCGACAGGAGCCGCGCCATGATGTCCGGCGGCCCGCCTGCGGTCGAGGCGACCACCAGCTTGACCGGACGATCCGGAAACGCCTGCGCGCTCTCAACACTCGGAAGCTGCGCAAGGAGCAGGAGCAGAATGCCAATGGTCACCTGCTTCATGTCCCCTCCCCGGAATGCACATTTACTTATTTTATTGTCGAGATGGAGTCTGCCTCGCCGAGCACGTTCCGGAAAGACCCCTGTCCATGCATTCACGCTGTCACCGCCATGGTGATCCAGATATGGAACGATTGCTCTGGACAGCCGATGATGCGGGTTGCCGAACGCAGCACGCACGACTTACGAGGGCTTATGAGCGCTGATCCGCAGATCGAACGCCGCTTTGTCGCGACGCCGCGCGGGCGCATCCACATTGCGACGCGCGGCGTCGGCCGGCCCGTGCTCCTGCTGCACCAGACGCCGCGGTCGTGGGATGAATATCGCGATGTGCTGCCACTGATCGGCCGGCACTACCACGCGATTGCCATGGATACGGTCGGCTTCGGGGATTCGGATGCCCTGCCATTCCACGAGAATTCGATGGAGGCCTGGTCGGCCTGTGCCTTCGACCTGCTCGATGCGCTCGGTCTTCCGCAGGTCGCGCTGATCGGCCACCACACCGGCGCCGCCATCGCCGTCGAAATGGCGGCCGCGCGACCCGACCGCATCGGAGCCATGGTGCTATCGGCGTGTCCCTATGTCGATGCCGCGCGGCGCGCGCGCGACGGCGGCAAGGCCATCATCGACGACGTTGCGCCGAGCGCCGACGGCAGCCACCTGCGCGCGCTGTGGCAGATGCGTCGGCCCCACTATCCGGCGGGCGACAGCGATCTGCTCGGCCGGTTCATCGTCGACGCGCTGAAGGCCGGGCCGCTCGCGGCCGAAGGGCATCGGGTGGTCGGCCGATATGTGATGGAGACGCGGCTGCCGCAGGTCCGCTGCGCCGTTCAGGTCGTGGCGCCGATGGCCGACCCGCACGCCTTTCCCGTCGCGGGCAAGGTTGCCGGCGCCATCGCCGGCGCAAGCCTCGTGCAGGTCCCGGGCGGCATGGTGCCGTTTCCCGATCAAATGCCGGACGTCTTCGCCGCGACGGCGCTCGCTTTTCTGTCGCGAAGCTACCCGCCATAATCATCCTTTGATCACGGCATTGGGGGGCCGATGCGAAAGGTGCGCCGGATATTGGTCGGCTTGATCTGTATCGCGCTGATCGTCGTCGCCGGCGCATTCGCCGCCGCCAAATACATGACCACGGTGCCCGGCACGCCGCACAGCGGCGCGTTGCCCGCGCTCACGGGCGAGGAGGCCGCCCTCGCCGACCGGCTCAAGCGGCACATCGAGGCGATCGGCTCGCGGCCGCACAACATCGACCACTACGACGAGCTGCAGAAGGCGGCGAACCATATCGAGAGCGTGCTCACCGCGGCGGGATACAGGATCGGCCGGCAGCCATTCATGGTGGACGGCACCGCCGTGCGCAACATCGACGTGATCGTCGCGCCGACGGCCGGCATCTCCGCGCCGCAGACCATCGTCGTCGGCGCGCACTACGACAGCTTCGACGACGCGCCCGGCGCCAACGACAATGCCACCGGCACGGCGGCGGTGCTCGAGCTCGCGCACCTGCTCAAGGATCTCGACGGCAAGGCCGGCAAGCGCATCCGGCTCGCGCTGTTCGTCAACGAGGAGCCGCCGTATTTCCAGACGCGCGACATGGGCAGCCTGCACTATGCCCGCGCGCTCGCCGAGGCGAACGAGCCGGTCGTCGCGATGTATTCGCTGGAGACGCTGGGCTTCTATTCATCCGAGCCCGGCAGTCAGCACTATCCGCCGCCGTTCGGCATGATCTTCGGGAACAAGGGCGACTTCGTCGCCTTCGTTGCGATCCGCGGTTCGCGCGAGCTGCTCGACCGCACCGTCGCGTCATTCCGGTCACATACCGCGTTTCCGACCGTCGGCGGCGTCGCACCCGGATTCATCCCGGGCATCGACTGGTCGGATCACTGGTCGTTCATGCAGCACGGCTTCCAGGCGCTGATGATCACCGACACCGCGTATTTCCGCTATCCGCACTATCACAAGACGACCGATACGCCCGACAAAGTCGACACGGAGAAGCTCGCCCGGGTGGTCAAAGGGATCGAGCGGGTGATCCGGGACGCGGCGAAATAGCTGAACCACGACACTAGCGCGGCCCCGGTTCCGCAGTCACAATGTGAACCAGTTCACAGCCTAAGTCCCGCGGGCGGGTGCTAGGTCTGGCTGATCACCCAAACCTCCAACCCCTTTTTGGGGGAGCAACATGACGGCTCGATTTTCGACGAGACGGCGGGATTTCATCACGCTCATCGGCGGCGCGGCAGCACTGCTCATGCCAGGCGCCGCGCAGGCGCAAAAGCCGGCCCCCGTCGGCTCGGTCACGGAGATCGAGGGCGAGGCCTTTGCGGAGGCGCGTACCGAACGCCGCGCGCTGTTTCGGGCGGCGCCCTGCTTCATCAATGACGTCGTTGGCACCGGCCGAAGCTCGCGCCTCACCCTGCGGCTCGGCAGGGACACCACGCTTCGGCTCGGACAGGAGGCGCGCCTGACCATCGACCGTTTCCTGGTCGACGCCGGCGGCGAGATCACGCTTCAGTCCGGCCCGATCCTGTACGACCGGCCGGCCCACCGTCCGCCCTCGCGCTTGTCGATCCAGAGCCCGTTCGCGCTGATCTCGGTGCGCGGGACGCGTTTCTTCGCCGGTCCAAGCGCGGGAACGTTCGGCGTGTTCGTTGAGCGCGGCAGCGTCGTGGTATCGGCCGCGGGCGGGCGCGTGGTGCTCCAACCCGGCCAGGGAACCAACATCACCTACCCCGGCGCTGCGCCTACCCCGGCGGCCCCCTGGGGAGCTGAGCGCATCAGAGCCGCGCTTGCGCGGGTGTGACATGACGTTCTCGCAAGGGAGCCCCGTCATGGCACGCCCCGAAGCGCCGTAGTATAGACGCCGCGGGTCGCACGGCGCCTGGTGACCGGCCGCCGTTCAGTGCAGGACAATGTTCAAGTCGTTGCGAGTGCCGCGTATGCCGGTCGCCGCCCGCCCCGTTGCGGTCGCCGTGCTGGTGGCGGCGTGTCTTCTGCTGCCGATCAGCTGGTACGACGGTTTCCGCGAAACCGCGTTCGATTTCGTCCTCGCGGCGGACGCGCGGCTGCGGCCGGCGGCCAGAAGCCAAGATCCCAAAGACCCGCGCATCATCGTCGTCGACATCGACCGCCGGTCGCTCGAGGCGCTCGGCCCGTGGCCGTGGCCACGCGCGACGATTGCGACGCTGATCGAGACCATCGCAGCCGCCAAGCCGGCCGCGATGGCGATCGACGTGTTGTTTGCCGAGCCCGACTCCCAGTCTCCCGCCGCTCTCGCCCGCCGGCTTGGCGCGCTGACCGCGCGGTCCGAGCTGACCAGCCTTGCCGGCACGTTGGTCGACGGTGACGAGCTGCTTGCGCAGGCGGGAAACGGGAGTCCGCTGGTGCTCGGATTCCTGTTGGATCCCGAAAGGTCCGGCTCGTTGCGTCAGGCGCCGGTCGTCATGCGCGGGACGCCGTCGCTGGAGCTGTGGAGCGCCGCCGGCGCGGTGGCACCGTTGCCGATGTTGACCGAGAAGGCGGGTGGACTGGGGGCGCTGTCGCTGCCCGCCAATCGTGACGGCATTGTCCGCTATGTCCCGCTGCTGGTCGGCGTCGGCGGACGCGTGCTGCCGGGCCTCGCGCTCGAAACGGTCAGAATTTCCCGCGGCGCGTCCGCCTATGTCGTCCAATCAGAGCCGCCGATCCTCGCGACGGCTGATCTCAGACTTCCATTCGCGCCACACGGCCTGCTGCGCCTGGTCCCCGTCGCACCTGAAACCCGCGCCGCGCGGACCATCTCAGCGATCGACCTCCTCACGCGAAAGGCCGACGCCGGAAAATTTGCCGGCGCCGTCGTGCTCGTCGGCGGATCGGCACCCGAGCTCGGCGGCTTGCGCGCGACGGCAACCGGCCCCCTCACGCCGTCGGTTCAGATCCACGCTGACGCCGTCCAGCAGATCCTGTCCGGACGATCTCCGCGGCTCGCCGGCGGTTCACCCATGGTCCAACAGCTCCTGGTGATCGCCTTCGGCGCGCTCGCACTCGTGGCCAGCGCGTCGCTGCCGCCGGTGCTTGGAGCACTGGCCGTGGTTGCCACCGTCCTCCTCGCGTGGGCGAGCGCCATCGGCGGGTCCTTGCTTGCCGACCGCCTCGTCGATCCGCTGACGCCGTCCGTCGCGGCTGCCGCCGCTTTCGTCGTCGCGGTGGTCACCTCGTTCGCTGTCACACGGCGGCGCGAAGTCCTGGTGCGCCGTCGTTTCGAGCAACACCTCGCGCCCGCGGTCGTGCGGCGCATCGTCGAGCAACCCGAGCTCGTCAAGCTCAGTGGCGAATCCCGGGAGGTGACCGCGCTGTTCACCGACGTGGAGGAGTTCACGGCGATGACCCACCGCGCGGATCCCGAACAGCTGGTCGCGGTGCTGGACGTCTATTTCGAGGAGATTGCCGGGATCATCGTCAAGCACGGTGGCATGGTCGACAAGATCGTCGGCGATGCGGTCCACGCCCTGTTCAACGCGCCGCTCGACCTGGACGATCACCCGCGACGTGCCGTGGCCTGCGCCGTCGCCATCAGTTCATGGGCGCAGTCCTACCGGGCACAACCCGAGCCTTCCGCCATCGGCTTCGGGCGCACACGCATCGGTATAGAAACGGGGCGCGTCATCGTCGGCGACGTCGGCTTGAGCTCCAAGCTCGACTACACGGCCTATGGTGACGCCGTGAATGCCGCGGCCCGCTTCGAGGCCGCCAACAAGCAGCTCGGCTCGGCGATCTGCATCGGGCCGGGGACGGCCGCGCGCTGCGATGCCGGCACGTTGCGCCCGCTCGGCGCGATCTCCGTGCACGGACGCGATGAGCAGCTGGCGGTGTTCGAGCCGTGGCCGGCGGACGCATCGCCGGACTGGCGCGAGCGGTACCTCGCCGCGTTCGAGCTGATGGATCGCGATCCGGCGCGTGCCGCGGACCTGTTCGAGACGCTCGCGTCGGAACGCACGCGCGACCCGGTGGCGCATCAGATGGCGGAGAGGATTCGGGCTCGACCTCTATCGTCCGAAGCGCCGGCTTGAGACCGCGTTCAAGGACGCTGCAAAGTTGCGCGCGTGGCGGCAGCGTGCACTAAGTCTGCTCCTCGTCCCACGGCTGCCGCCGCGCGCCGTGCAGGATGCGGAGCACGGTCACAAACTCAGTCCCAATCTCGTAGTAGATGACATAAGGATAACGTCCGAGCGGCAGGGCGGCGCACCTCATGGCGCTGCTCGACACGCTCCGCCGCCTCTGGATGGCGCGCGACATGATCGAAGGCGCGGCGTAGGCGGGCTTCCACGTGCTTCGCGCCGAGCGGACTTCGTTTCGAAAGATAACCGAGAATCTCGTCGAGCTCTGCAAGGGCGAGACGGGAAAGGACGAGTCTCATGCTCCGCGATGCTTGGCGAACACCGCTTCGACCTCGTCCTCCGTCGCAACCTCGCCGCGATGCACCGCCGCAAGGGCGGCGTCGATCTTTGCGAGCTCGTCGCGGGTTGCGCGGTAGGTGCCGCTTCTGACCTCGCGATCAATCTCAAGTGCGAGGTCGGCCAAATCCTGCTGCGCCCAATCGGGCCAACTCTCGGCACGGGCCATGACGTCTTTCAGGATCTTTGTCATGGCATCATAGTATCACGAGAGCCAGCGCCTACCATAGCGGTACCACCGCACAAGGGTTGGTGAGCCGCGCACACGACACGATCAGAACGAGATATTCGCCGACTTGACGATCGGACCCCACTTGTCGATCTCGGCCGCGACGAACGCCTTGAGGTCGGCCGGCGTGCCGCCCGCGGCCTGCACGCCGAGCTTCTCGAACAGATCCTTCGCCTTGTCGGACTTGAGGAACGCGTTGCCCGCCGCATTGAGCTTGGCAACGATGTCGGCCGGCGTGCCGGCGGGCGCGAGCATCGCGTACCACACTGACGCCTCGAAGCCCGGCAGGCCGGACTCGGCCACGGTCGGCACGTCCGGCAGGAGCGGCCAGCGGCTCGTTCCAGCGATCGCCAGCGCGCGCAGCTTGCCCTCCTGCACGTTGCTCACATAGGGCGCCATCGAATCCATCGCGACGTCGATATGGCCGCCAAGGAGATCCGTGATGATCGCCGCGCTGCCGCGATACTGGATGGTGCCGATCTGCACCTGCGCGCGCTGCTGGTAGAGCTCGCCGGTGATGTGGCCGAGCGTTCCGTTGCCCGGATAGCCGGCGTTGAGCTTGCCCGGATTGGCCTTGAGGACCGCGGTGAGCTCCGTGAGCGTCTTCGCCTCGACCTTGGGGCCGGCGACGACGATGACCGGCGCCTTGCCGATCAGCACGATCGGCTCGAAATCGCGCTGCGGATCGAACGGCAGGCTCTTGTACATCAGCTTGTTGGTGGCGGCGGGTCCGGTGGTCGCGAACAGGATGGTTTGCCCGTCGGGCGCCGCCCGCGCGACCGAGCCGGCGCCAAGATTGCCGCCCGCCCCGCCCTGGTTGTCGACCACCACCGGCTTGCCGATCGCGGCGGCGACATGCTCGGCCACCGCGCGCGCCAGGATGTCGGAGGTCGTGCCGCTCGCGAACGGAACGACGAACTTCACCTCGCGCGTGGGCCAGGTCTGCGCGTGGGCTTGCGGCGTCGATGCCCACGCGATGCCAGCGAGAAGCGCGAGCGAAACAAATCGAACCACAGGCATCACGGCCTCCCTGCTAGCGCATGTTCCGGAAAAGTGGACGCCGGTTTTCCGAAAAGGACATGCGCAATCTAAGAAATCAGACTGCTTCTTTGTTTTGGCTCGGAACGTAACGCTTCCAGTTGTCCTGCAAGCGCGGCATGTTGGCGAATGACCTGCGGGCGTCGGCGGCGCGGCCGATCAGGTCGCGCGCGTGCATCTGCTTGCGGCCGAGGTAGCCTTCAAGCTCGGCCACCGCATCGGACAGCACATGAAAACCGCGCAGCATCGCCGCCGATGCGATCTCCACCGCATGCGCGCCGGCGAGCATCATCCGCGCGACGTCGAGGCCGGACTGCGCACCGTTGATGCCGATCAGCGGCTTGTCGGGCCCCATTTTGGCGCGCGACAACGCGAGCCAATGACAGGTGAGCGGCAGATTCCAGAAGCCGCCGATGCCGAGACTGGTGCCGAGCGCCGGCTCGAGCGTCTCGACGTCCGGGATGAGTCCGAGGAGCCGCCCGGCCATGATCACCGCCGTGCCGCCGCCCGCGAATGAGGCCTGCACGAGGTCGGGCACCCGCTCGCTCTGTCCGCTCAGCTTGACGAACAGCGGCAGCTTCACCGCGCTCGCAACCGCCGCGACCATCGCCGTGGCGCGTGCCGGATCGAACTCGGTCGTGACCGCGCCCTTCTTCGCCTCGCTGGCATAGGGCGTGCCGATGTTGAGCTCGAGCGCGCGCAGGCCGGCCTGGTCGACCCGCCGCGCCATCTCCACCGCGCGGTCGAGATCGGCGACGATGATGCTCGGGATCGCGTAGGCATCCTCGCGCCTGGCCTCGCGGTCGAGCGTAACCGCCTGCTCCAGCCACTGATCGAACGGAATGCGCACCAAGCCCGATCGCGTGGCCATGGTCACGGCGGCCGGCGCATCCGGGCCCCACGGCACCGCGCGCCACTGCGCGTCGAACACGGCGTATTCGGCGCCTTCGAGCTGCTCGCGTGCGGCCTCCGACTCGTTGGTCGACTTGATGACCACCGCGCCGACGCCGGTGCGCAGCGCCCGCCGCACGTTGTCGGGGTCGGCGAGATGCTCCGCCGGTCCAGCGATGACGGGATTCTTCAGGCGCAGCGCGCCGATGCGTGTCTCGAGATTCGGGGTCATTCAGCCTGCCACTTGCTCTGCATAGACCGGCGGGGCGACGCGAAACCCGAGATTCCGCGAGATCTGCGCGGCGGCCTCTTTGATCTCGCGCACCTGCTCGATGGTCGGATTCTCCGGGATGAACTGGATCGAATCGACGATGGCGATGGCGCCCGTGTAGCGGCCGAGCGCATCGAACACCGGCGCGGCGAGCGCATTGAGCCCGACCATCGCCTCGCTGGGCGCGGCTGCCCAGCCGCGCCTGCGCGTCAGCTCGATCTCCTCCCGCAACCGGGTCTTGTCGCCGATCGTGTAGGCCGTGCTCATCGGCAGCTCGCCGGCAAGCGTGCGGTCGAGCAGCTCCGGCTCGCCGAACGCAAGCGCGATCTTGCCCTGCGCGCTCGCATGGAAGGACAGCACCGAGCCGGGCTTCACCGCGATCTCGATGCTGGACCGGCTCGGGATCAGCGTCACGATGCGCACGCCGTCTCGCTCGCTTTGGCTGAGCACCACCGCATGGCCGAGCTTGTCGCGCAGCTCGCGCATGACGTCGCGCGCGGCGCGCGCGAGCTCGAAACCTTCGCTGACCGCCTGCCCGAGCGCGACGAGCCGCGCGCTGACCCGGTAGCGCTCGGTATGCGGCTCCTGCATCAGATAGCCGGCGGTCATCAGCGTCTGCAGGTGGCGGTGCATCCGGCTCTTCGTGGTGCCGAACGCGCGCGCGAGCTCGGTCACGCCGACCGAGGCCTGGTGCTGGGCGATGTATTCGAGCGTATCGAGCGCGAACACCACCGCCTGCACGCCGCTCCCACGCTGGCCTCCCGAGATCCGCGGCATGGTGCTCCTAACACCCGCGCCGCGGGCCCTGCGGAACGGGATAGTCGTCCGCGTTGAGCACCCAGCCGGGCTGGTTGGAGAAGTCGAGCCGCGGCGGCGAGAAGATGTCCACCAGCTGGTTGAGGCCGGGATCCATGCCGCGCGAGGTGTGGATCGCCGGCGGCGGAATGACGGTGATCGACGGCGATTCGCAGAACGCGTGCTCGTCGTCGCGCCAGACGCTGAGGTTCGTCGTCCATGGCCAGCGCAGGTGATGGGTGAACGAGCCGTCGAGCGACAGCGAGCCCTGCTCGAAATCGTCATGGTGGTGCGGCGACAGCTTGGTCGTATCGCGCGGCCCCATCAGCGGCTCGAGGAAGTTCACCATCAGCGTGGTGCAGCGGAAGATACGGCCGAAGCGGCCGGCCTTCGGGGGCACGTCGAGGCTGTAGACGCGGATGCGGAAACCGCCGGGCGGCTCCGGCCACGGCTCGAACGGCGGAATGTTTTGCCGCGGCGTTGCGTACGCGGCTGCGTTCGCGCACTTGTCGACCAGATCCTTCGACTGCGTGGTGAACAGGCGCACGATCCGTCCGCCCGCGGGAACGATGACGCGGCTGTCACCCGGCGGCACGATCACCAGCGAATAGCCGGGCACGTCGACGGTCTCGCGGCCGTCGGCAACCTTGATGGACGTCGCGCGATCGGCGACGAGCACCACGTATTCGTCGAGCTGGCCGCGACGCTCGAGCACCGCGCCGGGCTTCGCCTCGGTGTAGGCGATGAGGAAGTTCTGGCCGCGCGTGTACCAGCTGCGGCCCTCCGGTCCGCTCTCGCCCGGCGCGTCCTTGTAGAACAGCCCGAACTGAGCCGGCGCGAAGCCCGCCCCCGCAGGAGCGGCGGCGGAGCCCGGCGTGGACGCGGCGAGCCGGGCGCGCGGATCCGACAGGTCATACATGGGCTTCTTTCTCCCGACGTTCTTGGCGTTGTTCTGTTATTCGATACAACGATCTAATTATCGATACAAGAGCCGTACGACGACTGTGGCCTTAAGGCCCAAGACAGCGCGCTCTTGACTGACCTACGGCGTTGTATGTCATAGTTCGTTACACTGTTTCGAACAATGAAACAACGGACGGGGAAGCGCCATGACGACCACCAGACGTCGCGTTCTTGCTTTGGCAGCTGCATCTGCGGCCACGCTGGCCACGCCGTGGGTCGCCCGCGCGCAGAAGGCGATCCGCATGCGGCTCGCCCACGCCGCGAATGAGGTTCATCCCGGTCACATCGCCGCGGTGAAGTTCAAGGAGGCGCTGGAGAAGCTGGCGCCCGGCCGTTTCAACCTGCAGATCTTCCCCAACCGGCAGCTCGGCGACGACAAGCAGTCGCTGGAATCGGTGATCGCCGGCACGGTCGAGATGGCCGGTTCAAGCGGCGTGCTCTACCCACTCGTCACCGGACGGCCGGCGTTCAACGCCTATCAGCTGCCGTTCCTCATTCGCGACTACGAGCACTTCACCAAGCTGGCGACCGGCGACATCGGCCAGAAGATCCTCGACGATCTGGCACCGGCCGGGCTCATCGGCCTGCAGACTACCGATATCGGCCAGCGCAATTTCCTCTCGGTGCACAAGCCGGTGAAGACCATCGCGGACTTTGCGGGCCTCAAGACGCGCATCGTGCCGGTGCCGCTGCACAAGCAGATCTGGGAAGCGGTCGGCACCGCGCCGGTCGGGCTCCCCTATGGCGAGGTCTACAGCGCACTGCAGACCAAGGTCATCGACGCGGTCGAGATCAACGTGTCGTCGGTGGTCGGCGAGAACCTCTGGGAGGTCGGCAAGCACATGACGCTGACCGGCCACTACCCGTGGCACAACGTGATCGTCGCCAACAAGGCGTTCTTCGACGGCCTGCCGCCCGACCTGCAGACCGCGATGCGCACGGCCGGCCGCGAGTCGATCGTGCCGACCATGACCTACACCAAAACGCAGGACTTCGCGGCGCGCGACGACCTCAAGAAGAAGGGCGTGAGCTTCGCGCCGCTCGAGGACCTCGCGGCCATGAAGACGAAGGTCGAGCCGATCGTCGGTGAGTACAGCAAGAAGTCGCCGCTCATCGCCGAGTTCGTGGCGCTCGCCCAGTCGGCCGCCTGACCTCCCTCGCCTGGATCGGACGACGTCTCGCCAAGTCGTCGTCCCGATCTGCTCTCGACATCGGCTTACAGGTGCCGGCCATGTCCGTGGAAGTCATGCCTGCGGAAGAGGTCACGCGATCGCCGGAGCGCGGGTTCATGCGCTGGTACGGCAATGTAATGCGGTTCCTCGCCGGCACGTCCATGCTGGCGATCGTCGTCATCATGATCGTGCAGGTGATCGCCCGCTACGTGTTCAACGCGTCGCTGATCTGGGCCGAGGAGCTGTGCCGCTACATCCTGGTCTGGCAGGCCTTCCTGCTGATCGGGATCGCCTACCATCAGGGCGAGCTGATCGTGCTCGACGTGCTGTCGACGCGCCTGTCGCCGGCGGCGCGTTTCCTGATCCGGCTGATCGTCACACTCCCGGTCTGCTATTTCTTGTTGCTGATGGTGCAGCACGGCATCGTCTTCGCCGGCCGCTTCAAGGCACAGACCATTCCGGCGATCGACTTCATCTGGATGTCGCTCGTCGGCGTGCCGGCCCAGGTTCCAGTGTTCTGGGTCTACGTCTCGGTGCCGGTCGGCTGCGCGATCCTGCTCGTCCATCTCACCGCAGGTCTCGTCGGCGAGGCCTTCACGCTGTTTACCGCCAAGCCATCCCGTCCGTCGCCAAATCCCTCGGTCTGAGCACATCGCATGTTCACGTTCCTCGGCCTGTTTCTCGGCTTTCTGCTGCTCGGCGTGCCGATCTCGCTCGCGCTCGGCGTCGGCGGACTGCTCTATCTCTACTTCACCGACAACTGGACGCTGGTCGCCGCCCTGCCCCAGCGCATGCTGTCCGGCGTCGACCAGTTCGTGCTGCTGACCATCCCGCTGTTCATCCTGGCCGGCAGCCTGATGAACTTCGGCGGGCTCAGCACGCGCATGGTCAACTTCGCCAACGCGCTGGTCGGCCATTTCAAGGGCGGGCTGTCGCTCGTCACCGTGCTCGCCAGCATGCTGTTCGCCGGCATCTCGGGCAGCGCCATCGCGCAATCCTCGGCGATCGGCAGCCTGATGATCCCGGCCATGGCACGCCAGGGCATCCCGGCGGCCTATGGCGGCGCGCTGGTGGCGATGAGCGCCGTGATGGATCCGCTGATTCCGCCGAGCATCACCATGATCGTGTTCGGCGTCCTCTCAGGCACGTCGATCGCGCAGATGTTCATCGCCGGCATCGTGCCGGGCGTCATCCTCGGATTCGCCCTGCTCGCCTATGCCGGCTGGCGCGCCAAGCGCAGCGAGTTCCCGTCCATGCCGCGCGTTGCCTGGAACGAGCGCGCGAGGTCGCTGCTCGCCGCCATGCCGGCGCTGATGCTGCCGGTCATCATCGTCGGCGGCGTCAAGTCCGGCATCTTCACGATGACCGAATCCGCGGCGGTCGCCGTCGCCTATGCCTTCGTCGTCGGCGCGCTGCACCGCGAGCTCACTCTGGCCCGGCTGTGGGAGGCCCTCTGCACCACCGCGATCGCTACATCCGGTCTCCTGTTCATCCTGGCGATGGCGAACATCGTCTCGTTTGCGCTCACCATCGAGGAGGTCCCGACCAGCTTCGCCAACAGCCTGCTGAGCGTCAGCGATAATCCCTACATCGTGCTGCTGATGCTCAACATCATCCTGCTGGTGCTCGGCAAATTCCTCGAGCCGATCTCGGTCATGATCGTGACCATGCCGATCCTGATCAAGGTCGCGCAGATGATCCACATGGACATGGTGCAGTTCGGCGTGATGGTGACGCTGAACGTGGTGATCGGCATGGTCACGCCGCCGGTCGGCGTCTGCCTGTTCGTGGTCTGCGCCATCGCCGGCAAGTCGATCCTCGAGGTCAGCAGGGAGGTGCTGCCGATGTTCTTCATCTGCATCGCGCTCCTCGCCCTCGTCGCCACGGTTCCCGCGGTCACGCTGTGGCTGCCGAGCTTCTCCTTATTCCAATAGAAACAGAGCAACATGACCACATCGCAGGCTGCCTCGACGTTCCGGCAACGCTTTCTCGCGCGCGAGCCGCTGCTCGGCACCTTCATCAAGACGCCGGCCACGCACCCGGTCGAGATCATCGGCGGCCTCGGCTTCGACTTCGTGGTGATCGACGAGGAGCACGCGCCATTCGATCGCGTGGCGATCGACGCCGCCCTGCTTGCCGCGCGCGCGGTCGGCACCGCCGGCATCGTCCGCGTCGCCGAGCCGACGCCGGCTAAGCTGCTGGCCGTGCTCGACGACGGCGCGACCGGCGTGCTGGTGCCGCACGTGTCCTCGCTCGCCAAGGCACGCGACATCGTCGCCGCCTGCCGCTATCGTGGCGGCCGGCGTGGCTTCTCCCACTCCCCCCCCC